>PDWJ01000454.1_pt1 | contig 61292 bp, 58 predicted proteins | sample 1430881 | NCBI WGS metagenome assembly PDWJ01 (sample SAMN01162460, study PRJNA174530) | Oral metagenome, whole genome shotgun sequencing project. | biome: Marine environment; feature: Marine mammal; material: Swab sample of the gingival sulcus; isolation source: swab sample of gingival sulcus... | reverse complement strand
GCGAAGCCCGCCCGATTGCCGGTAGATGGGCCTCTTGGCGCTCGTGCTTTGCACAAGGTGACGACCGTTGCCTGAGCGATCCTGAACCGCCCCGACCGGATCTCCATCGGCTGTGACGGGGATCGTCATGGCGGTGTCTTGGTAAAGCGACCCAAGCTCGGAGGGGTCGTACCAAGCGGAAGGAGATAACCTCGACAAAGAGAGCTGGGAGGGGGGATTGCCGACCGCCAAGGCTGTTGTCTTTAGACCGAAACCCAGCATCAGCTTACCATGAACGCGTGAATCCCGGTTGCGTTGGTGCCGGTGGCAAGCACACGGCGCACTCCGACCGGGAGGATGGAGAGATCTCCCACTTCGACGTTGCGCGTATTGCCGGCCGCCGAGACGAAGCTCACAGAGCCCCCCGTTTCAACGTATAGCGCGACTGCGATCGCGGGGAGGTCCGTCGTATCGTCGGGGGTGACAGGTGAAATGTCCCGTGTCGGTCCGGAAATTGTGGCGGCGCGGTTGCGAAACGGATCAGTCATTGATGCCTCCAGGCTTGTGTGTCTTGGCGGAGGCGAAAATAGCTATCGTATTCTTAACAAAGTCGGACAGCAGCGCGCGCCAAGGCGCGCATCAATCGATCAGAGGTCAACCCGGGCTCGCATTTTGCTGAGTATCGTCTGTTTCCTTCAGGAATAGGAACGCGCAGTTAGCGCTTTCTCTTGGGGATCTTTTCGAGACTTCATGAAAGGTTCGAGCCGTTGGCCCGTCCGTCTAGTCTTTCGGAAACGCGCGGGGAGGAGCCTGATCGCATAGGGCGATGTCGCTCAATATGGGGCGCCGGGCCCGGGGGGCGTCGGCGTCGGGCTCGCGGCCCTCCCTTTCGATGGATTACATGGAAAACGACGTGCCGCAGCCGCAGCTTGAGGTGGCGTTGGGGTTGTCCACCGTGAAGCGCGCGCCGATCAGTTCATCGGAAAAGTCGATCACCGCATTGGCCAGAAAGGGCAGGGAGGTCGGATCGACCACGACCCGTTCTCCGGCGCCTTCGAGGATCAGGTCGTCCTCAGCGGCGGCGTCCAGCGTGATCTCATACTGGAACCCCGAACAGCCCCCGCCTTCGACGGCGATACGCAGGGCTTTGCCATCGGCGCTCGCGCCAATCTCGGCCAGCCGGGCAAAGGCTGCGTCGGTCACTTTCGGGGGCAGGGTCAGCATCGCGCGTTCTCCTCGCATCTGGGGGCGCATCGCAATATAAGCACCCCCGGCAGACCCGGCAACCGGGCGCGGCGGGCAGGCTGCGCAAGGCGGCCCCAAAACAGGAGCGCCCCATGCTTCAGTCCTATGCGTCCGATCCGGCGGCTTCGCGCGGACGGTTGTTCCCCGAGGAGGAGAGCGCTTTTCGCTCGGCCTTCCAACGGGACCGCGACCGGATCATTCATGCGTCGGCCTTCCGGCGGCTCAAGCACAAGACGCAGGTCTTTGTGGAACATGAGGGCGATTATTTCCGCACCCGCCTGACCCATTCGATTGAGGTCGCACAGGTCGCGCGGACCATCGCCGGGGCGCTTGGCCTCAATGGAGAGCTGACGGAAGCCGTCGCTTTGGCCCATGATCTGGGTCACACGCCCTTCGGCCATACCGGGGAGGACGCTCTGGACGCCCTGATGGCGGGCTATGGCGGCTTTGATCACAATGCGCAGGCGCTGCGGATCGTGACGTCTCTGGAACGGCACTATGCCGAATTCGATGGGCTCAACCTGACCTGGGAATGCCTTGAGGGCATCGCCAAGCACAATGGCCCAGTCCTTGATCCGGTGCCCGTGACGCTGGCCGAGTACAACGCCCGGCACGATCTGGAGCTGCACACCCACGCCAGTGCCGAAGCACAGGCGGCGGCGCTGTCCGACGACATCGCCTATAACAACCACGATCTCCATGACGGGCTGCGCGCCGGGCTGTTTACCTTGCAGGAAGTGGCAGAGCTGCCGCTGTTGGACCGGTGTTTCGCGCAGGTCGATGGCCGCTACCCGGGGCTGGACGACTACCGCCGCCGCCACGAGGCGCTGCGGCGCTTCTTTGGCGTTCTGGTCGAAGACGTGATCGTGACATCTCGTGCGCGGCTGACGCAGCTGGCGCCGCGCTCCGTCGATGACATTCGCGGTGCCGGAGAGATGGTCGTTAGGTTCTCCAACCCGGTCTGGTCCGATCTGAAAGAGATCAGGGCGTTTCTCTTCGCGCGAATGTATCGCGCGCCCTCGGTGGTCGAGATGCGCAAATCCGTGACGCAGGTCGTGGAGGAGCTGTTTCCTCTGCTGATGGCCGATCCGTGCTTGCTTCCCGTGCGGTGGCAGGACGATGTTGCCAAGGCTAGCAAAGAGCCGGATCTGGCCCGGATCGTTGCAGATTACATTGCCGGGATGACCGACCGTTTCGCGCTAGAGACACACGCGCGGCTCACCGGGAGGCCGATCCTCCCCGACTCAGGAGTACGACATGGCCACTGAACAGATCGCCAGCGGGGCTCTGGACCCGATTTCCGCTTTTGCCCTTGTGGGCGTTTTGGGCGTGGGCTCGCAATGGCTGGCCTGGCGGCTCAAGATGCCCGCCATCGTGCTGATGCTGGCCGCGGGGCTGATCGTCGGGCCGATCCTTGGCGTGTTCGATCCGGCGCGGGACATCGGCCCGCTCATGGGGCCCATGGTGTCAATTGCGGTGGCCATCATCCTGTTTGAAGGCGGGCTGACCTTGAACCGGCATTCCCTGCTGGACGCCGCAGAAGGCGTGCGGCGGCTGGTGTTCATCGGCGCGCCCTTGGGCTGGTTGTCATCTGCTCTGGCGCTGCATTACGCGGCGGGGCTCAGCTGGGCGTCCTCTGCGGTGTTCGGCGGGATCATGATCGTGACCGGCCCGACGGTGATCGCGCCGCTTTTGCGCTCCGCCCGGTTGTCGCGGCGCCCGGCGGCTTTGCTTCAGTGGGAAGCGATCCTGAATGATCCTATCGGGGCGCTCAGCGCGGTTCTGGCCTTCGAGGTGGTGATTGTCATCACCACGGCCGCGCAGGTCGAAAACGCGATCTTGCATTTCGTGGTGGGCATCGTGGCGGCCTTTGCCATGGGCGCCCTGGCGGGCTACGGGCTGGCCAAGGCCTTCGTGAGCGGCAAGGTGCCGGAATACATGAAAGTGCCGGTGCTGTTCACGACGCTACTGGCGACCTTCGCGATCACCGATCACCTGCTGCATGAAAGCGGACTCTTGGCCGTGACCGTCATGGGCATCGTCATGGCGAACATGCATCTGCCCTCCTACGAGGAGCTGCGCCGCTTCAAGGAACACGCGACGATCCTGCTGGTGTCGGGCGTATTCATCCTGCTGGCGGCGAGCATGGACTTCGCAGCGCTTGGCCAGCTGACCTGGCGCGCGGCGGCCTTTGTGGCGGCGGTGATCCTGTTGGCCCGCCCGCTGACGGTGCTGCTGTCGCTGATCGGGACGGATCTGACCCGAAATGAGCGCCTTCTGGTCGCCTTTACCGGCCCGCGCGGGGTCGTTCTGGTGGCGGTGGCGGGGCTGTTCGGGCAGCGCCTTGCCGAAGCGGGGATCGAAGATGGCGCGCTGATCGGGCCCTTGGCCTTTGTGCTGGTGGCGGTGACCGTGGTGCTGCACGGCTTCACCCTGTCGCCGATGGCGCGCCGGCTTGGGCTGGTGGGCGCCGAGAAGCCCGGCATCCTTCTGGTGGGCGGTAGCCCCTGGACGGTCGGTCTGGCCGAGCTGTTCCAGAAAGCGGAGCTGCCCGTGGCGATCACCGATCCCAATCATGGCCACCTGCGTGCCGCCCGCGCCGCCGGGATCGAAACCTTCACCGGAGACGTTCTGTCCGAGGCCGCCGAACACCGGCTGGATTTCGTGCGGTTCTCAGCGGCGATCACCGCCACGGACAATGACGCCTACAACACGCTCGTTGCCACCGATCTCGCCCATGAGATGGGCCGGGACAATGTCTATCAGGTCACCCGCGAGAAATCCGACCGCGCGCGTCATCAGCTCCCGGCCAGTCTGGGCGGGCGCCGCTTTGGGGATGAAAACACCTATGCAGAGCTGAACCGGCTGCTGTTTCAGGGATGGACGTTCCGGCTGACCGGCCTGACCGAGGAATTTACCTTTGACGACTGGCGCGAACAGCGGCCCCATGCCCGGCTGTTGGGCTATATCGGCGCCGATGGCGCGATCCGGCTGGTCAGCAAGGACTCGGAGGTGAAGCGTAGTGCAGGGGTGCGGGTGATCTCCATGCTGTCGCCGGATGCCGATCCCACTGCCGCTGAGCGCCTGGCAGAGCGTAAGCGCGTCCAGGGCGAAGAGCCGACCAACGAGGGTTGAGCTGCGATCAGCCCTGCGGTGCGGGATGTTCCGGAACGGGCGCCGCAGCCTTGCGTGCAGAGCGCATAATCTTGCCTGGGCGCCGCGCGCGGCGGTGGCGCCGCGCGGCCAGAACGATCAGGACAATCAGCAGGGCCAGAGGCAGCGCAAACGCTGCTGGCCCGGCGACGCCGGGAGTGATCAGGTTCGGTCGGGCGCCGGGTGCGGCCCGTTCCACTCCGGCGCCCAACGTCAGGGCGGAGGTGAGTACCAGCAGCACGCCCAACAGCCCCGCCGCACTAAGACCCAGCCTAGGAGCGGGTTTGAGCCTGATGACGAGCGCAGCGGCCAGCACGAAAGGCGCCATCGCCCAGAGCGCTCCATGCATGATCGCCTGCGCAAGCGCGCCGGGCAGGGGGGGCGCCCCCGGGGCGGGCTGAGTCAGCATCACCGCCGCCAGAGCGACCAGTGAGGTGATGGCGCCGGGGATCAGGAAGGCGTCCTCCAGAGTCTCCAGATCACCCATCCGTACCATGGCCGTCAGCAGAACCAGCACCGGCAGCATCGGCAACGGCCCCCCGGCCAGCCCCATGAAGGGCATGGCCATGGCGGCAGCGGTGGAAATCCACGTGACCGCGACCCCGATCAGGGCGGCCGTGCGCCCATGATGATCCATGCCGAGGATAAGGAAGGCGCCAGTGAGCGCTGCGCCATGGGCGCCAAATGCGGCGAAGGCCGGGCGCTCCGCGAGCCAGCCCAGAAGCCGGGCGCTTCGGCTGCTCTCGGCTGCGCCAAGCGCGACCTGAAAAAGGGCGAGGGTCAGGAAAATCGTCAGCACGCCGATCAGCGTTCCGATCACACGGCCCGCGGTAAAGCGCCGGTTATGCACGGCGACCAGCCCGGCAAAGCCGCCCACGGCCGCGCAGGCCGCGAGCCCCAGCGGAGCCTCCGGCAGCTCGGCAAGTCCCGGCAGGGTGGAAAGCGCATCCGGCCCCAAACGCAACAGCGCGGCCCAAAGCAGTGCGAGGGTGCCGACAAACGGGATCCAGATCATACTGCCGCTCTCCTCAACCGGGCAGATGCCCGCGATTGGCCTGTCATAGCGGCTTCGCCCCCCAAGCGGCAACACGCGATCCGGTCGCGTTTCGTTGACCTTGCCCACCCGTTTGCTAAAGGAGGCGCAACCAAAAGGATCCCGACATGAACCTCTTTGCAGATCTGCGCGGCCTTGTGATCGAGGCCATCGATGCTCTTGCCGCCCAGGGCGCGCTGCCCGACGGGCTCGACACACGCAATGTCGCGGTGGAGCCGCCGCGCGACGCGCTCCATGGCGATATGGCGACCAACGCGGCCATGGTGCTCGCCAAGCCCGCAGCCATGAAGCCGCGCGACATCGCGGAAAAGCTGGCCGAGGCGCTGCGCGCCGATGATCGTATCGCAAGCGCCGATGTGGCTGGGCCGGGGTTCTTGAACCTCACGCTTGCGCCTGCCGTGTGGCAAGGCGTGGTGCGCCGCGCGCTAGAGGCGCATGGCTTTGGCCGCTCTGCCATGGGGCAGGGGCAGAAAGTCAATGTGGAATATGTCTCGGCCAACCCTACCGGGCCGCTCCATGTGGGTCACACGCGCGGCGCTGTGTTTGGCGATGCGCTTGCCAGCCTGCTCGATTACGCGGGCCATGACGTGACCCGCGAATACTACATCAACGACGGCGGCGCGCAGGTCGATGTGCTCGCCCGCTCGGTCTATCTGCGCTACCTCGAAGCCCACGGGCAGGAGGTCGCCTTTGAGGACGGCACCTATCCGGGTGACTACCTGATCCCGGTGGGCGAGGCGCTCAAGGACAAGGTGGGCGATGCCTATCTGGACAAGGGCGAACAGTTCTGGCTGGCGGATGTGCGCGAATTTGCAACCGAAGCCATGATGGACCTGATCCGCGCCGATCTGGCCGCGCTTGGCGTCGAAATGGACGTGTTCTACAGCGAAAAATCGCTCTACGGCACCGGCCGGATCGAAGCGGCGCTCGATGCGCTTGATGCCAAAGGGCTGATTTATGTCGGAACGCTCCCCCCGCCCAAGGGCAAGCTGCCTGAGGACTGGGAGGCGCGCGAGCAGACGCTGTTCCGCTCCACCGAGCACGGCGATGATGTTGATCGCCCGGTGAAGAAATCGGATGGGTCCTGGACCTACTTCGCGCCCGATATCGCCTATCACTTCGACAAGGTCGAACGGGGCTTCGATGCGCTCATCGACGTGTTCGGCGCCGATCACGGCGGTTATGTGAAGCGGATGAAGGCGGCGGTCTCGGCGCTGTCGGACGGCAAGGTGCCGCTGGACATCAAGCTGACGCAGCTTGTGAAGCTGACCAAGAACGGCGAGCCGGTGAAGATGTCCAAGCGGGCAGGGACCTTCGTGACCCTGCGCGACGTGGTGGATGAGGTGGGCCCGGATGTGACCCGGTTCCACATGCTCACCCGCAAGAACGACGCGCCGCTGGATTTCGACTACGCCAAGGTGCTGGAGCAATCCCGCGACAACCCCGTTTATTACGTGCAATACGCCCATGCTCGCGTCTCTTCGGTGATGCGCAAGGCGCGTGAGGCCGGGATCACCGTCGACGATGCCACGCTCGCGCAGGCCGATCTGAGCGGTATGACCCATAGCGCTGAGCTGACCCTGGCCAAGCGGATCGCGGAATGGCCCCGCCTGGTGGAGATCGCCGCCCGCGGGCACGAGCCGCACCGGATCGCGTTCTATCTCTATGATCTGGCGTCGGATCTGCATGCGCTGTGGAATCGGGGCAACGACGAACCCGCGCTTCGTTTCGTGCAGGAGGGTGATTCCAAAGCCACACAATCGAAAATCGCGCTCGCGCGGGCCGCAGGCGTTGTGATTTCGGAAGGCTTGGGTATCTTGGGTGTGACCCCTCTGGAAGAGATGCGCTAAAGCGTACCGCCGGTCCGGGTCTGAGGCAGAGTTGGCAAGACCCGGAGCGCCCCCTTCATGTGTGGGCCGGGGCAGTGAGGCGATATGGCAGATATGACGATGGGTGCCGGGCAGTCCGGTTTCGCGAAGCGTTCCAGCACGGCGCTGACCTATGCAGGCGGCGTGTTGTCCTTGGCCATCATGGCTGGGGTCGCTGTCTGGGGCGTCAAGCTGGTGCGGCGCGACGTAAGCGGCATCCCGGTCGTCTACGCCATGGAAGGCGCGATGCGCGAAGCCCCGTCTGATCCGGGTGGCGATGTGGCCGCAAATGCGGGTCTGTCGGTCAATGCCGTGGCTGCCGAGGGCATGGCCGCTGAGGTGCCGCCCTCCGTTCTGCTGGCCCCCGAAGAACAAATGATCGCCGTAGACGATCTGACCGAAATCCAGCCCATGGCAGAGGCCGAACCGGCTCCGCAGGTTGCCGCTGCTCAGCCTGAGCCCGCCGCGCAGCCCGATGCTGCCGATCCGCTGGCGGGCAATGCCGAAATGATGGCGCTTGTCGAAAACCTGATCGTCGAAGAGGGCCTGACCCCGCTCACCCCCCTGGCCCAAGATGACACGGATCGCGTGACCGTGATGGTCAATGGGCAGCCGGTGCAAACCCGCTCCGCGCCTTTGGTTCCGGCCTCCGCAGGCGGCGTTATCAGCGCGCCGCGGCCTCCGGTCCGGCCTGCCGCGCTCCGCACGGAGCGTCAGGACGTTGCCGACGCCGTGGCCATGGCCGTGGCAACCGCCGCGCCGGGGATCCAGGTGGTGGGTGCGAACGATCTGCCTGCCGGGATGCGTCTGGTGCAGCTTGGCGCCTATGACAGCCCCGAAGTGGCCGTGCGCGAATGGGATCGTCTGGCCGCGCGGTTCTCCGACTATTTCGGCGCCCGTGAGCGCGTCATCCAGAAAGCCGACGCAGGTGGACGCACCTTCTACCGTCTGCGGGTCAAAGGTTTCTCCGATCTGGGCGATGCCCGCCGTTTCTGCTCTGCCTTGCAGGCCGGTCGGGCGGATTGCATCCCGGTCGTGACCCGCTGATCCGATGAGCGGCCCGCGCGCCCTGATCCTTGGCTGTGCGGGGCCGCGCCTGTCGCCGCGCGAGGCCGGTTTCTTTCGGGAAGCCGACCCGTGGGGCTTCATCCTGTTTTCCCGCAATATCCATTCGCCCCGTCAGGTTGCGCAGCTTTGCGATGATCTGCGTGCGGCGGTCGGGCGCACGGCTCCGATCCTGATCGATCAGGAAGGCGGGCGCGTGCAGCGGCTTGAGCCGCCGCATTGGCCGCGCTACCTGCCGCCGCTCGACCAGATGCGCGCGGCGCGCGATCCCATGCGCGCCATGTGGCTGCGGCATCGGCTGATCGCGGCAGAGCTGTATGCGCTTGGCATCGACGTGAACTGCGCACCCCTTGCGGATATCGCGGACGATGGCACCCATCCGTTCCTGCGCAACCGCTGCTACGGAGAGAGCCCCGACGAAGTCGCCGCCGCCGCCCGTGCCGGGGCCGATGGGCTGCTGGCCGGGGGCGTTCTGCCCGTGGTCAAGCATATCCCCGGCCATGGCCGCGCTCGGGTGGACAGCCATCTGGGCCTGCCGCGCGTGGACGCTGCGATTGAGGAACTTTCAGATCACGATTTCGCGCCGTTCCGGGCTCTGGCCGATCTGCCCATGGGGATGAGCGCCCATGTGGTCTACGACGCGCTCGACCCGGAAGCGCCTGCAACGCTGTCGGCCGAGGCCATCGCCACGATCCGCGAGGAGATCGGCTTTGACGGGCTTTTGATGACGGACGACATCTCCATGGGCGCTCTGTCGGGGCCGGTGGAGCAGCGGGGCCATGCGGCGCTTGCCGCAGGGTGCGACGTGGTGCTGCACTGCAACGGAGACGGCGGAGAGATGGCAGCGCTTGCGGGAGCCTGCGGCCTTCTGGACGGGGACGCGGAGCGCAGGGCCAATGCCGCGCTTGCACTCCGGCGCTCGCCGGAGGACGCTGACATCGAGGCGCTGCGGGCCGAACTGGACGGGCAGCTTGGCAGCGCGGAGCCGGGGCTCGACCCTTGACAGGAAAGGCGCGGGCGCGTCAGATCCTGGCTCGCAAGCCACAGGAGTGACATGCAAAGCGAGTTGGAACTCTCGGTCGAGGACCGCCGCGCGGCAGAGGCGCTGATCGTCGATGTCGAGGGGTTCGAAGGCCCGCTGGACCTGCTCCTGACGCTCGGGCGCAGCCAGAAGGTCGATCTACGGCAGATTTCCATTCTGGGGCTCGCCCGGCAGTATCTGGCCTTTGTGGAAACTGCGCAGTCCCTTCGGATTGAGCTGGCCGCCGATTACCTCGTGATGGCCGCCTGGCTGGCCTTTCTCAAATCGCGCCTGCTGCTGCCCCCCGATCCCGAAGACGAAGGCCCGACCGGCGAAGACCTCGCCGCGCATCTGGCCTTCCAGCTCGAGCGGCTTCAGGCGATGCGCGATGTCGCCGCGCGGCTCATGGGGCGGGACCGCCTGGGCCGCGACGTGTTCGCGCGGGGCATCACCGAGGACGTCACCCGCGTGCGCAAGGTCACCTACACCGCCACGCTGCTGGATCTGATGCAGGCCTACGCTCGTCTCCGCACGAAAGATGAATTCCGCCCCTTCGTCATGGACCGCAAGGACCTGATGACCATGGAGGAGGCTCTGGGCACCTTGCGCGGGTTGATCGGCTTTGCCGGGGACTGGACCGATCTGGTGAGCTACCTGCCCGAGGGCTGGGCGATGGAGCCGGCGCGGCGGCGCTCGGCCACGGCATCGACCTTCGCCGCGTCGCTGGAGCTGGTCAAAGAGGGCAAGGCCATGATCCGGCAGGACGACACATTCGCCCCGATCCACATTCGCAGAAGGGATCCGCAAGATGGCTGACACGCCCGAGGCCAGTGATGAAGAAAGCCTGTTCGAGGCCCCGCCCATGGCCGAACAGGAGCGCATGGTGGAGGCGCTGCTCTTTGCCTCGGCGGAGCCGCTTTCGCTGCGCGAGCTGACGGGCCGCATGCCCCACGGCTCCGATCCTGCGCAGGCGGTTGAGCTGCTGCGCCGCCGCTATGAGGGGCGCGGCGTGCGTGTGATGCGCGTCGAGGGCAGCTTTGCCATCCGCACCGCGCCCGATCTGGGCTGGCTGATGCGCCACGAGGTCGTGGAAGAGCGCAAGCTCTCGCGCGCTGCGATCGAGACCCTGGCCATCATCGCCTATCACCAGCCCGCCACCCGCGCCGAGATCGAGGAGATCCGCGGCGTGAGCGTCAGCCGGGGCACCATCGACCAGCTGCTTGAGCTGGACTGGATCAAGCTGGGCCGCCGCCGGATGACTCCGGGTCGCCCCGTGACGTTCGTTGTGACTGAACGCTTTCTGGATCACTTCGGGCTGGAGAATGCGCGCGATCTGCCCGGGCTCAAGGAACTGCGCGCCGCAGGCCTTCTGGACAGCCGCCCCATGCCGGGCGCCACCGAGGAGGACGAGCGCCGCGAGGACGATCAGCCCGAGCTGTTCGGAGACGACGACGATAAGGACGACCGTGAGGCGTGAAATCGCCACATTCCGTGCCTATATGCCGGACAACGCGATCTGAGAGGACAGCGAGATGAATGTGGAACGGATGATCCAGATGGCGATCAACATGATCATGCGGCGAGGCATGAACATGGGGATCAACAAAGGCATCAACATGATGGCCTCGCGCGGGAAAAAGCCCGAGGAGATGAGCCCGGAAGATCGGGCAAACGCACAGCGCACCCGCGAGCAAGCCCAGCAGGCGCGCCGCCTTTTGCGACAGACCCGGCGGTTTCGCTAGGCCTTAGGCCGGGGCGAAATGCTTGGACAGCTTGAGCCCCTGGCCCTGGTAATTCGACGGCAGATCCGCGCCATAGAGCCGGTCCGGCCGCCGGGACATCCGCTCATAGACGAGCCGTCCGACGACTTGCCCATGCTCAAGCGCAAAGGGCGCTTCGTGGCAGCGCACCTCCAGCACCCCGCGCGATCCCTGGCCGCCCGCTTCGGCATGGCCAAAGCCGGGATCGAAGAACCCGGCATAATGCACGCGGAACTCTCCGACCATGGCCAGATAGGGCGCCATTTCGGCGGCGTGATCGGGGGGGATCGTCACGGATTCGCGGCTCACCAGGATATAGAACGCGCCGGGGTCGAGGATGATCCGCCGATCCGTTGCGTGGATCTCCTCCCAGAAATCCCGCACCGGGTAGTGGCCGATCCGGGCCAGGTCGATCACCCCAGTATGGGGCTTGGCGCGATAGCCGACGAGCGTCCCGTCGCGCGGGTCGAGATCGACGGAAAAGCCCAGCCCGTCCGAGATCAGCGGCGTTCCATCGACAAGCGCGGTGCGGGTGTGCAGCGCGCTCAGCGCGTCATCATCGAGCCGCGCATGACCATCGCGAAAACGCGCCTGGGTCAGCCGCATGCCGGGCCGCACCAGCACCGAAAAAGACCGGGGGCAAATCTCGGCATAAAGCGGGCCGCTGTAGCCGGGGGCGATGCGGTCGAATTCCTGCCCGCCATCGGTGATGACCCGCGTGAGCAGATCAAGCCGCCCGGTGGAGCTTTTGGCATTGGCGACCGCTGTGATGCCCTCGGGCAGAGCGAGGCTCTCGCGCAGGGGCACGAGATAGACGCAGTTCTTTTCCAGTACGGCGCCGCCGGTCAGATCGACGCGGTGCATCTCGAACTCGGGCAGGCGGTCCGCCACGCGCGCGCCTTTGCCCGCGAGGAACGAGGCGCGGACCCGATAGGCGACATCGCCCAGCCGAAGATCAAGGCTGGCAGGCTGGATCTGATCGGGATCGGGGGTGTCGCAGTGGATCGCCCCTTGTGCGATCAACGCTTCGATCTGTTGAGACGCAAGCACGCCGGACATTTCGGATCCCCCGTTAAGCGAACGCCCGCCCCGCAGAATACGGGGCGGGCGGTTCGATTTGGTCGGGCTAGCAGGACTCGAACCTGCGACCTTCCGTCCCCCAGACGGACGCGCTACCAGGCTGCGCCATAGCCCGACGTGGCGATCTGTTTAGCCGATTTGATCGGGGCTGCAACCCCGTTTTCGCAGCTTTCGCAAGAACCCGTCGATCGACGGAAGGTCACACGCGGCGGGCAGCGGCGGCCTCTTCCAGGCGCGCAAGGAGCGGTGCCAGCATCCTGGCCTTGCGCGCAATGGCTGCGCGCGGCGTGTGCGCAATGATACCAAGCCCGCCGGGGGCGGGGTCCTGCGCGGTGGGGGCTTCCGGGGCAGGGGCCGCGGGGGCGTCGGCGGGCACCGCGGCTGCGTCAGCAGCGGTGTCGAGCATATCGAACAGGCCCGGCTGGCTGGTGTCGGGCTCCGGCGGGAAGCGCACAACATTGGATCCAGCAGGCGAATCGGGCGGCGTCTTCGCGGGCTTCCGCTCTGGCGGAGCGGACTGCTCCGGCGCGGGAGCTGCAATTTCTGTCGGCGCGTCGCTATCGACATCACCGGCGACCAGCGAGGACACATGGGCCACGCCCTTTTCGCGCAGGAGCTTCTGCGCGCCCTTGATCGTCATCCCCTGTTCATGGAGCAGGTGTTTGATCCCCGCCAGAAGCGCCATGTCTTCGGGCCGGTAATAGCGCCGCCCGCCGGCGCGCTTCACAGGCCGGATCTGGGTGAACTTGCTCTCCCAGAATCGCAGGACGTGGGCAGGGGTGTCCAGCCATTCGGAGACTTCGGAAATGGTGCGAAACGCCTCGCGGGATTTGGCCATGGGTCAGCCGCCTTTGTTGCCGTCGGCGACGCGATCCTTCATCAGGTGAGAGGGACGAAAGCTCAGAACGCGGCGCGGGGTGATGATCTTTTCTTCGCCGGTCTTGGGATTGCGGCCGACTCGGGCGTTCTTATCCCGCACGAGGAACGTTCCGAAAGACGAGATCTTGACCTGCTCCCCGCGCACGAGCGCGTCGGAGACATGTCCCAAAATGCTTTCGACAAGCTGCGCGCTGTCATTGCGCGAAAGCCCGACCTGATTGTGCACCGCTTCGGCCAGGTCCATCCGTGTCAGGGTCTTATCGCTCATCTGTCATCCCCATGTCTAACTGCCCAAGTTAGGACCGATTCAGGGGCGTCTGTCAAATGATCCGCCGCAATTCAGGGGATTGCGGCGCGATCCTACCACCGCAGCACCACTGATCCCCAAGCCAGACCGCCGCCGATGGCTTCGGTGACGATCACGTCTCCGGGGGTGAAACGCCCTTCAGAGGCCGCCACAGAAAGCGCGAGCGGGATCGACGCGGCGGAGGTGTTGCCGTGTTCCGCAACCGTGGTCACGACGTGATCCATCGGCAGGCCCATCTTGCGCGCCGTGGCGGCGATGATGCGGATATTGGCCTGATGGGGGACCATCCAGTCGATATCGGGATCGCTCAAGCCCGCTTTGCGGAGCGCCGATTCCGCTGTCGTGGCCAGCTTCTCCACGGCGTGGCGAAAGACCTCTTTGCCTTCCATCTTGAGCACGCCGGTCGATTGCGTGGACACCCCGCCATCGACATAGAGAATCTCGCGGTGGCGCCCGTCGGAGTTCAGATCGCTCGCCAGAATCCCGCGATCGTCGGAGGTGCCCTTGCCCTCCTGCGCCTCAAGAATCAGCGCCCCGGCTCCGTCCCCGAACAGCACGCAAGTGGAGCGGTCGGTCCAGTCGAGGATGCGCGAGAAGGTCTCCGCGCCGATGACCAAAACACGTTCCGCCTGGCCTGACAGGATCATCCCGTTGGCATTGGCAAGCGCAAAGACGAACCCGGCGCAGACGGCCTGGATGTCGAAGGCAAAGCCGCGCTCCATCCCGAGCTGCTCCTGCACCATAGTCGCGGCGGAGGGAAAGGTCAGATCCGGTGTGGAGGTCGCCAGAACGATGGCGTCGATATCATCGACCTCCAGCCCGGCATCCTTGAGCGCCGCGCGGGCCGCGTGGGCGGCCATCTGCGAGGTGGTTTCCCCCTCGGCCGCGAAGTGGCGCTGCTCAATCCCGGATCGGGATCGGATCCATTCGTCCGAGGTATCAAGGGTCTTCGCAAATTCGGAATTAGGAACCACGCGCGCGGGAAGATAATGCCCCGTGCCTCTAATAACTGCCCGTCTTGTCACGCGTTTTGCCCTGTCTTGCCTGCCGTAGCGGAATCGCGGAGCTGGTTTTCAGCTTTCCGTTACGGCATCTTGCGCCGCTTCGGCGCCGGAGGCAACCCGCGCAGCAAGACGTTCGGCAAAACCACTTTTGGCAAGCTGGTGGGCCAGCTTGACCGCCGCGGCGACCCCCGTGGGATCGGCGCCGCCGTGGCTTTTGACCACGGTGCCGTTCAGACCCAGGAACACGCCGCCATTCACGCGGCGCGGGTCGATCCGTTTCTTCAGGCGGCGCAGGGACGTCGCCGCCATCACGGCCGCGATGCGGCTAAGCCAGCTGTGCTGGAAGCCCTCGCGCAGGAAATCGGAGATCAGCGAGGCGGTGCCTTCGCCGGTCTTGAGCGCCACATTGCCCGAGAACCCATCCGTGACGATCACGTCCACGCGGTCCGAAGGAATATCGCCGCCTTCCACGAAACCGGTAAAGTCGAACTGGGCGGCATCGGCTTTCGCGGCGATCAGATCGTGGGCGGCACGCAGCTCGGGGCGGCCCTTATGCTCTTCGGTGCCGACATTGAGCAGCCCGATGCGCGGGCGCTCAAGCCCCATGCCGTTGCGGGCATAGGAGGCGCCCATGAGGGCATAGGTCAGCAGGTCTCGCTCATCCGCGCGGATGTCAGCGCCCACATCAAGCATGACGTTGAACCCGGACGGGTTGCGCGAGGGCCAGAGGCAGGCGATGGCAGGGCGGTTCACGCCGGGCATCTTGCGCAGCCGCAGCATGGACAGGGCCATGAGCGCGCCGGTGTTCCCGCAAGAGACGCACACCTGCGCCTCCTTATTGCGCACCGCCTCAATGGCGGACCACATGGACGTGCCTTTGCCCGAGCGCATGACCTGGCTGGGCTTATCGCCCATCGACACGACCTCTCCCGCATCAACGATCTTTACGCGATCCTTGATCTTGCGCTTTTTGACCAGCGGCTTGAGCTCGGCCTTGGGGCCGTGCAGCAGGATCCGCGCGTTGGGGGTCTTTGAGAGGAACTTGCGCAGGCCCGAAACGACAGCAGCGGGCCCGCGATCTCCGCCCATTGCATCGACAGAGATTACGATGTCCGCTGAACTGGGCTCGGACCCGTCTGCAATCGGCATGTCAGGTCCGGTATCCTGTGTCATCTGCTGGCCTGGGTCGTCTGAGGCCGGTCGATCTTTGCGACCGGCACGACGGGCTTACGCCGCGTCGTCGTCCAGATCGACCTCGTCAGCCATCGCGACGACTTCGCGGTCGGCGTAGTGGCCACAGGCGGGGCAGACGTGGTGAGGGCGCTTTTCCTCACCACAGTTCGGGCATTCGGCCGGGTTGTAACCGCTCAGGGAATCGTGGGCGCGGCGGTTGTTGCGGCGCGACTTGGAAACCTTGTTCTGCTGGACAGCCATGTCTCAACCTATTCGTTCGTTTCGGGGGGCATTTCGTGCCCCAGCTTCGTGTTCGCCCTGGCAGGCCGGGCGTCCGGCCCTTCTAGGGTGGGCGGCGCAATGGCCGTACCCGCCAAGGGATGATCTCGCAGGAAGCCGCGCTTATAGCCGGTTTGTTGTCCTATGCAACCCCTGTCACACCGTTGTTTCATGCCATTTCGGCGCCTTTTCGCGAGGCGGGCCTAGTCCTTTGCCAGGTCGTCCCGCAGCCCCTTGAGGGCGGCGAAGGGTTTGGTGTCCGCATCGGTCATCGGTGCGACCCCCGATTCGGCATATTGCGCGCTGCCCAGTTCGGCATCGTCCTTGCGGGGCCAGGCGGGCAGGGCAAGGCTCAGGGCCTCCAGAGCGATCTCATAAAGATCGATGAGCGCGGGCAGGGGCTCTGCGTCCGTGTCCTCCGGCATTTCGACCTCTGCGCCCTCGGGCGCGTGCCAGTCGGCAATGAAACGGCGGGTGATCGGCTGGTCGATCCGGGTGGTGACCGGCTCCAGGGTGATCACGCAGTCCTGAACGGCGGTTGCGCCCAGGTCAGCGGTAAGCTGCCAGTCGGATTTGCCGGCCGGGCGCAGCTCTCCGGTAAAGCGGAACCGCTTGAGCGCCGGGATGCCGAGCGTCTCCGTCATGGCTGTGAGCTGTGCGGCGTCCGGCTCTAGAGCAAAGCGCGTGGGCTTGCGCTGAGCGAGCTGGGCCGGGTCGATGATATGGCTGGGCGCTGACGTCATGGTCTCCTCCCTTGCGGGTGAGGGTTTTGGTGGTGTAAGCCGCATATAAAGTAGCGAAACTCAAGGACAAGAGCAGCCATGCGCAACACGCCCCGCCTTCGAGCCCGCCCGCTGGTCGTGCTGGCGTTGTGTCTGACGATGGCGTCGTGCTCTCCGATTGTGCGGCGTCACGGGTTTGTTCCCACGCAAGATGATCTGGCCCAGGTCCTGCCGGGCCGCGACACGCGCGAGACCGTGCTGGAGCTGTTGCCCCCGCCCACTGCGGGCGGCGTGGTCGAGGGCGGGAACCTCTATTACGTGTTCAGCGAATTCCACACCGTCGGCCCGTTCGAGCCGCGCGAGGTGAATCGCGAGGTGCTGGCGCTGACCTTCAACGACAGCGATATTCTCACCGGTGTGGAGCGCTACGGCCTTCAGGATGGGATCGTTGTGCCGCTGTCGCGCCGCGTGACGGATGACAACGTGGCCGACACGACCTTCATCCGCCAGCTTCTTGGCAACCTTGGCCGGTTCGACCCGAGCGGCGTCTTCGGCGAAGGCTGACCCCGGCGCGGCGTTCAGCCCGCGTCTGGTTCGAAATAGAGCGCGACCCCATTGATGCAATAGCGCAGCCCTGTGGGCTGGGGCCCGTCCGGAAAGACGTGGCCCAAATGGGCGTCGCAGTCGGTGCAGTGGACTTCGGTCCGGCGCATGAAGAGCGAGCGGTCCTCGCGCGTGCCCACGGGCGCATCCGCCCGCGGGGCTGTGAAAGACGGCCAGCCCGAGCCGCTGTCATACTTGTCCGCCTGATCGAACAGCGACGCGCCACAGCAGATGCAGCGGAACTGGCCGGGCGCCTTTGGGAAATCGTCATGGGTGAAAGCGCGTTCTGTGCCGTGCTTGCGGGTTACCTTATAGGCCAGCGGAGACAGGCTTGCGCGCCATTCAGCATCGCTTTTCGTGACTTTCCCCATGAAAGCGTTTCCTTTCTGTCATGTTTCATTCCTAAATAGGATCAACGCGGTGATCGGCCAAGGAGGCGCGCGATGATTCCCGTTCTTCGAAAAGGGCGTTATACGGCCCGGCTTGCGCAGGATGCGGCAGATCTACGGGCCTGTCAGGCCTTGCGCCACCGCGCCTTTGTCGAGAAGGCGGGAGGCGATCCGCGCCCCGGCGGGCTTGAACAGGACGCCCATGACGCGCTGTGCCAGCACGTGATGGTCGAGGATGCCGCCGGTCGGCTCCTGTGCTGTTTCCGTCTTCTGCCCTTGGCGGGCGGGGCGGAGATCAATCAGAGCTATTCGGCCCAGTATTACGACCTTGGATCGCTGGAGCAGTTTGACGGCCCGATGGTGGAAATGGGCCGGTTCTGCATCGACCCCGATTGCATGGACCCCGACATCTTGCGGGTGGCTTGGGGCGCCATGACGCGCTTTGTCGATGAGACCGGGGTGGAGATGCTGTTTGGCTGCTCGTCCTTCGCGGGCACCGAGGCGGAGACCTATTACGACGCGTTTGCCATGCTGTCGCAGCGCCATCTGGCCCCACGCCGCTGGCTGCCTCGGGTCAAGGCGCCCAAGGTGTTCCGCTTTGCCGAGCGCCTCCGCGCGCGGGTTCCCGACCGGAAGCTTGCGATGAAGCGGATGCCGCCCTTGCTCAAGACCTACCTGACCATGGGCGGCTGGGTGAGCGATCATGCCGTTGTGGATGACCAGCTGGGCACGTTGCATGTGTTCACGGGGCTTGAGATCCGGGCGATTCCCCCGAGCCGCGCGCGGCTGTTGCGGGCCTCGGCGCTTTAAGGGGCGCCGGGGAAGGGGGCGCCGCTCCCTCTTGGCCTCCAGGACTACACCCCTAGGATAATGCGGGCCACAAGAAGGGGCTTGTCGGCGCGTGGGGCGACGGCGTAGGAGCGGCGCATGGCCCGTGCTCCCTTGCTTCAGTTGTCCGATATCTCCCTCACCTTTGGCGGGGATCCCGTATTTCACGACCTGTCCCTTGTGGTTCAGCCCGCAGATCGGGTGGCGCTTGTCGGACGCAATGGGTCGGGAAAATCCACCCTGATGAAGGTGATGGCCGGGCTGGTCGAGCCCGACCGGGGCGAGGTCGTTGCCGGGCCGGGCGTGTCGGTCGGCTATATGGAGCAAGAGCCCGCCATGACGGGCTGTGCCACCTTGGGAGACTATGCCGCCAGCGGACTGGCCCCGGGCGAGGCCTGGCGTGTGGAGGCGGTGGCCGAAGGGCTCAAGTTCGATCCGGCAGGCGATGTGGCGACGGCATCGGGCGGGGAGCGGCGGCGCGCCGCTCTGGCCAAGCTGATGGCCGAGGCGCCGGATTTGATGCTGCTGGACGAGCCGACCAACCATCTGGATATCGAGGCGATTGGGTGGCTGGAGGCCGAGCTGGCCCAGACGCGGCAAGGGTTCGTGCTGATCTCGCATGACCGGGCGTTTCTGACTGCGCTGACGCGGGCGAGTCTTTGGATTGACCGGGGGCAAGTGCGGCGGCAGGAGCGCGGCTTTGCCGATTTCGAAGCCTGGCGCGACAAGACCTGGGCGGACGAAGACGCCGCCCGTCATAAGATGGATCGCAAGATCAAGGCTGAGGCGCGGTGGGCCGTCGAGGGCATCAGCGCCCGCCGCAAGCGCAATATGGGCCGGGTCCGCGCCTTGCAGGACCTGCGGGCGGAGCGCGCGGCACAGATCCGGCGCCAGGGCACGGCCGCGCTGTCGTTGGAGAGCGGCGGGCGGTCGGGCAAGAAGGTCATCACCGCCAAGGGGCTGACGAAATCCTTTGGCGACAAGCCGATTCTGCGCGGACTGGATCTGTTGATCCAGCGGGGCGACCGGCTGGCCATGGTCGGGCCTAACGGTGTTGGGAAATCTACCGTGATCAAGCTGTTGCTGGGCAATCTTGATCCCGATGCGGGGACCGTGAGCCATGGCACCAATCTAAGCGTCGCGCATTTCGACCAGGGGCGCGCGCAGCTCGATCCCGATGCGTCGCTGTGGGAAAACCTGACGGGCGATCCGCTGCTCAAGGTCAAGGGAGATGCCGATCAGGTCATGGTGCGCGGGCAGCCGCGCCATGTGATCGGCTATCTAAAGGACTTCCTCTTTGACGAGGCGCAGGCCCGCGCTCCGGTGCGCAGCTTGTCGGGTGGCGAGAAAGCCCGCCTGCTGCTGGCGCGGCTGATGGCGCAGGAGAGCAACCTTCTGGTGCTTGATGAGCCGACCAACGATCTGGATATGGAAACGCTGGATCTGCTTCAGGACTTGCTGGGCCAGTATGACGGGACGGTGATTTTGGTCAGCCACGACCGCGATTTCATCGACCGGGTGGCGACCATGACGCTGGAATTCGAGGGCGCCGGGCGCACCACGCTCTATGCAGGCGGCTGGAGCGATCTGAAGGCGCAGCGCGGAGAGCGCGCGCCCGAAGCGACGACGAAAGCGCCGCCCAAGGCGCCGAAGGCTGAAAAGGCAAAGCAGGCTGCCTCGGGGCTGAGTTTCACCGAAACTCACCGCCTGGCAGAGCTACCACAGGTGATCGCGCGGCTTGAGGCAGAGATCGCCAAGCTCGAAGAGCTGATGTCCGATCCCGATCTCTACGCGCGTGAGCCGGTGAAATTCGCCAAGGCGACCGAAGCTCTGACGGAGCGCCAGACGAAACTGGCAGAGGCCGAGGAGGAGTGGTTGCTGCTCGAAGAGAAGCGCGAACAGGGCTGACCAACGGCTGATTCGCAGCCCGGCGGGGCTCTATTCAGAAAAAAAGCCGGGCGTAAAGCCCGGCTTAGTCCAACAGGGAGGTATGAAGGGGCCGGGTGACCAGCACAACCTTCAAATGTTCATTTATTGGGCGCTGTGCTCTCATACAAGGCTCTTCTGCGACGCAGCATATCATATCCGTTATGCGTTGCGTGCAAGCCTCAGTTTTTGGTCTTAATGTCTGTCCTATTTGGCGCGACGTGTCGCGCAGACGTCATTCAGGCGGTCGTGTCAGCGGTTTCCCGTTGTTTTCGCCGCTGCTCCAGGATCTCTTCTTGTACGAAATCCCTGAACACCGCGATGCGGCGGGATTGGCGCAATTCCTCGGGATAGGCGAGGAACACGGGAACCTCACCCGAGCACACATCGGGCAAAACCCGAACAAGGCCTGGGAAATCCTCGACAAGGTAGTCCGGCAGCACGCCAACGCCCAGATCGGAGCGGACGGCCTGAAGCACACCGAAATAGTTGTTCACCGTGAGCAAAGAGGCCGGGTCATGCTGCAGCAAATCCTGCACCAGATTGGCGCCCGCAGCCACCTGGAAGGCGTTCGGGTTCTGGCAGATCAGCCTGTGCTGGCTGATATCGGGCATGCGCAGAAGCGGCGGTCGCTCCGCGAGGTAGTCGCGTGACGCATAGAGCTGCATCCGGACGCCCATCAGGCGCTTGCGGATCAGGTCGGCCTGGCTCGGCTCCTTGAGGCGGATCGCGACGTCGGCTTCCCGCATCGGCAGATCAAGAACGCGTTCCTCAAGCATGAGGTCGATGTTCAGACCGGGGTAGCGTTCATAGAGCCGGGTCAGCCGCGGGGCCAGCCACATGGAGCCAAACCCCGTCGTGGTGGTGACGCGCAGCTCTCCGAACACTTCTTCTTCGCTGTCGCGGATGCGTGCGGCGGCGGCTTCCAGCCGTTTGTTCATCACCCGCGTGGCATCGAACAGGAGTTCCCCCTGTTCGGTGAGAATCAGTCCCCGCGCATGGCGGTGGAATAGGGTGGTATTCAGGCTCTCTTCGAGCGCGCGAATCTGCCGCGACACCGCCGATTGGCTCAGGTGAAGCGTGTCCCCGGCATGGGTCAGTGACCCGGCATCGGCCACTGCGTGAAAGATTCTGAGCTTGTCCCAGTCCATGCTGGCCCCTCGCATTGCGCGGATTTCGCCGCTCGCTTGTCACTTGTTACGCTGCATCTGCATACAGCACCAAGCCCCGCACGGGTATGGAAATCCTCTTTGTAGGTCAGCTCTTGTGACCTATACTGCCTTAAATGCTCAGCATGCACGGGAGGGCAAGATGGGGCAGGGGAAAATTTCTCTTAATGATCGCTTTGACCTGGAAAAGAGCCCGGTTCTGCTGAACGGAACACAGGCTTTGGTCCGCCTGATGCTGATGCAGAAGGAACGCGACCGGGCTGCGGGGTTGAACACGGCGGGCTATGTGACCGGCTATCGCGGATCGCCCCTGGGGGCAGTGGATCTTCAGATGGCGCGAGCGGGCAAGCTGCTGTCCGCCAATGATATTCACTTCGAGCCGGGGCTGAACGAAGACCTGGCCGCCACCGCGATCTGGGGCAGCCAGCAGGCCGAGCTGCGCGGCGAGGGCGCTTTCGATGGCGTTTTCGGGCTGTGGTATGGCAAAGGGCCGGGCGTGGACCGGACCGGCGATGTCATGCGCCACGCCAACATGGCCGGAACGTCGCCCCATGGCGGCGTGCTGATGGCGATGGGCGACGATCACACCGGCGAAAGCTCGACTGTCCTGCACCAATCGGATTGGGCGATGGTGGACGCCTATATGCCCGTGATCAGCCCCGCAGGTGTGCAGGAGATCCTCGATCTGGGGCTCTACGGCTACGCAATGAGCCGTTTTGCCGGCCTTTGGGTCGGGCTCAAGACGATGAAGGACACGGTCGAGGCCACCGCCGTGGTCGAGGGCGACCCCCACAGGCTGTCTTTTGTGACGCCCGACTTCGCGATGCCCGAGGGTGGGCTGAACATCCGACTGGGCGCGACGCCCCACGAACAAGAAACCCTGATGATCGACCACAAGCGGTTCGCGGCGGAGGCGTTCTCTCACGCCAACCGTATGGATAAGCGGATGCATGGCAAACCGGGGGCCAAGATCGGGTTCGTATCGGCGGGCAAGAACTGGCTCGACCTGGTCCATGCGCTCAGCCTGCTGGGGCTGGATGAGGCCGAATGCGAGCGGCTGGGGGTGACGACCTACAAGGTCGCGCAGACCTTCCCGCTGGACATGAAGGGCTTTCATGACTGGGCCGAGGGGCTCGACCTGATCGTGGTCATTGAGGAAAAGCGCAAGCTGATCGAAGTGCAGATCAAGGAAGCGATCTTCAACGACCGTCGCGGTCGCCGGGTCTATGGGTGGCACAAGGGCGGCGGCGCGGGCTCAATGCATGGCGAGGAGCTGTTCCCGACCCGCAGCGCCTTCGGCCCCGACCACGTGGCCCGCAAGCTGGGCGAAATCCTGATCGAAGAGGGCCGCGACACCGACCGCATCCGCGCCGGGCTCGCCCGTCTGGATGAGGCCGCGCGGGCCGACAACGCGCAGGAGCTGGCGGCGCGCTTGCCCTATTACTGCGCGGGTTGCCCGCACAATTCGTCCACCAAGGTGCCCGAAGGCTCGCGCGCCTATGCCGGGATCGGCTGTCACTACATGGTGCAGTGGATGGACCGCTCCACCACGGGCTTTACCCAGATGGGCGGCGAGGGCGCGAACTGGATCGGTGAGGCGCCGTTCTCCAAGACGAAGCACGTGTTCCAGAACCTGGGGGATGGCACTTACAACCACTCGGGCGTGCAGGCGATCCGGGCCGCTTTGGCGGCGGGCACGAATATCACCTACAAGATCCTCTATAACGATGCGGTTGCAATGACCGGGGGCCAGACCAACGAAGGCGGGCTGTCGGCGGATCGCATCGCCCGCGAGGTTCGCGCCATGGGTGTGCAGCACATCACCGTCGTCTATGACGACAAGGAGGACGTGGACCGCCCGGCCTTTTCCGGCATGGAGATCGTCCCGCGCGCGGAGCTGCCCCGCATTCAGCGCGCGATGCGTGAGAAAGAGGGCGTCAGCGTCATCCTCTATATTCAGACCTGCGCCGCCGAAAAACGCCGTCGCCGCAAGCGGGGGCTGTTCCCTGACCCGGATCAGCGCGTGTTCATCAACACCGATGTCTGCGAGGGCTGCGGCGATTGCGGCGTGCAATCGAACTGCGTCGCGATCGTCCCCGAAGAGACCGATCTGGGCCGCAAACGCGCCATCGACCAGAGCGCGTGCAACAAGGACTTCTCCTGCCTCGACGGGTTCTGCCCCAGCTTCGTCACCGTAAGCGGCGCGCAGATCCGCAAGGAGGCCACGGCAGAGGTCGAAACGGGCGATCTGCCCGCGCCGGTTCTGCCCGCGATCAAAGGCACCCATAACGTCGTAATCACCGGCGTGGGGGGGACGGGCGTCGTCACCATCGGCGCGATCATGGCGCAGGCGGCCCAGATCGACGGGCTGGGCGCCGGGATGATGGAGATGGCTGGGCTCGCCCAGAAGGGTGGCGCCGTGCATATCCACCTGCGGCTGGGCAATGCGCCCGCGGATATCTCGGCCATCCGCGTGGCCACGGGCGAATGCGACACGCTGATCGGCGGTGATCTGGTGGTAAGTGCGGGGGCCAAGACCCTAGGCCTGACCACTTCGGGCCGCACCCGTGCCGTGGTCAACAGCCACGAGATCATCACCGGGGAATTCACCAAGAACACGGAGTTCAATATCCCCTCTGATGATCTTGAAATTGCTCTGAAAGCCCGCCTTGGGGAGGGCGTTGTCCTGTTTGACGCCTCCGAGCTTGCGCGGATCCTGATGGGCGATTCCATCTATTCCAACATGATGGTCTTTGGGGCCGCCTGGCAGATGGGCGCCGTGCCGCTGTCACATCAGGCCATCGACGAGGCCATCGCGCTGAACGGCGCGAAAGTGGTGGAAAACCAACGGGCCTTTGAGCTGGGTCGCTGGGCCGTTTTGAAGCCTGACGAGGTCGCCCGGATGGTTGCGCCAAATGTCGTTGATAAGCCCAAGTCGCTCAATGAAATCATTGATCTACGTGCCGATCTTTTGGTGAAACACACCGGGCCAAACCTGGCCGAGAAGTTCCGCGCAGCCGTGGCGCGGATCGGGGATGACAAGGTGAAGGAAGCGGTCGCAAAGGGCTATGCCAAGCTGCTCGCGTATAAGGACGAATACGAGGTCGCCCGGATGCATCTGGAGACCCGCGCCAAGGCGCAGGCCGCGTTCGATGGCGATCTGTCGATGCGCTACCATTTGTCTCCGCCGCTCTTTGCCGGAAAGGACGCCAATGGCCGCCCGAAAAAGCGCGGCTTTCCCGAGGCGGTCGCGCTGCCCATGTTCCGCGTTCTCGCGAAGATGAAGGGGCTGCGGGGCAAGGCCTATGACCCGTTCGGCTGGCTGCCTGAGCGGAAGATGGAACGGGCCCTGATCGAGCAGTATGAGCGTGACCTTGAGATGATCACAGCCGCCGACCCGGCGCAGCGCGATATCGCCGTCGCTCTGGCGGAGCTTCCCTTGCAGATCCGGGGCTACGGGCCCGTCAAGGAGGCGAACGAGGCCAAGGCGGCCAAGCGGCGGGAGGAGCTTCTGGCCGCGCTGCGCGATCCGGCGCCGGGCGCCCGCGCGGCGGAGTAGGCCCCGAAATCGGGAGGCAAGAGTAAGAGAGGCGGCCACGACCCAAGGCCGCCTCTCGGCCATTTTGCGCCAAGGCAACTGCCATCATGGACGTTTCGCCGCGCGCGACCTATGACTTATGTCCAAAGCCTAGGGCCATGCGCGCTCGGGGCGATGCATGCGAGGAAAGGCAGGACAATGGCAGTCGGGATCTTCGATAGCGGGCTGGGCGGGCTCACGGTTCTGGATGCGGTCGCGAAGCGGCTGCCCGATGTGCCCTTTGCGTATCTGGCCGACTCGGCCCACGCGCCTTACGGCGTGCGCACGGCGGATGACATCTATGATCTGACCACCGCCGCCACGCAGCGCCTGTTCGATGCAGGCTGCGATCTGGTGATCCTTGCCTGTAACACCGCCTCTGCCGCCGCGCTGCGCCGGATGCAGGAATTCTGGGTGCCGGAGGACAAGCGCGTCCTGGGCGTGTTCGTGCCTCTGATCGAAGCCCTGACGGAGCGCCAGTGGGGCGACAATTCCCCGCCGCGCGAAGTGTCGGTGAAGCATGTCGCCCTGTTTGCCACGCCCGCCACCGTGTCGAGCCGTGCTTTCCAGCGGGAGCTGGCCTTCCGCGCCATCGGCGTCGATGTCGAGGCGCAGGCTTGTGGCGGCGTGGTGGATGCGATTGAGGACGGCGACATGATCCTGGCCGATGCGCTCGTGCGGTCCCATGTCGATGCGCTCAAGCGCAAGATGCCGACCCCCGATGCCGCGATCCTGGGTTGCACCCATTATCCTTTGATGGAGGACGTGTTCCAGGATGCTCTGGGCGCGGATGTGCGCGTGTTCAGCCAGGCCAATCTGGTGGCCGACAGCCTTGCCGACTACCTTGAGCGCCACCCGTCCATGATCGGGCCGGGGCAGGACAGCGTGTTCCTGACCACGGGCGATCCCAAGCGCGTGTCCTCTCGGGCCACGCAGTTCCTCAAACGCCAGATCACTTTCGAGGCCGCCTGATGATGAAGATCGCGATTTTGGGAGCGTCGGGCTACACTGGCGCTGAGCTCGTTCGGATCATTGCGGGCCATCCCGGCATGGAGATCGCCGCCCTGGCCGCTCATTCCAAGGCGGGGCAGAGCATGGCGCAGGTGTATCCGCATCTGCGGCATCTCGATCTGCCCGATCTGGTGAAGATCGAAGAGCTGGATTTCGCGGGCATTGATCTGGCCTTTTGCGCACTGCCCCATGCCACAAGCCAAGAGGTGATCGCCGCCTTGCCGCGCGATCTGAAAGTGGTGGATCTGTCCGCCGATTTCCGTCTGCGCGATCCGTCCGCCTATGAGGCATGGTATGGCCAGCCCCACGCCGCGCCTGATCTTCAGAAAGAGGCCGTCTATGGCCTGACGGAATTCTACCGCGACCAAATCCGGGGCGCGCGGCTTGTGGCCGGGACGGGCTGCAACGCTGCAGCCGGGCAATATCTGCTGCGGCCCTTGATCGCGGAAGGGGTGATTGATCTGGACCAGATCATCCTGGATCTGAAATGTGCGGTGTCGGGCGCGGGGCGGGCGCTCAAGGAGAACCTGCTCCATGCCGAGCTGTCGGAGGGGTTCCATGCCTATGCGGCAGGCGGGAAGCACCGCCATCTGGGCGAGTTCGACCAGGAATTCAGCGCCATCGCGGGCCGCGAGGTGCGCATTCAGTTCACGCCCCATCTGGTGCCCGCAAACCGGGGTATCCTCGCCACCGGCTATGTGCAGGGCGATCCTGCGCAGATCCACGCGGTGCTGGCAGCGGCCTATGAGGCCGAGCCGTTCATCCATGTGCTCCCCTTCGGAGAGCTGCCCTCCACCCGCCATGTGCGCGGGTCGAACCTGTGCCATATCGGCGTGACCGATGATCGCATTGCGGGCCGGGCCATCGTTGTGGCAGCACTGGACAACCTGACCAAGGGCTCATCGGGGCAGGCGGTGCAAAACGCCAACCTTATGCTGGGCCTGCAAGAAGAGGCGGGGCTGATGATGGCTCCGGTATTCCCATGAAGACGCTCAAGAAAAAGCGCCGTATCCAGGTGATCGTTCTGGCCTTCGTCGCACTCGGCGTGTCGACGGCGCTGATCGGCTATGCCATGCGCGACGGCATCAACTATTTCCGTGCGCCGTCTGAAATCGTGGCCGAGCCGCCCCTTCCCACAGAAACCTTCCGCATCGGAGGGCTTGTCGAGCAAGGCACTCTGGTGCGCGGCGAGGGCACGCAGGTGCGGTTCTCCGTCACCGATGGCGGCGCGTCGATCCCGGTCGTGTTCGAAGGCGTTTTGCCGGACCTGTTCGACGAAGGTCAGGGCATGATCGGGCAAGGCCGTTTTGACGGGCAGATCTTCACGGCGACCGAAATCCTGGCCAAGCATGATGAAACCTACATGCCCAAGGAAGTCATCGACAGCCTGAAGGAGCAGGGGTTCTATCAAGAGCCGGGCGGTTCGTAACGGCTCCATTAACCGGCCTTCCGGCAGGATCGGTGCTCTCAATCAGAGCAGGACGATCCTCACATGGACAAGATCAGGCAAATCGCACAAGAGATCGTCGCCCGCGAGGGCGGCTTTGTGGACGACCCGGATGATCCGGGCGGTGCCACGAAATACGGTGTCACCATTGGCACGCTGCGTCGGCTGGGGCGCGATGTGAATGGCGACAGCGCCGTCGATGTCGCGGACGTCAAGGCGCTGAGCCGACAGGATGCCGAAGACATCTTTCTGGAGCATTACTTCCACCGCCCGCGCATTGATGCTCTGCCCCAGGTCATCCAGGCATCGGTCTTCGACATGCAGGTGAACGCAGGCGCCAACGCGGTGCGGATCCTGCAAAAGCTGCTGACCGATATGGGGCTGCCTTGCGTGGCTGATGGCGTGATAGGCCCTCAAACCATCGCCGCGGCGGCCCAGGCGGCGAAGCTGGCGCCCGAACATCTGGCCGATGCCTACGGCATCGCGCGGCGGAACTACTACTACAGCCTTGCGGAAACGCGCCCCGCGTCGCGCAAATACGCCCGGCGCCGTGATGGCGGCAAGGGCGGCTGGATCACTCGCGCCGAAAGCTTCATGGACCCCCGCTATCACCTCTCCCGCGCGGAACATGACCGGAGGGTCGCGTCATGGGGCTGATCGGACGGGTCTTCACCGCGCTGTTCGGGGATGGGCGCAACGCCATTGCGGAAACGGCCGAGGTCTTCCGCATCAATGCGGATAAGGGCGATGCCCGCGCGGCGCAGCTCCAGCAGGAGGCGCTTTCCCAGTTCGGGCGTGAATTCGCGATGCTACCGGGCGGGCGCAAGGGGCTGTTCGATCAGCTCATGGATGCACTAAACCGCCTGCCGCGCCCGATGCTGGCCTTCGGCACCATCGGGCTGTTCGTGATGGCGATGCGCGATCCGGTCTGGTTCGCCAGCCGGATGGAAGGGGTGGCCCTCGTGCCAGAGCCTCTGTGGTGGCTCATGGGCGCGATTGTCAGCTTCTATTTCGGCGCGCGCCATCAGGCGCATACCCAGGCGTTCCAGAAATCCATTGCGGAAAGCCTCGCACGCCTTCCGGCCATCGCGCCCCAGCGGTCGGGGCCGCGCGACTACGACACCGGGCCAAACCCGGCGCTTGACGCTTGGCGCGACGCCGCCTGAGGAAAGGCCGCCCTTTGGGGCGGCCTTTTCATGCGATCAGTCGGGCGAGGGCGCAGAACTGCTCCAAAGAGACCTGCTCCGCGCGTTCCGTCGGCTGGATCCCGGCGGCCAGAAGGCGGTCCTCGATATCCGGCGCCACCCCCTTGAGAGACGCGCGCAACATCTTGCGCCGCTGGTTGAACGCCGCCGCGACGACGCGTGACAGCACCTGTGCATCGGCCTCAAAGCGCGGCGCGGGCAGGGCGCGCAGATGGACCACGGCGCTCGACACTTTGGGGGGCGGGACAAAGGCCTGCGGCGGCAGATCCATCACGATCCGTGCCTCGGCCCGCCACTGCGCCAGAATGGCAAGCCGCCCATAGGCCTTGCTCCCAGGTTCCGCCACGATCCGTTGGGCCACTTCGCGCTGAAACATCAGCGTGAGGCTCTCCCAGGCGGGGGGCCATTGAGGCGGCGTTAGCCACCGCACCAGAAGCTCGGTGCCCACATTATAGGGCAGGTTGGCGACGACCTTGATCGGCGGCGTCAGATGCGCCAGCGGGTCGATCTCGAGCGCATCGCCCTGAATAACCTCCAGCCGCCCGGGATAGGCGGCGGCAATATCCTCCAGAACCGGCAGGCAGCGTGCGTCCTTCTCGACCGCCAGCACCTTGCGCGCGCCCTCAGAGAGCAGCCCACGGGTCAGCCCGCCGGGGCCGGGGCCGACCTCCAGAACGTCGGCCTGGCTCAGATCCCCGGCCTGGCGCGCGATCTTCGCGGTCAGGTTCAGATCCAGCAGGAAGTTCTGCCCCAGAGCCTTCTTGGCCGAAAGCCCATGCGCTGCGATCACCTCGCGCAGCGGCGGCAGATCATCAATCGCAGCCATGGCCGTTCTCGCGCTTTGTTGTCATCTTCTTATTTGCACAAATACCTAAATGTCCCGGCGTCGCGCCATGTCATGCGCCATCCGCAGCGCGGCCACCATGGAGCTGGGATCGGCCACGCCCGTGCCCGCGATGTCGAACGCCGTGCCATGATCCGGAGACGTGCGGATGAAGGGCAGGCCAAGCGTCACATTGACGCCGCCCGCGAAATCCACGGTCTTGATCGGGATCAGCGCCTGATCGTGATACATGCAGACCGCCGCATCATAGCGCGCGCGGGCGGCATCGTGAAACATCGCGTCCGCCGGATGCGGGCCGCTCACGGCAAGCCCGTCGGCGCGCAGAGCCTCGATCACAGGGGCGATCACCTCGGCCTCTTCATGGCCCATCTTCCCGCCTTCTCCCGCATGAGGATTGAGCCCGCTCACCGCAATGCGCGGCGCGGCAATCCCGAAATCCCGCCACAGGCCGTCATGGGTCACGCGGAGCACCTGCTCCAGCAAGGGCCGGGTGATCATGTCCGGGACATTGCGCAGGGCGGTGTGGATCGTGGCGGGCACCACCCGCAGCGCGTCGCAGGCCAGCATCATCACCACCGGCACATCACCGCCCAGATGGGCGAGGTACTCGGTGTGCCCCGGATAGCCAAAGCCCGCACCATCGATCAGCGCCTGCTTGTGGATCGGCGCGGTGCACAGCGCGGCGCAGCGTCCGTCCATCGCCATCTCGGATCCCAAGCGGATCGCCTCGATCACATGGGGGGCGTGGCGCGGATCCGCCTGCCCGGGCACGCGCGGGGTCACCATGGGCAGCGGCCAGACGGGCAGGGCGTCTGCCGCGGCCTCGATGGCCTCGGCGGGCGCGGCCACCTCTTGGAAGGGCGTCCCGTCTGGCAGATGCGCCGGATCACCGATCCAGAGCATCGGCACATCGCCGCGCAGCAGGTCCCACGCTTTCGCGGCGATCTCCGGGCCGATCCCGGCCGGTTCCCCGCAGGAGACGGCGATCGGGGCGCTCATCGCTGACGGATCGTCGCGTTGGCCTTCAGATCGGCCAGAAGCGCGTCGGCATAGCCGGACAGTCGCTGGCCCAGAAGCTGGTTGCCGATGGCCTCACGGTCGATCTCGCCGCCGTCAGGCGTGCCCGGCACGCGGGCGCAGAGCATCACCATCAAGAGGCTCTGACCACCATTGCGGAGCGGGCCCCAGGACACTTCATTGGCATCAAGCCCGGCCAGCACCTGCGCCACATCCGAAGGGATCTGCGCAGGGGCGACGGATTGTCTTTGAAGCTGCTCTGCCGGAAGACCCCGGGCGATGCCGTAGAAATCGTCGCAGCGATCGACGCTTTCGCGGATGCGGGCGGCTTCGGCATAGGTAGCCTCTGACGCGCCGCCGGGCAGGGCGAAGGTCAGGTATTCGATCTGCGCGGGGGCCTGCGGAGCGCGGGCAACTTCGCGCACGCCGCGCATCTGGAACAGCGCCACGCCATTGGGGATCGGGATCGGATCGGTCACTTCTCCGCGCGCGAGGCCCAGCAGCATCGGGCGCAGCGCCGGCGGGTAATTGCTGATCGGCAGCCAATCGAGCCGACCGCCCCGTGCCCGCGACGGCAGTGCGGAGACGCGCCGGGCGGCGGATTCAAAGGCCGACTGGCTGGTGAGTTGGCTGATCCGGCGGGCTTCGGCCATGGCGGCTTGCGCGCGCGGCGGCGGGGCCGGGATGATGATCTCTGACAGAAGCACTTCGATCTCAGTGGTGGCCGAGGTCCGGTTGCCCAGCGTGCGGTCAATATCCGATTCAGAAATGTCGGCCCGGTTGCCGTATTTCTGGCGGATGTAGTCCCGCCAGGTGACGCCAACGCGCACGAAATCGCGCAAGGTCTCTTCGGCCACGCCGTTCTGGCGCAGCACCTGAAGGAATTGCGGATAGGTCAGGTTGGCACGCTCGGCGAAGCCTTCCATCTCGCGGCGCAGGGCTTGATCCGTCAGGCGGATCCCGGCGCGGTCGAATTCCTGAAGCTTCAGCCGGTCCTCGATGAGCTGCTCCCGTGCCAGCTCGGCCAGATCGCCGGGCGTGTTGAAGGCTTTGAGCATCGCCTCGCGCTGCGCCAGCTCATAGCGGGTGATGGCGGCGCCGTTCACTTCGATCGCGGGGGCAAAGAGCCCCTGAGCCGAGGCAAGCCCGGCCAGCCAGCCGAAGGCCAGGGTGAGGGAAAGAAGCAGGGCTCGGCGCATCTGGAAACCTCCTTGCGTCGTCTAATCGCGTCATCTCAGCGGCACGCGCGCGCAGGGCGCAGGCCGGTCGTGGTGGAGCGGAAGCCTTCGACAGAGACCTCCAACCCGAAATCGGTGCTTGGGGGGACATTATCCAAAGTCGTGAAGCGGCGCGAGGCGGAAAGACCGACGGACACGCATTCGTTCTTCCAGGTGGCGCCCAGCCCGGCTTTGACCGGCCGGTCCGAGGCGATGTCATAACGCGCATTGGCGTTCAGCGCCCAGTTTTGGGTCACCTGCCAGTCCCCATCGAGCGCCCATTCTGACACATCGCCCGCGCGGTTTTCGTCCAGATCGGCGGAGAGAAACACATGGGTCGCAGAGAGCTGCACCCGGTCTCCGGCCCAGCGGATCCGCGATTCGGAGCGGGAGATCTCCCGGTCGTCAGCGATCAGGGAGCGGCTGTCGAAGGAAAACCCTCCGGGCAGATCGACGCCGAGCGCCAAAAGCCAGTCCGATTGCGCGCCCGCCAGCCCTGAGCTTTCGGAAAACCCAACGGGTGCATCATCGCGCAGGATGCGGCCGAAGGTCAGCCGGGTCGCGGCGCCATCGGCCATCTGCATGGTCCAGCTCAAGCCGATGCTGGCGCGCCGACCGGTTTCGGTCAGGTCTTCGCCGGGGGCGCGGGTAAAGCCGTGCAGGTTGGTTTCGTCAAACTCGACCCGCGTGGCATCCTCATTGGGCGGGGTGATGCCTTTGGCATCGGACCAGCTCAGCGTCACGCGCGGCTCGATGATGTGGGTGACGCGGGCGCCGTGACGGGCCAGCGGCCAGGACAGGCTGACCGCAGCGCCCCCCTGGCGGCGCAGGCCGTCTTCTTCGCCCGGAAGCGGATCGTCAAAGGCATACCCGTCAAGCCGGGCCATGGCGCTCGTGCTCAGCTCAAAGCCGGGGCCAAAGACAAAGCGCCGGTCCAACTGCGCGCCCAGCCCAATCCGCGCCATGTCGCGGCCCGTGCCCGCGAGCGAGCTGCGCCGATGATGCGCATCAAGGCTGGCCTCCCAGGTCAGCAGCGTCTTCCCAAGTCGCAACCGCTCTCGGTGCAACAGCCGCGCGACCGAGGTGGGCTGGGTCAGGTTGTCTTCGCTATCCCGGAGCGATTCATACCCCGTGATCCGCGCATAGGAGAGCCTGCGGGCGGTGACCCGCGTCAGGGCCAGCCGCGAATCCAGCCGGTCCTTGTCGGTGATGCCGTAATCCAGGAGGTAGGAATCGTCGCTGGCCAGCTCCAGATCGGCCTCCATCAGCCAGCGGCGCGGCAGCCGGAACGTCGTCTGCGCAAAGACATATCCCCGCAGCCCGGATTTCAGAGAATCGTCGCTGACCATGCTGTCGATGCTCAGGTCTCCGCTCGCGAAGGCCTCGCGATAGCTCAGCCCGAGCGAGCGGCTGTTGCGCGTGATCCAGGGCGTCAATGTGATGTCGCGGTGATCTCCGACCGGGACGAAGACCGGCCATTTCAGCCCCACCCCAAGCCGGTTGGAGGAGGTGATCCGCGGCAGCAAAAGCCCGGCCGCGCGATCCACCGTCGGATCGGGCAGGCGCAGCCGGGGCAGCCACGCAATCGGGACACCGCCCAGGCGGAACTGGGCGTTATCGAACCAGAGCCGCCGATTGTCGGCGTCATGAACGACGCGCGCGGCGCGGATTTCCCACAGGGGAGCCTTGCCGGGACAGACATTGCACGAGGTCGCGGCCACGCCCGTCATCTGGGTCAGCGGCCCAGCCCGGTCGACGCGGGCCGAGGCCAGTTGAAGCCGCCGGTCCAGCACCAACCTTGCCCCAAGCAGAAGCCCGGTCTCAAGCTGCGGGTCCAGCGTCGCTTGCGTCGCGGTGAGCACCGTCCCATCCGGGTTGGTGATCAGGATCGGTCCTGACACAGAGAGTTGATCGCGCGCACCATCATAGCGGATCGCGCCCGCGCTCAGCCGGACACCATCCGAAAACGCGGTGACATTGCCGGTCGCGGTCAGAATGCGGCCGTTCAGCTCTACCCGGTCCGCCACCAGCGACGCCGCCATCTGCGCCGAGGCGGGCAGGGCGGTCAGCATCGCTAGCCCGGCGGCCACGAGATATGTCCAGATGCGCCGGATCATCCGTCCTCCGTGATCAGCATCAGGCCCAGGGCGAGCATCACCGCCGCGACGGGGGGCGCCCAAGCGGCCAGGGCCACGGGAATCTGCCCGTTTTCTCCGAGCACCATCGCGAAATTTCGGGCGAAGTATAGCGCAAAGCCGGTCAGGACAGTCACCAGAACGGCCAGCCCCGTCCGCGCGCCGCGTGGATGACCCATGGTGAAGGCCGCCGCGACCAGAAGCATGGCCAGCAGGAACAGGGGCAGGGCCAGCTCGCTCTGCATCCAGACCTGGTGGCGCCGGGCGGTGAATCCGGCCTGCTCCAGCCCCTGAATGAAGGCGGGCAGCTCCCAGATCGGCACGGCCGACGGGTCCCCGAAGCTGTCCCGGATCTGCTCGCGGGTGAGCGATGAGGGCAGCCGTATTTCCCCCGGGATCTCGGCATCCGATTCGGGCGCATCCGCGTCCAGCGGCCATTGCTTGGCACCAGCGATCAGCCAGGCGCCATCGGTGAGGCGGGCGGTCGTGGCCTCGATCCGCGTCTGCGGTGCGCCGGAGGCGTCGAAATGGACAAAGCTCACCCCGGTCAGGAGCGTCCCGTCGGCATTGGCATGGGCCGCGCGGATGACGGTCTGGCCCTCGGCATCGCCCTGGCGGAGCCACAGACCGTTCATGCCAAGGGCGGCGATCTGCGGGCGCTCCCCGGACAGAGCGCCGCGGAAGGTTTCGTATTTCTGCGTGGTGGCGGCGACAATCGGATTGCCCATGGCGACGGCCAGAACGCCGATCAGCAGCACAACGATCGCAGGCCCTAGCAAGGCGCGCAGCGCAGAGCGCCCCGCCGCGCGCACCACCACCAATTCGCTGGAGCGGGCGAGGGCGAGGAACAGCGCGACCGATCCGAGCAAAACCAGAAGCGGCAAGATGCGGTAGAGCGCATCGGGCGCGTGCAGCACCGACAGGCCCAGCAGTGCCGGGATCCCCGCGCCGGTTTTGCCCAGCTCTCCGATCTGCTCGATCAGATCGACGAGGATGATGATAGCCGCGAAGGCGCTCGTAACGGCCAGGAAGGTCAGCACGAAGCGGCGGGCGATATAGCGGTGCAGGATCATGCCGCCACCGCCCGGGATCGGCGCGCCCGCCGGGGCCCGCGTGTGGCGCGCGACAGCAAAAGCGCTACGATCACGCCGCCAGCCAGCGTGGAGAGGTAGGTCATGGGCCAGGCCTGTGCGGCCTTCTGAGCGGCTTCCGCACCCACACCGTCGATGGCCATCACCGTGATGACCAGCCCCACTGCCAGCATCATTTGTCGTCCCAGCCCAAAACGGGAAAATCCGCCTAGCAGCAGCGGCGCAAATCCCAAAAGGGCGGCGACCACCGACAGGGCGGCCTGATTGAATCGGCTGTGGGCCTCAAACAGAAGCCGTGCCCGGTTGCGCCCGGTTTCGTCCTGAAGCGCCGGCGTGGCCCCCAGCAGCTCCAGCGTGCCGATTTCGCGCATGGAGCGGTCTGTGCTGTCATCGGTGCGGATCAGATCACCGATATCGTAAACGAAATCGTCGAACCGCGTGATGAAAAGCTTTTGATCCTCGTGCCGCAGGGTTTGCGCCATGCCATCCACCATCACCAGCCGAGGGCCGGTCTCGGTCTTGACCAGATAGGCCCGCCGCGCCGTGTAGGTCACCGACTCCCGAGCCGAGCGCCGATCGTTCAGGAACACGTCCTCAAGCTCTCCGGCGCGGCTGACATCGCGGATATAGGCGGTCACCCCGGGTCCGGCATCGGTGAAGCGTCCGGGGGTCAGCAGCCGCGCCGTCAGGTTGCGGGCAATCTCGGCCTCACGGTCGGCCAGGCGGCCTTGCGAGAGCGGCACGAGGAAATGGGTCAGGATCATCATGAGACCGGCAACGAGCAGCCCAAACACCGCCACCGGCCGCGCCAGCCGCCAGGCCGAAAAGCCAGTGGCCTGCATCACCACCAACTCACTGTCCCCGGCCAGACGGTTGGTCACATAAAGCGTGGCGGCAAACCCCGCGAGCGGCAGGACGATGCGGATGATGTTGGGCAGGCTCAGGGCCGTGAATTCGACGAACACCGCAGCGGACTGGCCGTCCGCGATCAGGGTGTCGAACAGGATCACCGCGCGATTCACCCAGTAAATCGACACGAGGATCAGCGCGAAGAAGCCGAACAGCTTCATCAACTCCCCCAACATGTAGCGGTCAAAACGGCCCATGCGCGTCGATACCCTCCAGATACGCCGCAAGGGATAGACCATCCGGCCCCGAAGGGGAATTGGCGATCTGGCCAAGCGCGCGCCATCGCGTTAGCCATGGCTAACCCAAATTGGAGCGTTCTCATGTCTCACACCCCTCCGCAAATCCGCTTTGCCGAAAATGACCTCTCCGAGCTGAAATCCGCCGCCGGGCGGATCGCCGTCTTTGTAGGCCCCGATGGCACGCTCGATCCCGCGGGGCGCAAGCTGAACGGCGCCATGCGCAAGGGGCTGGAGCGGCTGATCGGCAGCGCCGCCTGGGACAAGCTGAATGAGGGCGACGTGAGCGTGATCGCCCATCCCGCCGGGCTGGAAGCCGAAGCCGTGCTGGCCGTGAAACTGGCGCGCCGCCCGTCTCAGGATAAGGCCCGCAAGGCCGGGGCGTCGCTGGCAAAGGTCCGGGGGCCTGACGCGCTGACGATCTGCGCCGGAACGCAAAAAGCGCCTGAGCAGATCGCGCTTGGCCTTGCGCTGCGCAGCTATCGCTTCGATGCCCATAAGACCGGCGCCGATCCGCAGCCCGATGGCGATGTTACCGTGTTGTGCCGCGATCCCGAAGCCGTGGCTGCGGCCTCTGCGCCGCTGGCTGCGATGACCGAAGGGGTGTTCTTCACCCGCGATCTGGTGAACGAGCCCGCCAATGTGCTCACCACGGAAGATTTCGCCGCCCGGCTTGCCGCGATGCAGGAGCTTGGGCTTGATGTCGAGATCCTCGACGATGCGGCCATCGAAGCAGCCGGGATGCGGCTCTTGCTCTCCGTGGGGCAGGGCTCGGAAAGCCCCTCGCGCGTTGTCGCCATGCGGTGGAACGGCGGCGGGGACGAAGCGCCCCTGGCGCTGATCGGCAAGGGCGTGGTGTTCGACAGCGGCGGGATTTCGATCAAGCCGGCCGCCGGGATGGAAGAGATGACCGGCGACATGGGCGGCGCGGGCACGGTGGCCGGGGTCATGCGCAGCCTCGCCCTGCGCAAGGCCAAGGCCAATGTAGTCGGCATTGTCGGCCTCGTGGAAAACATGCCCTCGGGCAGCGCGACCCGCCCCGGCGATATCGTGCGCTCCAAGAAGGGCGATACCGTCGAGATCATCAACACCGATGCCGAAGGCCGTCTGGTGCTGGCCGATCTTCTGACCTGGGCGCAGGAGCAGTTCGCCCCCCGTGCCATGGTGGATCTGGCGACCCTGACCGGCGCCGTTGTCGTGGCGCTTGGATCCGAAAACACTGGCGTTTTCGCCAATGACGACGGGTTTGCCGATGCGTTCCTGAAGGCTGCGCAAGCCGAAGGCGAAGGCGCCTGGCGGATGCCCATGGGTGCGGGCTATGACAAGAAGCTGAAATCCGACAAGGCCGATATGAAAAACGTCGGCGGCCGCGAGGGCGGAGCGATCACCGCCGCGCAATTCCTGCGCCGCTTTGCCGGAGAAGACACGCCCTGGATGCATCTGGATATCGCGGGCACCGCCTGGACCAGCGGCGAAACCGCGCTTGCCCCGAAGGGCGCGACGGGCTGGGGTGTGCTCGCGCTCAACCGTCTGATCGACGATCTGTGACGCCATGGGGGACGTGCTGTTCTACCATCTGACCCGCTCCAGCCCGGAGGAGACGCTTTTGATGCTGCTCCCCCGCGCGTTGGAGCGTGGCTGGCAGGTGGAATTGCGCTGCCCCGATGCCCGCCGGGCCGAGGGCCTGGACAAGGCGCTCTGGATGGGGCCGGAGGAGAGCTTCCTGCCCCACGGGCTGGCGGGCGGCGCGGATGACGACCAGCCTGTGCTGCTGACGGATAGCGCGCCCGAAACCCCGCGCCCTTGCGTGATGACGGTCGGCAGCGCGCCGCTGACGGCCCAGGAGGCCAGCCGCGCAGAGCGGACCTGCATCCTTTTCGACGGTCACGACCCTCAGGCGGTCGAGAAGGCCCGCGCGCAGTGGCGAGAGATCACCGGTGCGGGGCTCACCGCGCAATATTGGTCCCAAGAGGACGGCGGCTGGCAGAAAAAGGCCGAAAGCGGCTGACACGTGGCGCGTCGCGCCAGCTTGCTAGCGTCGAAGCACCAACTCGTTCCCGCGAATGGTCAGCTCGGGAAAACGGCGCAGGTAATCCATGCCCAGCAGCGATCCTTCCTGCGCCCCGTCGGTGACATAGGCGGTCAGATTGCGGTCTTGCAGATCGCCCAGCCGGACTTCATCCAGCTTCACCCGCGCCGTGCGCACGATGCCATTGGCGGTCTGTGCCTCGCCGAGGTAGCGCAGGCTGTCCGGGTCGATACCCACTTGGCGCGCATCGCTGCGCGAGAGCACGATATTCGTGGCGCCGGTATCGACCACGAAGGGCACGGCGGCGCCGTTGATCTCCAGCGTCAGGTGGAAATGCCCGTCCCGACTGCGCGGGATGGTGATCGTGTCGCCCGCGATTTCAGGCAGGGCGAGCGTGGTGCGGCGGATGTCGCTCCATAGGCCCACGGCGGCGATGGTGCCCAGAAAGATCAGCCCCCAGATCGCGGCCTGCTGCACCATCTTGGAGCGTGCCTCGCGCCCCTGCATCAGCAGCCATCCGACTACGGCGGCGCCCAGCAGCACCAGGTAGATGAGGCGGCCCATGTCGTCACCCGCCATCGCTCAACGCCCCCCGCGAATGATCGTGAGCCCGGCGCCGAACCCCGTCAGCCCGTCAAGAATGAACTGGATGGCGAGCGCCGCCAGCAGCATCCCCAGAAGCCGGGTCACAACGATGATGCCGGTCCGACCCATGAGCCGCTCCAGCGGCGCGGCGGCCAGAAACATCAGGAAGACGATGCCAATGACGCTCAGCATGACGAGCAGCACCTCGACCAGCCCGATCCAGCCGGTGGTTGAGCCGCTCAGCAGGATGATCGACGCGATTGCGCCCGGGCCTGCGATCAGCGGGATGGCCAGCGGAAAGACCGACGGGTCGTCATGGGTGGCTTCGGCCTCATCGGCGCGGTCCTCACGGCGGGACTGGCGCCGCTCGAACAGCATGTCGAGCGCGGTCAGGAACAGCAGAACGCCCCCGGCGATGCGGAAGGCGGGCATGGTGATACCGACGAAGTTGAGGATCGCCTCACCCGCGAGGGCGAAGAGCGTCAGCAGCGCCGCGCCGGTCAGGCAGGCGCGCGTTGCCAGCCTGCGGCGGTGGGTCGGCGTCATGCCTTGGGTCAGCGCCAGAAAAACCGGCGCCAGCCCGATCGGGTCGATGATCACGAACATGGTCGTGAACGCGGTGATGAGTGCGGCCAGATCCAACATGCCCGCGTTCTAGGCGATCAGGGCGCCGCTCGCCAGAGCGCGTTTGCCGCATGAGGGGGACTTTGCGCCACCCCCCTTTGATCAGCCGCCGATCAAGGCGCAGGTCGCAATGGCGGCGATGCCTTCTTCGCGGCCGGTGAAGCCGAGCCGCTCCGAGGTGGTGGCCTTGACGCTGATGCGGCCCGGGTCCGTGCTCATGATCTCGGCCAGGCGCTGCGCCATGGCGTCTGCGTGGGGGCCGATCTTGGGGCGCTCGCAGATCAGCGTGACATCGGCGTTGGCCAACCGGTAGCCGCGCGCCGCGATGCGCTGTGCGGCATGGGCCAGAAAGATGTGGCTTTCCGCGCCTTTCCATTGCGGATCGCTGGGCGGGAAGTGGCGACCGATATCGCCTTCGGCAAGGGCGCCGTAGATGGCGTCGGTCAGCGCGTGCATCCCGACATCGGCGTCCGAATGCCCCTGTAGCCCGCGCGTGTGGGGGATGCGGATGCCGCAGAGCCAGACGTGATCCCCGTCTCCGAAGCGGTGAACGTCGTAGCCATTGCCCAGGCGAATGTCGGTCATGGGGGTCTCCAGCAGGCGGGCGGCACGGGGGAAATCCGCGGCGCGGGTCAGTTTGAGGTTGTCTTCCGATCCTTCGGTGATGGCCACCGTTAGCCCGGCGGCGCGGGCGATCTCCACATCGTCGGCGGCGTCGCCGTCATGGCTGCGGTGGGCGTTCAGGATCGCGGGAAAGGCGAAGCCCTGCGGCGTCTGGGCGCGCCAGAGCCCCTCGCGGGGCTGGGTGCCGGTGACATGTGCCCCCCCGCGCCAGAGCGCATCGGTGACGGGCAGGGCGGGGGCGGCGCCGTCATGGACGGCGAGCGCCTCCATCACTTGGGCGATCAGTTTGGGCGAGACCAGCGGGCGGGCGCCATCATGGATCAGCACGTGATCCGGCGGATCTGCGGCGAGCGCTTCGAGCCCCGCGCGCACGGAGGCGGCGCGGGTGTCTCCGCCCGCGCAGGTGGTAACGTCGTTCGGGGCCAGGTGCTGTTCATCCGCATGCAGCACGCACAGGATGCGGGCGAACCCGGCGGCCCGGAACGCCTCGACCGTCCGGTCAAGAACGCGCTGCCCGGCCAAATCGCGCCATTGCTTGGGCGCACCAGGCCCGACGCGGGTGCCGCGTCCGGCGGCGACAATCAAAACCGCGGTGCGGTCGGCGGTGGGCATCGGCATGGGCTCTCCTTTGGCGGAGGGATAGCGGGGCGGGCCCGCGCGTGCAATGAAGGCTGCGACACGCCCGATGCGGTGCGGCAGGCTTCACCGCTGAACGAATTGGGTGCAGGCGGCGCAGACCGTGCTTGCAATTTGGGCAGGGCCGCTTATTGAACGCCTAAAATTTAGGCATGTGCTTAAACCTGCGGCAAAGTGTCTGTGCGTCCGAATTGAGCCGCGCCGAACCAAGCGTTATCGCGAGCGGTAACAGGAGCCTCCATGACCGATCCCTTGACCCTTGCCCTTGATCTGCCTGACGCGCCCGGCCCGGCCGTGGCCCTGGCGCCGCTGGCGGGAATCACGGATCTGCCGTTTCGCCAGCTCACCGCGCGGTTCGGCGCGACCTGGGTCGTCAGCGAGATGGTCGCCAGTCAGGAGATGGTCCAAGCCAAACCCGGCATCCGCGAGCGCGCCGAGCTGGGCTTTGACCAGCAGGCCACCGCCGTGCAGCTTGCGGGCCGTGAGGCGCAGTGGATGGCGGAGGCGGCGCGCATGGTCGAGGCGAACGGCGCGCGCATCATCGACATCAATATGGGGTGCCCGGCCAAGCAGGTGACCAACGGGGCCAGCGGCTCCGCGCTCATGCGCGATCCCGATCACGCCCTGCGCCTGATTGAGGCCGTCGTCGGCGCGGTGTCCGTGCCGGTGACGCTCAAGACCCGGCTGGGCTGGGACCATGACAGCCTGAACGCGCCGCAGATCGCCGCGCGGGCGGAAGGAGCAGGCATCCGCGCGATCACCATTCATGGGCGCACGCGGCAGCAGTTCTACAAGGGGCAGGCCGATTGGGCTGCGATCCGTGCCGTGCGGGATGCGGTGACGATTCCCGTGGTGGCAAATGGCGATATCTGTTCCGCCGGGGATGCCCGGTCGGCGCTTACCCAGTCGGGCGCGCAGGGCGTCATGGTCGGGCGCGGGGCGCAAGGGGCGCCCTGGCGGTTGGCGCAGATCCGGGCGGAGCTATCTGGCGGCGATGCGCCAGAGCCGCCGCAGGGCGGCGCGCTTGTCGATCTGGTGCAGGAGCACTACGCCGCTATGCTGGATTTCTACGGGGAGGCCCTTGGCGGCAAGGTCGCGCGCAAGCATCTGGGTTGGTACATGGATGGCGCCGCCACGCCGCCCGCCCTGCGGCGCGAGCTTCTGACTGCAACGCCCGCGCAGGTCCGGCGGCTCATTCCTCTGGCGCTCAACACCCACAGGCAGGCGGCATGACCGGCGGGGCGCTTGATCTGTGGGCCGTGTTGCCCGTTCCGGTGCTTGAGACCGGCGCCGATGATGCGATCTGCGCGGCCAACCCGGCGGCCGAGGGGTTCCTCAACCTCTCGGAGCGCAGCCTGACCGGGCGCCCGCTGTGGGAGGTGCTGCGCGCCGCGTCCGATCTGTCGGCGGCCTTTGCTCGGGCCCGCCATGACGGATCCCCGCTGACCGCCGCCCAGATCGAGATCGCGCCGCCCGGGCGTGGACCGCTGCGCGCCACGCTGCATTGCGTCCCGGCAGGCGAGGGGATGCTTGTGGCCATTGCGCTCAGCGATCCGGGGCCGGGGCTGTCGGGGGCGCAGACCCACAAGGCCGCGCGCGCGGCCATCGGCATGGCCGAGATGCTGGCGCACGAGATCAAGAACCCGCTCGCCGGGATCACCGGGGCGGCGCAGCTTTTGTCCATGTCGCTCAGCCCCGAGGATCAGGAGCTGACCGATCTGATTGTGGGCGAATGCCGCCGGATCACGGCCCTGCTGGCGCAGGTGGAGCATTTCGGCAATCTCCAGCCCTCGGCCCGCGCCGCCGTGAACCTGCATGACGTTCTGGACCGCGCGCGTCAGTCGGCGGCTCTGGGTTTTGCTGCGCATATGGCTCTGGTCGAAGACTATGATCCTTCCTTGCCAGAGGCCTTTGTGGACCGCGACCAGATCCTGCAAGTGGTTCTGAACCTTCTGAAAAACGCAGCAGAGGCCAATCCGCGCGGGGGCACGATCCGGCTGCGCAGTTTTTACGATCCCACCTTGCGCGCGCGCGATGGTGAGAAACTGCCGCTTCAGATCGAGATCAGCGATGACGGCCCCGGCCTGCCGCCCGAAATCGCGGATCAGGTGTTCGACCCGTTCGTCTCCGGGCGCGAGAACGGCACCGGTCTGGGTCTTGCGCTCGTGTCGAAACTGATGCGCGACAATGGCGGTCTGGTTAGCGTCGAAAGCGCCCCCGGCCGCACCATCTTCCGCCTGTCGCTGCCCCGCCGCCCAAAGGAGTAAGAGCCATGGATGGCACTGTACTGATTGCCGACGATGACCGCACGATCCGCACCGTCCTGTCTCAGGCGCTGACTCGGGCGGGCTGCAAGGTGCACACCACCGCCTCGCTGGAGACGCTGATGCGGTGGCTCGAAGAGGGGCGCGGCGATGTCGTCATCACCGACGTGATGATGCCCGATGGCAACGGGATCGAGACGCTGCCAAAGATGCTGGCCCTGCGACCCGGCCTGCCGGTGATCGTGATCTCGGCCCAAAATACGATCATGACCGCCGTGAAGGCCGAAGAGGCCAAGGCCTGGGACTATCTGCCCAAGCCGTTCGATCTGCCCGATCTGCTCAAGAGGACGGCCAAGGCTCTGGGCCGCAAAGCCGGGGGCGCACATGCCGTGTCCGAAGACGCGCCGGGCGATCTGCCGCTGGTCGGGCGCAGCGCCGCGATGCAGGGGCTCTATCGGCTGATCGCCAAGATGGTGAACTCTGGGCTGCCGGTTCTGCTGACCGGCGAAAGCGGCACCGGCAAGAGCCTGATCGCGCGGGTGCTTCATGACGTGTCCGACCGGGGAGACCGCCGGTTCATCCTGGCGGGGGGCGAAGATCTGCGCAGCACCGAGGCGGCGCAGGCGATTGTCGCGCGGGCCGGGGCCGGGACGCTCTGCCTTGATGAAGTCGGCGATCTGAGCCCGGATGCACAGATGCGCGCGGTGCGCCTGATCGACGGGTTGCCCGACGGCGGTCCGCGCATCATCGCCACCATGCAGGGCGACGCCGAGGATCTGCGCGAAGACCTCTACTACCGCCTGTCAGGGGTCACGCTCGTCGTGCCGCCGCTGCGGGAACGGCTGGAAGACATCCCTCTGTTCGCAGCGCAGGTGCTGGGGGATCGCCGCCTGTCGGCGGGCGCGATGGAGCATCTGCGCGCCTATCCCTGGCCGGGCAACGTGCGCCAGCTCTTGCACGTGCTGCGGCGCCTTGCGGTGACGGCTAGTGACGCAGAGATCCCAGAGGCAGACGTCAGCGCGGCGCTTGCCAGTCAGCCTGAGATGCTGCCCAGCGGGCGGGGCGAGGGCGAAAGCCTCTCGGCCTCGATCGCGGCACATCTGCAACGCTATTTCGACCTCCATGGCGGGGCTTTGCCGCCACCGGGGCTCTACGGGCGCATCCTTCGGGAAATGGAGACGCCCCTGATCGAGATTGCTCTCGATGCCACTGGCGGCAATCAAGCTAAATGTGCGGATCTCCTTGGGATCAACCGCAATACTTTGCGAAAAAAGATCACCGATCTTGAAATCGAGGTGACACGTCGCCGCCGGTTGATGTAAAAGGGCAACAGCCCGTGGCGCAATGAAGACAGCGCCGAATGGGCACCGGCGAAAACGGGGAAAACCCCGAATAATCAAGAGGGTCTGGCGTGCAGTCCAGCCTGCGTAGGGTGAACCTGTCGCGTTTGCGACGGAATCGGCGCCTTCAGGGCGCCGCAGAGCTTGGGCTTGTTGTCCTGGCGCCTGTGCTCGTCGCGCTGACATATGCTCTGCTGGGCCCGATGGAGCGAGGCCCGTCCGATTCGCTGCTGCGCGGCGTGCTTCTGGCAGATTTCATCTATGTGCTGGTGGTTGCCGGGCTGGTTATTACACGGGTCGTGCAACTTGTGCTGGCCCGGCGCGCGCAGTCGGCGGGGTCCCGGCTTCATTTGCGGCTGACAGCGGTCTTTACCTTCCTGGCCCTCTTGCCCACCGTTCTGGTCGCGATTTTTGCGATGCTGTCGATTAATATCGGGCTGGAGGGATGGTTCTCTGACCGAGTGCGCAATGTGTTGGGCTCTTCCCTGCAAGCCGCGGAGGCCTATGCGCAGGAGCACCGGCAAGAATTGAGCCGCGACGCCGAGGGGCTTGCTGCTTATCTCAATCTGGAGCGGCAGCGCAGTTTCTTCATGGATGACGGGGAGATACGCCAAGCTCTTGGTCGAGTTCAGGCGCAAGTCGAATACGTGCTGGCCGAAGCTTTCGTCATCGACGGCTTGGGCGACATCCGGGCTCGCGGAGCCCGCAGCTATGAGTTCGATTTCGAGCGGCCGGATCCCGCGCAGATCCGGGCGGCGACCGACGGCATCCTCCTGATCGAGGACTGGGAGAACAACGAATTTCGCGCGCTCATCAAGCTGGATGCCTTCGAGGACCGCTACCTGCTGGCAACGCGCCGGGTGGATGGAAACATCCTCTCGCTTCTGGATGAAACTCAGGAAAGCTACCAGCTTTATCAGCAGCTTGAACAGGAGCGCGGGCGGCTGCTTTTCGAATTCGGCCTGATCTATATCGGCTTCGCGGTGATCCTGGTGCTGGGCGCGATCTGGTTGGCGCTCTGGTTTGCTGAGCGGCTGAGTCAGCCGGTTGGGCGGCTTGTGACGGCGTCCCAAAAGGTCGGTGAGGGCGATCTTTCCGTGCGCGTGCGCGAGGAAGATGGCGATGATGAGATCGCCCTTTTGGGGCGTAACTTCAACAGTATGACGGCCAGACTTAATGCTCAGCGCGAAGAGCTTCTGACCAATACTCGTCAGATCGAAGACCGCCGTCGCCTGTTTGACAGCGTGCTCAGCTCTGTCACATCGGGGGTGGTCGGGCTCGACGCTGAGGGCCGTGTCACCTTCGTCAACCGCTCTGCGCGGCGCCTGCTGGATGTCACCGGGGCCGAGAGCCAGGCGATCTCGGCCGCTGTGCCAGAGTTCGGGCCCTTGTTCGATACGCTGCGTTCTGGCGGGAAACGGCGGGTTCAGGAGCAGGTAAACCTTATCCGCAGTGGCAATCAGGAGACGCTTCTGGTGCGCATGTCGCCACGCTATGGCGCCAGCGGGATCCCTGAGGGCTACGTTGTGGCGTTTGACGATGTGACCGACCTTGTGAGCGCGCAGCGCATGGCGGCTTGGGGCGATGTCGCCCGCCGCATTGCGCATGAGATCAAGAACCCTCTCACGCCGATCCAGCTTTCGGCAGAGCGGATCAAGAGGAAGTTCAAGAACGACGTTCAAGAATCTGAAAAGCTGGAGCAAATGACCGACGTCATCGTGCGCCAGACGGAGGATCTGCGGCGGATCGTGGATGAGTTTTCCAAGTTCGCGCGTATGCCCGAACCGGACCAGACCCGGCAGGACCTGGCGGAGCTGTTGCGCGGAGCTGTGACTCTTCAGGAAGCCGGGCAGCCAGAAGTGCGCTTTGTTGCCGAAATCCCCGAAGGTCCAGTCTGGGCGTCGCTGGACGCGACCATGATCACTCAGGCGCTCACCAACCTTCTCAAGAACGGCGGAGAGGCCATTGAAAGTCGCGTGGAAAAGGGAGTTCCGGAAGGGTTTCAACCTGAGCTTCGGATCGTCCTGACCACGGGCGGGGATATGGCCAGGATCACGGTCTCAGATAACGGGATTGGCCTGCCAGAGGACCGGGCCAAGCTGTTCGAGCCTTACGTGACGACCCGTGACAAGGGCACGGGGCTGGGTCTGCCGATCGTGAAGAAGATCATCGAAGAACATGGCGGCGCGCTTGCGCTCGTCGATGCGGAGCCGTTTGGCTCAGATAACCACAGAGGCGCGATGGCGGCAATTGATCTGCCGTGCCTGAAAGAGACCGGCGCGCAAGGCGCACCAGAGGAGGCGGAATGGGCGACATCCTGATTACCGACGACGAAAAGGACATCCGTGAATTGATCGCGGACATTCTCGAGGACGAGGGCTATTCGACCCGCCGGGCGGGCAGTTCGGACGAGTGCATGAAGGAGATCGAGCGCGAGGTGCCCGCGCTGATGATCCTGGATATCTGGCTGAAAGACAGCAAGATGGACGGGATCGACATCCTTCGGGAGACCAAGAAAGAGCACCCCGATGTGCCGATCGTCATCATTTCGGGCCATGGCAACATTGAAATCGCGGTCGCTGCGATCAAGCAGGGCGCTTACGATTTCATAGAAAAGCCGTTCAATATCGACCAATTGCTGGTCGTTATTCGCCGTGCGATGGAAACCAGCCGTCTGCGCCGCGAGAATGTCGCTCTTAAGCGCGGAGAGACGCGTAGCGCGGACATGCTGGGCGAAAGCGCGGTGTTCAAGGCGTTCAAGGGTCAGCTGGACAAGGTCACGCGCTCCAACGGGCGGGTGATGCTGACGGGTGAGCCTGGCGCGGGCAAGGAGCTTGCGGCGCGCTACATCCATGCGCAATCGGGCCGGGCGGATGCGCCCTTTGTCGTGGTGTCCTCCGCCTCGGTGGAGCCGGAGAAGATGGAAGAGGTCCTGTTTGGCCGTGAAAGCGCGGAGCGCGGGCTCGAGCAGGGCCTTCTGGAACAGGCCAATGGCGGGGTGCTGTATTTCGACGAGGTGGCCGATATGCCACTGGGCACCCAGTCGAAAATCCTGCGCGTGCTGGTGGATCAGACCTTCACTCGAGCGGGCGGCACAGACACGGTCGAGGTCGATCTGAGGGTGATATCCTCCACCAATCGCAATCTCGCCGCTGAGATTGAGGCGGGGAATTTCCGTGAGGAGCTGTATCACCGGCTCAATGTTGTGCCGATCCACGTGCCTTCCCTGGAAGAGCGGCGCGAGGATATCCCCGATCTCGCGCGCCATTTCATCAGCGAGTTGAACCGCAACCAGGGCCTTCCTCTGCGCGAGCTGGCCGAAGATGCCGGGGCTGCGATGCAGGCGATGCTGTGGCCCGGAAATGTGCGCCAGCTGCGCAATATGGTGGAGCGGGTTCTGATTCTGGGCGATGGAAGCGGTCCGATTTCCGCCGCCGATCTGCCCGGTGCGGAAGATGCGCCAGCGGATGAGGGCCGGGTGGTCCTGGCCGGGTCGGTGGCGACTTTGCCCCTGCGCGAGGCGCGCGAGCTCTTTGAGCGTGAATACCTCATGACCCAGATCAACCGGTTCTCGGGCAATATCTCGCGCACCGCCGCGTTCGTGGGGATGGAGCGCTCGGCACTGCACCGCAAGCTCAAGAGCCTGGGGGTGGTCACGTCCTCGAAGGCGGGAGCGCGGGTGGCGCGGGTCGATCAAACTGATGACTGACAGCGCCGCGTCGCGCCGGATGATCACGGTGCAGGGGCGGCCTGCGGGGTGGCTTGAAGACGGGCCCGAGAGCGATCTGCCGCTTCTGCTGCTGCACGGGGCGGGCTTCGATCATGCCGATCTGTCCTGGGGGCCGGTCGCACGCAGTCTTATGCGGACTCGCCATGTGATCCGGCCTGATCTGCCGGGCTACGGTGTCACGGCCGGGTTCGGGCGCGCTTATACTCTGGACGATCTTGGTCAGTGGCTGGTGGCGTTCCTGGAAGCGCGGGGGATCGAGCGGGTCGATGTCGCGGGGCTGTCGATGGGCGGCGGGCTGGCCTTGTGGCTGGCGTTGAACCACCCGCAGCGGGTGCGCGGGGTGATCCCTGTCTGCCCCTACGGCCTGATGCGGCGCGCGCCGCTGCACCTTTTGGGGATGCTATGGGCGCGGCGGCCTTTGTCCTCTCTGATCTACCGCGCGGGTGCGGCCCGCCGGGGCGCCCGCGCGGGGCTGCGATTGGCTGGCTGCCGCAACAGGGCGCAGATCAGCGATGATCTGGTCGAGCAGATCACCCGCGTCTCGCGCGAGCAGAGGGAGCGGCGCAGCTTTGATGCTTTTCTGGCCGGAGAGATGCGCGCCTCGGGTCTGCGCTCTTGTTTCATCGACCGCCTGAGCGATCTGTGCGCTCCGGTGCTGCTGATCCAGGGCCGTTACGATCCGGTCGTGCCCGCCCGCCACGCTCGCCGGGCCGTCAGGCGCCTGCCAAACGCGCGGCTTGAGATGCTGGACGCGCGGCACCTTCTGACGCGTGACTGCCCTGAGGAATTGGCCGCGCTGATTTCCGCGTTCCTGTCGGGGCTGGACCAAAGCGACGCGGCGCCCGATACGCGCGCGGATTGACCGCCTGCGCGGGATCGGGCACGAGTTGAGCCGCAACCAGAGGGGAGCGCGACACCCATGAAAGTGATCATTTGCGGCGCGGGGCAGGTGGGCTGGCAGATCGCCCGGCACCTGGCGGGTGAGCAAAACGATGTGACCATCATCGACAGCAATTCCGATCTTGTGCGGCGCGCAACCGAAACGCTGGATGTGCAGGGGATTGCGGGATTTGCCTCTTATCCCGATGTGCTGGACCGGGCGGGCGCGCGCGATGCTGACATGCTGATCGCGGCAACCTATTCGGATGAGGTGAACATGGTCACCTGCCAGGTGGCACATTCGGTGTTCGCGGTGCCCAAGAAGATCGCCCGCCTGCGCGCGCAAAGCTATCTGGATGCGATCTATTCCGATCTCTATCGCCGCGATCACATGCCCATCGACGTTGTGATCTCACCCGAGAGGGAGGTGGCCGATGCAGCCCTGAAGCGGCTCGCGACGCCAGCCACCTTCGATGTGGAGAGCTTCCTGAACGGGCGCGGGCAGCTCCTCGGGATCCGCATCACCGAAACCTGCCCGGTCGTGGACACACCGCTGCGGCAGCTTTCGGATTTGTTCTCGACGCTCAAGGCCATCGTGGTCGGGATCCGGCGCGACGGGGTTCTGTTTTCGCCTGAGCCGGGCGATCAGCTCTATGTCGGGGACAGCGTCTATGTGTTCACCGACACCAAGGATGTCGCTCGCACGGTAGAGATTTTCGGCAAGCAGCAGCGCAGCCAGAGCCGCGTTGTGATCGTCGGTGGCGGCAATGTGGGCCTGATGGTCGCGCGGGAGCTGGAGAGCCGCTCGCGCCGGGTCCGGGTCCGCGTCATCGAGGCGAACCGCGGGCGTGCAGAGATCGCGGCCGACGCTCTGGAGCGCACCATCGTGCTGCATGGCGACGGGCTCGACCCGCAGGTGCTGAGCGAGGCGCGGATCAGTGAGGCCGACGCCATCTTGTGCGTGACCGATGACGATAAGACCAACCTTCTGGCCGCCGTTCGCGGCAAGCAGATGGGATGTCAGCTGGCCATCTGCCTGACCAACGACCCGTCGATGGAGCCGCTGTTGCGCCCCATGGGGATCGACGCGGCAGTGAACCCGCGCGCCACCACCGTGTCGTCGATCCTCAAGCACATCCGCCACGGGCGGGTGCAATCGGTCTATTCGATCGGAGACGCCGAAGCCGAGATGATCCAGGCGCAGGTTCTGGGCACCTCGCCGCTGGCCGGGCAGGCGATCCGCGATATCGACTTCCCCGAAGGCGTGATGATCGGCGGGCTGATGAAAGGCGATAAGTTGGTCAAGCCGAACGGCGCCACCCGGATCGACGAGGGCGATGTGGTCGTCATCTTTGCACTTGCTGCCGATGTTCCCGCGGTTGAGAACCTGCTTCAGGTCTCGATCGACTTCTTCTGAGGCGTCTTTGGAATGACCCGCCTGCGCACCGAAATGCCTGCCTTTGTGCTCCTGATGCTGATCTCAGCCGGGGCGATGGCGGTGCCTGCGCTTGTCGCGACGGTCGAAGCGGACTGGGTCAGCGCGCGGGCATTCCTGCACGGGGGCATCCTGATTGCGCTTCTGTCGCTGTTGGTGGGCTTGGCAACGCGCGGCGCGCGCGGGCTGGGGAGCGCCAGGGCGCAACTGCTGACCCTGCTGGGGGTCTACAGCGTGCTGCCGCTGCTTCTGGCGATCCCGTTCCATCAGGCCATCGGGCAGGGCACGCTTGGCGGCGCCTGGTTTGAGATGGTCAGCGCCATCACCACCACGGGCGGCTCGATGTATGACCGCTGGTGGGTGGTGCCGCGCGCCGCACATTTGTGGCGGGCCGAGGTCGGCTGGCTTGGCGGGTTCTTCACCTGGGTCGTGGCGGCGGCGATCCTGGCGCCGATGAACCTGGGCGGGTTCGAAGTGCGCGCGCCGGCCTCCTCGCAACGCTCGGCACGGGCCTTTGTGCAGCTTGCGCGGTTCGACGCGCCGGGCGCGCGGCTTGCGCGGTTCGCGATGGATCTGGCCCCCGTCTATGGCGGGCTGACCGCCGTGCTCTGGATCGGGCTGATGATCTCCGGAGAGAGCGAGCTCGTTGCACTGACCCACGCGATGTCGGTGCTGGCGACCTCTGGGATTTCTGCCATCGGCGGGGTCGAACATGCGCAATCGGGGCTCGCAGGAGAGGGCATCATGCTGCTGTTCTTCGCCTTTGCGCTCTCGCGCACGACCTTTGCGCGCACGCTATTGGGCGATGACCGGGTCACGCTCCGCTCCGATCCCGAGATCCGGCTCGGCCTCCTGCTGATCGGGGCAACAACGCTGTTTTTGGTGGTGCGCCACTGGTTCGGAGGCGCCAATGGGGATCAGTTGGGCGGCGCTTTGGCCGCTTTGTGGGGAACGCTGTTCACTGTGGCCTCTTTCCTGACCACGACCGGGTTTGAAAGCCATGCCTGGGCGCAGGCCGAAGCATGGTCGGGGCTGGAGCATCCGGGCCTTGCGCTGATTGGGCTTGCGATCATGGGCGGGGGCGTCGCGACCACGGCCGGCGGTGTGAAGTTGATGCGGATTTACGCGCTGTCCCATCTGATGGGCCGCGAAGTGAACGTGCTGGTTCTGCCCCATTCGGTCAGCGGAGGCGGCCAGCGGCTGCGCCGGATCCGCGAGCAGGGGGCCTTTATCGCCTGGATTTTCTTCATGCTGTTCGCGCTGTCCATCGCCTTGGTCATGACGCTGCTGTCGCTGACGGGCGTGCAGTTCGAAACGGCCATGGTGCTGACCGTGGCCGCGCTTGCCAATTGCGGACCGCTTGCGCAGGTCGCGGCTGAAATCCCGGTGTCCTTTGCCGATGTGCCTCCGCTCAGCCAGCTCGTCCTTGCGGCGGCGATGGTGGCGGGGCGGCTGGAATCGCTGGCGATCATTGCGCTGCTCAACGCAGAGATCTGGCGCAAGTGATCGCCGGCGCGCGCCGCCGTTCTCGTGTTTTGGGCGAAAAGGGGGGTGGAACTTCCCTTTTGTCCGCGACATAGTGCGGCAAATGATATTCCGGGCGCCGGTCGCGCCACGCAAGAAAAAGAAACCGAGGTGACCTTCATGGCCAATGATCGCCAGAACCTGCAGGATGCTTTCCTGAACCACGTGCGCAAGACCAAGGTTCCGGTCACCATCTTTCTTATCAACGGCGTGAAGCTTCAGGGGGTCATCACCTGGTTTGACAGCTTCTGCGTGCTGCTGCGCCGCGACGGCCAGAGCCAGCTTGTCTACAAGAGCGCGATCTCCACGATCATGCCGTCTCAGCCCGTCAACCTTTACGACGGCGAGGAGTAAGCCCTGCTTACCCATGATACGCCCGTCACCCGGGCTTTCGTGCTGCATCCCGACATTCGCGCAGACCGCGCGCGTCGTGCCCCCGCGCCTGCCTTGGAGGAAGCCATCGCCCTGGGCGCGGCGCTTCCGGGGCTTGAGGTTCTGGGCGGGCAGGTGGTGCGGCTGGATCGCGCCCAGCCCGGCATGCTGTTCGGCACCGGCAAGGTTCAGGAGCTCAAAGCCGAGCTCGCCGCGCGCGAGGTCGAGCTTGTTCTAATCGACGGGCCGGTGACCCCGGTCCAGCAGCGCAACCTGGAAAAGGAATGGGGCTGCAAGATCCTCGACCGGACGGGGCTGATTCTCGAAATCTTCTCGGATCGGGCCGCGACCCGCGAAGGTGTGCTTCAGGTTGAGATGGCCGCGCTGTCCTATCAGCGCACCCGCCTCGTGCGCGCCTGGACTCACCTGGAGCGTCAGCGGGGCGGTCTGGGCTTTGTCGGCGGCCCCGGCGAGACCCAGATCGAAGCGGACCGCCGCGCCATTGATGAACAGCTCACCCGCCTGCGCCGCCAGCTCGACAAGGTGGTCAAGACACGCACTCTGCATCGCGCGAGCCGCGCCAAGGTGCCGTTCCCGGTCGTCGCGCTTGTCGGCTACACCAACGCGGGCAAATCGACCTTGTTCAACCGGTTGACCGGGGCCGAGGTGATGGCCAAGGACATGCTCTTTGCCACGCTCGACCCGACCATGCGCAAGGTGGAACTGCCCTCGGGCCTAGAGGTCATCCTGTCCGATACCGTCGGGTTCATTTCGGAACTGCCCACGGAGCTCGTCGCGGCCTTCCGCGCCACGCTCGAAGAGGTGCTGGACGCCGATCTGGTCGTCCATGTGCGCGACATCTCCCATTCGGAGAGCGCCGCCCAGGCCGAGGACGTGGAGACGATCCTTGACGGGCTGGGCGTGGCCCAGGAGGTGCCCCGTTTCGAGGTGTGGAACAAGCTCGACCAACTGCCGCCCGAGGCTGCGGACGCCGCGCGCGCCACGGCGGAGCGCACCGAGGGGCTGTTCGCGATTTCGGCGCTCAGCGGTGAGGGGCTCGACAGCCTTCTGGCGGCGATCTCGGGCACGCTGACCGCGCCGCGCCTGCGCGAGAGCGTGACCCTTGGCCATGACGAGGGCCGCAAGCGCGCCTGGCTCCATGCGCAAGGGGTCGTTGAGGCCGAGGAAAGCGGCGAAGACGGCGTCATGTTGACGGTCTATTGGACCGAGGTCCAGAAGGCACGCTTCGCAAAGGCCTGAGGCTGCTCTGATCCGGGCAAGGCGACTTGCCGCCTCGCGTGCCCCCTATTAGGTATCGTCCAAACCCTAGGCGGAGACCTCCATGGCCCAGAAACCTCGCGCGATCTTCGAAGATGTCGGCACCACGGAAAAGCAGGGTGCGGTTGCCACCGGCGCCATCGACCGGGGCACCGGCGGGGCGCGCAAGGCGATCCGGGCCTGGCTGTTCCTGCTCTTTGCGCTCGTGGCGGTGATGATCGCCGTGGGCGGGCTGACCCGCCTCACCGATAGCGGGCTGTCGATCACCGAGTGGAAGCCTGTCACCGGAGCGCTGCCGCCGATGAACGCCGCCGACTGGGAAGCAGAGTTCGCCAAATACCAGCAGATCGACCAGTTCACCGAGATGAACGCTGATATGACGCTGGAAGGGTTCAAGCGCATCTATTGGTGGGAGTGGGGCCACCGGCAACTGGGCCGCGTGATTGGCCTTGTCTGGGCGATCGGGTTCCTGGGCTTTGCCGCGGCGCGCCAGATCCCGGCGGGCTGGACGCTGCGCCTGTTGCTGCTGGGCGCACTTGGCGGGCTACAGGGGGCCATCGGCTGGTGGATGGTCCATTCCGGCCTTCAGGAGGGGATGATCTCGGTCGCTTCTTACCGGCTGGCGGTGCATCTGGGGCTCGCCTTCACCATCCTGGGCCTGATCGCCTGGTTTGCGCTGCGCCTGTCGCGCCGCGAGGGCGATTTGCTGCAGGCCCGCCGCCTGGCGGAACCCAAGCTGTTCTCCATGTCCACCGGGCTCGTGCATTTCGCTTTCCTGCAGATCCTGCTGGGCGCTCTCGTCGCCGGGATCGACGCCGGCCGCGCTTTCCCGACCTGGCCCCTGATGGGCGACGGCTTCCTGCCGCCCGAACCCTTCGGCCTGACGCCGCTTTGGCGCAACTTCTTTGAGGATGCGGGGCTCGTGCAGTTCGTTCATCGCTGCGCGGGCTACCTGCTTGCGATCTTTGCGGTTGTGACCTGGCTGCGTGCGCGTCGCTCTCCCAATGGCCAGACCCGCTTTGCATTCAATGCGATGCTGGCGATGATGTCGGTGCAGATCGTTCTGGGGATCGTGACGGTGCTCTACACCGCACCTTTGGCTCTGGGGCTCGCGCATCAGATCGGTGCGGTCGCCCTGTTCGTCTTGATCCTGCGCGCTCGGTTCCTGGCGCGCTATCCGCTGCCGCAATCGGTGCGGACGACCTAAAGCCGGGCCGGGGGCGCCGCTCCCGGCCTTTCACCGCCAAGGACAGTTTGATCGCCCAGAGGCCATCTTCTTATTTGTCCAAATACCTCGGGGGACGCGCGTAAGCGCGGGGGGCAGAGCCCCCAAACGCCCCCGGCCCCTCTCCTAGACGGGGTCTCTTGGGCGCAGCGTCAGCCAGATCAGCGCGCCGCCCGCCAGGGTCAGCAGCGGCAGCATGGCCAGGTTCACCGAGGTCCAGCCCTGTTCCACCGTGCCGCCCGAACAATTCAGCAAGCCACCCGAAGCGAGCGAGGCCAGCATCACCCCGCCGAACACGATCATGTCGTTCATCCCCTGAACGCGGCCCCGCTCGTGGGGCGCATGGGCGGAGGTCAGCATGGCGGTCGCGCCGATAAAGCCAAAGTTCCAGCCGATCCCCAGCAGGATCAGCGCAACGAAGAAGTTGCTCAGCTCCACGCCCATCAGGCCCACTACCCCGGCCGCGCCCAGAATGGCGAGGCCAAGCGCGATGATCTTTTCCGCGCCAAAACGTGCGATCAGATGGCCCGTGAAGAAGCTGGGCACGAACATGGCCAGCACGTGGGCCGACACAACATTCGATGCGGTGCCGGTCTCGAACCCGCAGCCCACCACCGCCAGAGGGGTGGAGGTCATGACCAGGTTCATCAGCGCATAGGATACCAGCCCGCAGATGATGGCGACGGCGATGCGCGGCTCGCGCAGCAGCTCAAGCCGGGAGCGGGACACCGGATCATCCGCGGTGCGGATCGGAGGCTTGGGGATGTCGAGGAAGAAAAACAGCCCCATGCCGACGAGGTTGATCGCCATGGCCACAAGATAGGTGCCCAGGAACGGCACAACCGTCAGATCCGCCGTGGCCTTGACCATCTGCGGGCCAATGATGGCCGAGGCCAGCCCACCCGCCAGCACGTAGGAGATCGCTTTCGGTTTGAAATCATCCGGCGCGGTGTCGGTGGCGGCAAAGCGGTAGAACCCCTGTGCCGATTGGTAGATGCCGGTGAAATAGCTGCCCACAAGGAACAGCCAGAAATTCCCCAGATAGAGCGCATAGGCCCCGATCAAAGATCCAACCAGCCCCCCCGTTGCGCCGATCCAGAACCCCGCCCGGCGGCCAAGGTGCTGCATCACCACGGATAGCCAAGGTGCGGTCGTGGTCGATCCCAGCACGATCAGCGAAATCGGCAGGGTGGACAGGCAGGCATTGGGTGCAAGCTGCAGCCCGGCGAGCCCGCCGATGGTGAAAATCATCGTGATCTGGCTGCCCAGGATGGCCTGGGCGAGCACAAGGACGGTCACGTTGCGGCGGGCGGTCGCGGGAATATGCTGCATGTTATCGCGCTTAGGCGGGAGGCGTCGCCTTGTCCATGGGCTTATTGTCGCCACTCAGGCGCACGTTTCTCCAGGAAGGCGCGGATGCCTTCATCGGTATCGGCCAGGCCCATATTGCGGGCCATGGCGTCTCCGGCAAAGGCATAGGCCTGTGCGATGTCCATCTCGGCCTGCGCATAGAACGCGCCTTTCCCGATCTTCACCGCCGCGCCCAGCTTGGAGGCCACGGTCTCGGCCAGGGCCTGCGTTTCGTCGTCAAGCTGATCCTCATGGGTCACGCGGTTCACCAGCCCGATCTCCTTGGCCTCGTTGGCCATCAGGAACCGCCCGGTGGTGAGCATCTCGAACGCCATCTTTCGCGGCACGGCGCGGGTCAGCGCCACCATCGGGGTCGAGCAGAACAGCCCGATATTCACACCGTTCACGCCAAAGCGCGCGCTGTCGGCCGCGACGACCATGTCGCAGGTCGCGGCGAGCTGGCAGCCAGCGGCAGTGGCGATCCCGTGGACCTGCGCGATCACCGGTTGGGGCAGGTTCTGGACCATCAGCATGACTTCGGCGCAGCGCTCGAACAGGTCGCGCCAGGCCTCCGCGCCGCCATCATCGGCAGCGCGAACGGCCTGCATCTCTTTCAGGTCGTGACCTGCGCAAAACAGCTTGCCCGCGCCTTTCAGCACGACAACCCGGATGGTGTCATCCTGTGCCAGATCCTCCAGCCGGGCTTTGAGCGCGGCGAGCATCCCGTCAGACAAGGCGTTCAGCCGGTCCGGCCGGTTCAAAGTCAGGTGGGCGATCGCGCCCCGGTCTTCGCGGATGACGTGGTCCATCATGTTCCTCCCTTGCGTGCGGCGCGCATGCCGGGCAACTCTAGGCGCCGGATGGGGAAGAGGAAAGTCATGGAAGTGAAGATGGACGCCGCCGCGCTCAGCGCGTTTCTTGATGATGCGTTTGGGCAGGTCGCCGCCGATTTCGTCGTCGATCACGTCGCCCCGATGGCGGTGCGCGTGCGCATGCCCGTGGCCGAGCGCCACCTGCGCCCCGGGGGAACGGTGTCGGGCCCCTCCATGTTCGCTCTCGCTGATGTGGCGGTCTATCTGGCCGTGCTCGCCATGGTCGGCCCCAAGGCTCTGGCGGTCACCACGTCCCTGAGCATGGATTTTATGCGCAAACCTGAGGCCGGGCGCGACCTGATTGCGGAGTGCAAACTGCTCAAGCTCGGCAAGGTGCTCGCGGTCGGAGATGTGCTCATCTTCTCCGACGGCGTGGAGGCGCCGGTTGCCCGCGCATCCATGACCTATTCGATCCCCCGAGGGTGATTGCGCGCGCGGGCCCGGTGGTGTAGAGCGCGCCGCAGTGCCGGTCTAGCTCAGCTGGTAGAGCGTCTGATTTGTAATCAGGGGGTCGGGGGTTCGAGTCCCTCGACCGGCACCATTGTTCCGATAAAAATCAATGGATTGCGCGGCGCTATTGGGCTGGCGTTGTTCGCGGCGCTGCAGTTCGTAAGCAAACGGACTCATTTCGCGGTGAGGTCATGGAGGCACAGTGGATCGGGGCGGCCTGCAGCTAATATGTGCCGCCCCTAAAACTCGCGATACAAAGCAAGGACGGTTTCGGTGTTACGCACGACATCCATTGAATAGATTTCCTCCAGTCGATGTTTCAACTCTGCGTTCTCCATTCGTGACAGAATGAGCAAGAAATCGAAACCGCCCGCCACGCCGTAGCAGCCAATCACCTGGGGGATCGCGCGCAGACGCGACAAGAGCTCTTCGCTTTGGTTTCTGACCTTTAGCGAGATCTGAACAATCGCGCCAACATCGCTGTCTTTGGTAAATCCTGGTTCATCAATCGTGTACCGCAGGATGCGTTGATCCTGTTCCATCCGGTTGACGCGCGCCTGCACTGCAGTGCGCGAGCGGCCAACGCGTTCAGCAAGGGTCGTGATCGGGATGCGGGCGTCTTGGCGCAGCTCAGCCAGGATATGTTCATCAATCGTACTGGTCATTCTGAAACCCTTCAGGTGGGGATAGGTAATTCGCCTACAGTATAGGCATATTGCCTATCCCTTCAAGCAATCTGCTTAGTTACGCCGCCAGCTCTAGCGGAAATCATTGCCGGATGATCAACACCTTACTTGCCTCAAATCTCTCGGCCCGCGCGCAGGCGCTACAGGCCTCAAAAATTCGCGCGATTGCTGAACTTGGCCTACGGGAAACGGATATCGTGCCCCTGTGGTTCGGCGAAGGCAGCTGGCCCACGAGCCAGCTTATTTCTGAAGCGGCTGTTGATGCGCTCAGGGCCAACAATCATTTCTATCACCCGAATAACGGCACGCTGGCGCTCCGATCAGAGATTTGCGCCTATAGCAAACGGGTGTTGGGTGCCGACCTAAGTATCCCACAGATTACTGTGACGCCATCCGGCATGCAGGGCCTGATGCTGGTCGCGCAATTGCTAACGAGCCCCGGCGACCGCGTCGTTGTTCTGGAACCCGGTTGGCCGAATGTCGTTGGGGCCTTTTCTGCGATGGGAGCTGAAATTGTCAGCCATCCGATTGTCGCCAAGGTGAGCCGCTGGTCTTTGGATGTCGATGCGCTGATTGCGGCCTTGTCCCCCGGCACCCGGGCGGTGGTGATCAATTCGCCCAACAATCCTACGGGCTGGACCATGTCGGCAGATGACCAGCAGATCGTGCTGGATCATTGTCGCAAGCACGGGATTTGGATCGTTGCCGATGATGTCTATTCCCGGCTCTATCGCTTTGGGACGCACGCGCCGTCCTTCCTGTCTATCGCCGAGCCCGAGGACCTGCTGATTTCGGTCAATTCCTTTTCGAAATGCTGGTCGATGACAGGGTGGCGCCTTGGATGGATCGTCGCGCCCGCGTCTCTGGAAACAAAGCTGGGCCAGTTGACCGAGTTCAACACCTCTTGCACCGCTGGGTTCATACAGGATGCGGGCCTCGTTGCGCTGCGCGACGGGGAGGGGGAAATCACCACGCTGATGGATAGGATCGGCGCAGGCTATGCGCTGACTGCGGAAACGCTGGCGGCCTTTCCCCGCGTTGAATTCATCGAACCTGATGGGGCGTTCTACTGCTTTTTCAAAGTCGATGGGCTGAATGACAGCTTTGAGGCCGCCAAGCAGATCTTGCACGAAACCCGTGTGGGACTGGCACCGGGCGTTGCCTTTGGGCCCGTGGGCGAAGGGTACCTGCGGCTTTGCTATGCGCAACCGACCGAGGTGCTGACCGAAGCCTTTACGCGGCTGGCGCCGTTTCTTTCGAAATCAACCTTTTGAACTAGGAGTCCGGAAATGACCGATCAGATGAGCCTCAAGGGCAAGCGGGCCTTGATCACGGCCGCAGGGCAAGGAATTGGACGGGCCAGCGCCGAGGCATTTGCCCGTGCTGGGGCCCAGGTGTTCGCCACTGATATCAACCCATCTGCGCTGGAGGAGCTGTCGGCGATCTCCGGCATCACAGCCCTGCGCCTTGACGCCACCAAAGCCGAAGATATCGACGCGGTTGTGCAACAGGCGGGGCCGATTGATGTGCTGTTCAACTGCGCGGGCTTTGTCCATGCCGGATCAATCCTGGAGAGCAGCGAAGAGGAATGGGACTTTGCTTTTGATCTCAATGTGAAAGCCATGTATCGCCTAATCAAAGCCGTGCTGCCGGGGATGCTCGAGCGGGGCAAAGGTTCGATCATCAACATGTCTTCTGTGGCCTCCTCTCTCAAGGGTGTGCCGAACCGGTTTGTGTATTGCGCCTCCAAGGCGGCGGTGATCGGTCTGACCAAATCCGTGGCTGCGGACTTTGTGACCCGAGGGATCCGCTGCAATGCGATCTGTCCGGGCACCGTCGACAGCCCCAGCCTGCATGACCGGCTGCGTGCAACCGGAGATTACGACAAGGCCAAAGCAGAGTTTATCGCCCGTCAGCCTATGGGCCGGGTCGGCGATGCGGACGAAATTGCCACTCTGGCGCTCTATCTTGCCTCTGACGCCAGTGGGTTCACCACCGGGCAAACACATATCATTGATGGCGGTTGGGCCATCTGAACGGAGAACGACATGAAACTTTTGCGATTTGGCCCAAAAGGGCAAGAGAAACCCGGAATTGTGGATGCGGATGGCGCGGTGCGTGATCTGTCTGGTATCGTCGATGACATTGCCGGCGATGTGCTGAGTGACGAAGGCCTGGCGGCCATCTCCGCAGCCGATCTGTCGACCCTGCCTGTTGTCGACGTCGATCGCTATGGCCCCTGTGTAGGGCAGGTGGGCAAGTTCATCTGCATCGGTCTGAACTATTCGGACCACGCGGCGGAAAGCGGGATGGATGTGCCCCCTGAACCGGTGATCTTTGCCAAAGCCACCAGCGCGATTTGCGGGCCCAATGACAACATCGAAATCCCGCGCAACTCGACGGCCACCGACTGGGAGGTCGAGCTCGGTGTCGTGATTGGTAAACACACGAAATATGTGTCCGAAGCGGAGGCTCTGGACCATGTGGCTGGGTACTGCGTGATCAACGATATCTCGGAACGCGACTTTCAGATCCAGCGCGCCGGACAGTGGGTCAAAGGCAAATCCGCCGACACATTTGGCCCCATCGGCCCGTGGCTGGTCACCCGTGACGAGGTGCCCGACCCGCAGAACCTGCCGATGTATCTGGAGGTCAACGGCAAGCGCGTGCAGGACGGCAACACCAATACTATGGTCTATGGCGTTGCACATGTCGTGTCCTACCTGTCGCAGTTCATGAGCCTGCAACCGGGTGACATTATCTCGACCGGCACCCCTCCGGGGGTTGGCATGGGGATGAAACCATCGCCTGTCTATTTGAAGCCAGGTGACAAAATGGAGCTTGGGATCGTGGGTCTTGGCATCCAAAATCAGGATGTCGTTCAAGGCTAATTTTGCGAACCAGCCCTCAAACGTGGCGGACGCCCCAGCGGTCCTTGAGGCAGGACTTGAACGCCCGCACCTCAATGCGCCAGACCTGCGAGGACTTCGCGTCCGGGTCCAGAGGCGGCGCACCTTCTCGTGCGAGGTTGGCGTTCCAGATGTCCCACCAGATCGGCTTGCGCTTGGCGATCACCTGGGCGCGCTTGTCATAGATCGTGACCTGCCGCCCCGGGTTCTTGCCCACGGTGACCGAGCTGTAGCGCCCGGATTTGCCGTTGCTCCGCATCTCGTCCATGTGGTCGGCGCGGTTGGCA
>PDWJ01000606.1_pt1 | contig 61373 bp, 47 predicted proteins | sample 1430881 | NCBI WGS metagenome assembly PDWJ01 (sample SAMN01162460, study PRJNA174530) | Oral metagenome, whole genome shotgun sequencing project. | biome: Marine environment; feature: Marine mammal; material: Swab sample of the gingival sulcus; isolation source: swab sample of gingival sulcus... | reverse complement strand
TTGTTAGTACGTTTTACCATAAAAGCTGAAAATTGGATAGCTTTACATTACATAGCATTAACTGTTAGACTACTCAAAAAAAAGTTTAAATGAGTTCATTAAAAAAAATTTGCAAGACAAAACATTTCGTGTAATTTTGCAATCTCTATTTTTTTATAGCCTGAGTGGCGGAATTGGTAGACGCGTTGGTCTCAAACACCAATGACAGCAATGTCGTGCCGGTTCGACCCCGGCCTCAGGTACAAAAAGCACTTTCTGCTGAAAGTGCTTTTTGTGTTCTTTATTCAAAGAACTTTTTATGCCGAAATATACCAACATTTAGGTATTGTTTTCATACATTTTAATCCATACTTTTGCCGCCTCAATTTTTGTTCTTATGAAACGCCCGGTACCGGAAAAAGACACAGACCTGCATCATTATTTCCACAGGGTTTAAACCCTGTGGAGAATATAAAGTGCTCAGTGTAGCTTTGGGTGTTCCTATATGACTTTTGAAAATTATAACATATGAAAAAATTAATTCTTTCGGCGTTTTATGTGGCATTATCTCTTTTTGCAAGCGCACAAGAATTGCTTGATGTCAGCGGAAAACTTATTATGCCCGAGAATAATTCTCCGGATGCAATTAATGTAATATTAGAAGGTACTAATTACGGCGGTCTGGTTAATGAAAACGGAACCTTTTCATTTAAAGCTGCGCCGGGAAAATATACATTAGTTGTATCTTCTTTACAATACCACAAAATTGAAATGCCTGTTGAAATCAGAAAAAACAAAAAAAATCATTTCAACAATATTGTCTTAAAAGCCTTGACAAAAGATTTAGAAGAAGTCGTAGTAACCGGAACAAGAACCGAAAAAAGTTTGGCTGATGCACCTATATTAACCAAAGTTATCGGCAAAAAAGACATTGAACAAACCGGTTGTGTCTCTGCATTGGATGCTCTGGAAACCGTTATGCCCGGCATACAATTCTCGCCGGATGCACATGGCGACAATATGACCATACAAGGTTTAGACAACCGATATATTCTTGTTTTGGTTGACGGTGAAAGAATGATCGGCGAAACACGCGGAAATGTTAATTTTAACCGTATTGCCGCAAGCGAAATAAAACAAATAGAAATTGTAAATGGTGCATCTTCCGTGCTGTACGGTTCAAATGCCATTGGCGGCGTAATAAATATTATCACAAAAAGAGCCGAAAAGAAATTTCAGGGAATGCTTGATAACAGATACTCGAATTTTAATACATGGAATACAAACGTAAATATTGCCACAAAAAGAGATAAACTCAACCTGAAAATCGACGGTTTCCGAAACAGTTCGGACGGCTACGACCTAACGCCCGAAACCCCCGAATCTTTTACGGCAAATCCTTTTGCAGACTATTCCTTAACCGCAAAACTTGCCTATACCCCCATAAAAAAACTTGCCGTTGAAACACACGGCACCGTTTTCAGGCATGAAAGTTTTAATCCCGAAAAAAGCCTAAAATCAAGCCACGGATTAAGCTATAACTATGCCGCCGGCGGAAAAATATCATACGATTTCAGTCCGAACCATAACTTAACACTCGGAATTAAGAGTGATAAATACGCTTCATTTATAATATACGATAAACTCGACAGCGTTGCCAAACATTCAGATTACGGCTATAAAACTTTTACGCTCACAGACGTATATAACATATCTGACAAGTTAGAAATTATAAGTGGGGCGGAAGTAAATATGGAAAATATATTTTCAACAACTTTATTTGGTACGGAGGATAAGGATAAAAATAAAAAATCCCAAGATTTTAATTTGTTTTTGCAAGCAGACTGGCGTCTTTTAAAGAAATTAGAACTCATCGGCGGAATGCGTTATACCAATCATTCTGCTTTCGGAAATCACTATACCCCCAATATTTCCGCCATGTACAATGTTTTTAAAGGCTTAAAAATTAGAGGTACTGCAGCATTGGGTTACAAATCGCCGTCGCTCAAAGAGCTATATTATAATTTTGACCACCAAGGTATGTTCTGGATATACGGAAATGAAAACTTGAAACCCGAAACAGCCCGTTATCTGTCAGTTTCCGGCGAATATACCTATAAATCTTTTAATGTTTCCTTGACCGGATACAGTAATCTTATTAAAAATAAAATAGAGTTGATAAGCATCAATAATACCATCACGGATAGATTAGAATTGCATCACCGTAACATTAGCGAAGCCCAATTGCAAGGTATTGAAACTTATGTTAATTGGAAATTCTTATCGAACTTCAAATTAAAAGCCGGCTATGCCTATTCGGATGCGAAAGACAAATCCACCGGATTTCAAATAAGCGGTAACAGTAAACATACCGGAACAACATTGCTTACTTTTTACACAAATCACAAATCATTTCCTTTTTCTTTAACGGTTTCCGGCAAAATGTTTTCGCCAAGATTATACCAAGAAAAAATAATAAATGAGAGTGGGCAAGAAGAAGTTAATATTGAGCAAAGTAAACCTTATTCAATATGGAAATTTACTTATATACAGAAAATTCCTATTTGGAAAAACATCCATTCGGAAATACGTTTAGGCGTTAATAATATATTTAATTATTCCGAAATAGAAAAGTCTGCGGTTCTAAATCCGGGAAGGACATTTTGGGCTGCGCTCTCAATAAAATGGTAAAAAAACAATTTATATATTTTATTAATTTTAAAAATCAGTAATTATGTTAAACACAAATTTAAACAGAATTTTAGCATTGCTCGTCGGTACTATCCTTATCGTATCGGCTTGTAAAAAAGACCCGCCCAAACCGACTCCTAAACCGGATCCGAAACCGGACGTAGAAGATACAACAGCTACAAAAATTGACAAAAAAAATGTAAAAGATCATGCGAAATGGCATTATTTTTCATTTGAAACAGGAAAATTTGTCGGAGAAGGTAATGCTGACCCTGCTGAAGCAGATGATGCTGCTTGGAAAGAAAGAACCGATTGGGACATTGCTTTTCACCGCAATAATGTAAAAACAAACAGTGGCCTTTCCGGAAACGGACAAGGGGGTGTTCTAAAACTTGATACAGAAGATTTTGACAGTGTAAAAGAAGTGCCGGCAGACGGTAATTTCTTAACAGATGTCGAATATGCTGAGTTCTTGATAACACCTGCAATGCCGCCAAGTTATGTAACATCTACCGTAAATCCGGTATTAAACAATTGGGTCGTTTTTGACCACCAAACTACTTCTTGGATTGTGGAAAGGAAAGATGTATTTATTGTAAAATCCGCCAACGGAAAATATGCTAAACTACAATTTGTAAACTTCTTAAACGAAAGCGATCAATCCGGCTTTATTACATTAAAATATGTTTACCTTAAAGACGGTGGTACAACGTTCTAATAAATAAAATTTAAAATTTTATAGAGAAGAAATCGGTATGATTTATTGCCGATTTTCTTCTTTTTAAGTAGTCGCCGGGAAGAAAAGATTAAATTCTTTTTTTCTTCATTTTTTTACAGTTATTTACAATAATAAACAGCTTAATTCTAAAAAAAATGCAAGACCCGTTTTTGGCGTAATAGATTACTTGGTGCCGTTAAGTAGCATCAAAGAACTCGGGTTAAAGCACCACTTACAAAACTCTAAAACATAATTCGACTTAAAAGAAATTCATCCCAAAAATACAATCATCTCTTCTTATGAATAAAAAATCGATACTATATCTGCTCATTATCTTTATAGCCGCAGGCATTCTTTACTTTATATACAGAAGTACAACCGCTCCTACACATATTGGCTTATACAACTACATGCCGCATATTGCAGCAAGCATGAATTTATCAAATAAGGACAAGTTCATAAAATATGAAACCGTAGAGAAAGAAGATGTGGACGCTCTTGACAATTTTGATTTTGTTTTAGGCAACGGTATGGGCTTAAAAATTACGGAAGAACAACGCAAGCAAATAAAGGAAATGGCAAAAAACGGAACTCCCATGCTGTTTCATTCCGTAACCAATCCTGCCAACAATATATCTAATTTGGACAGCATACAAAAAGCAACTGTCAAAAAGTATCTTTTTAATGCCGGCAAAAAGAATTATCAAAGTCTGGGGCGGTATATACGCAAAGAAATCGATAAAAAAACATTTTTTGTTACTGCACCGGATACTGTCGTAAAAAATCCTTCCGATGTATTATATCATTTGGATGAAGAAAAATATTTTTCAAGTGTAAAAGAATATGAAGCATATCTTCGCAAGCAAAATGTTTTTAAAGAAAATGCTCATAGAATAGCCGTAGTTGGCGGGTTCAACAGTCCTTTCAGCGGAAACAGAGACAATATTGACAGCCTTATTACTTCCTTTGAGAATGCGGGATTTAATATTTACCCGATTCTGTCAATGAAAAAAAGAATGGATTTCTTGAAAGAAATAAACCCGGATGCGGTGCTTTACTTTCCGCACGGGCGTATTTGGCGTGGCGATGAGGCTGTTTCATGGCTGAAAAGCAGAAATATTCCTTTATTTGTGCCGCTTACTTTATTCTCGACACAAGAAAAATGGGAAGCAGATAAAATAGGCATGTTCGGCGGCTTTATGTCTCAAAGTATTGTTATGCCCGAACTCGACGGAGGTATTTACCCCTATGTTATAAATGCGCAAGAGATTGACGATAGAGGTTTATATCGTTTTAAAGCCATTCCCGAACGCTTAAAAGATTTTACCCAAATTGTTTCAAGCTTTATTCGTTTAAGAAAAAAATCAAATGCCGATAAAAAAGTAGCTGTAGTATATTATAAAGGACCCGGGCAAAGTGCTTTGGCTGCACAAGGAGTGGAAACATCAAGTTCTATTTATAATCTGCTCTTACGTTTAAAGAAAGAAGGATACAAAGTAGATAATTTGCCCTCAACTGCGGATGAATTTGAAAAAATATTAATGAAAAACGGAGCCGTTTTCAGCAGCTATGCACAAGGTGCATTTGATGATTTTTTAATGAACGGCGAACCGCTCTTAATCGAAAAAGAACAATATGAAAATTGGGTAAAACAATCCATGCCGGCAGAAAACTATGCCGAAGTTGTCGAAAAATACGGCGAAGCACCGGGCAAATACATGTCCGTAAGCAAAAACGGCAAGCAATACTTGGCTGTATCGGCAATAAAGTTCGGAAATATTGTTGTTTTGCCTCAACCCATGCCCGCTATGGGCAATGACGGCTTTGCTGTCGTACACGGCGGAAAAGCACCCGCAACACATTCTTATATTGCTCCGTATTTATGGATACGTTTCGGCTTTAAAGCCGATGCCATGATGCACTTTGGAACACACGGCAGCTTGGAATTTACTCCTCAAAAACAAGTGGCACTTTGCAAGCACGATTGGAGCGATATTTTAACAGGCACAATCCCGCATTTTTACTATTATACCATCGGGAATGTCGGCGAAAGCATTATCGCAAAAAGACGTTCCTATGCAAGCCTTATTTCATATCTTACACCGCCTTTCACGGAGTCGCGGGCAAGAAGTCAATACAATGAAATACATCATTTGATACACGAATACTTTAAAGCCGACTCTACGCTCAAAGATGTTGTATCCTTGCGCATTAAAAAATTAGCCGTGAAAATGGGCTTGCATCGTTATTTGCGCATGGACAGCGTGCTTAGCAAACCATATACTTTTGAAGATATTGAACGATTAGAAAATTTTGCCGAAGAAATTGCTACCGAAAAAATGACCGGGACATTATATATTACCGGCGAAACATATACGCCGGATAAAATAAACTCTACCGTAATGGCTATGAGTGCCGACCCGATTGCTTACAGCGTAGCTGCTTTGGACAGAATAAAAGGAAAAGTTGGTGCGAAAGAATTAGAAAATAAATGTTTCTTTTCGGAAACTTATTTATATCCGGCAAAACAAGTTGTTAAAAAAATATTGTCCGGCTATAAACCCAATACGGCTTATGTGGCAAAAATAGCCGGCGTATCGGAAAAAGATATTGCCAAAGCCAAAGAAATATTGGCACCTCCGCCGGATATGATGTCAATGATGATGGGCATGTCGAAGAAGAAGCAAAAGGGCAAAAACGGGATGGCAAAAATGAAAAGCATGTCCGGCATGATGCACGGCTCAAAGATGAAAGACGATACCATGCCTTCGAAACATGCACACGCTATGATGCACGGCTCAAAGATGAAAGGCGACAGCATGCCGTCAAAACATGCTCACGGCATGATGCAGGGAAAAGAGAACGGACATAAACACTCGGCAAAAAAACATGGTCATGCCGCTTCGATGAAGTCGCATAATGCTAAAAAAGGCATGAAAGGCAGCATGGCTGAAGCCATGAAAAAAATGCGTATGTCCAAAGAAAAATATACAAATGAAGAAAAAGACCGCGCGCGTGCAATTCTATCCATAGAAAAAACCATCAAGAATGTTGCGGCTTATAAAAAAGCCTTGCTCGAAAGTCCTGAAAAAGAGATGCAAGCATTCTTAAACGCACTTTCGGGGGGCTATATTTCGCCCTCACCGGGCGGCGATGCCGTAGCAAATCCTCGTGCTGTTCCAACAGGTCGCAATCTGTATTCAATAGATGCAGAAACAACGCCCTCGGAATTGGCATGGGATAAAGGCGTAAAACTTGCAAAAAATACGATTTTACAGTATAAAAAAATGCACAATGACAGTTTCCCCCGAAAAATAAGCTATACTTTTTGGAGCAGCGAATTTATTGAAACGGAGGGAGCATCAATAGCGCAAGTATTATACTTATTGGGCGTAGAGCCTATCCGAGATATGTTCGGACGTGTGTCAGACTTGCGATTAATTCCGTCGGAAGAATTAGCTCGCCCCAGAATTGACGTTGTCATACAAACTTCTGGACAGTTCCGTGATTTAGCTGCTTCGCGTTTGGCATTGATTAGTCGAGCCGTGCGTATGGCAGCTGCAGCCAAAGATGAAAAATTCGATAATCTGGTATCGGAAAGTACCGTTGAAATTGAACGCCAATTGATTGAAAAAGGCGTAACACCGCAAGATGCACGAGAAATATCCACTCGCCGTGTCTTTGGAGGCATCAACGGCATGTACGGAACAAATATACAAGGAATGATTACCTCCGGCGATAAATGGGAAAGCGAAGAAGAAATTGCAGAGGTTTATCTGAACAATATGGGTGCTTCTTATGATGATATTAAAAACTGGGGAGCATTCAACAAGGATTTATTACGCACCGTATTGCATAATACCGATGCCATTATTCAACCTCGCCAAAGCAACACATGGGGAGCTTTAAGCCTTGACCATGTATATGAATTTATGGGCGGTATGAATTTAACAATCCGCAATGTAACGGGAAAAGACCCGGATGCCTACTTTGCCGATTACAGAAATCGACATAATTTTCGCATGCAAGAATTAAAAGAAGCCATCGGCGTTGAAGCGCAAACCACGGTGTTTAATCCCGAATATGTCAAAGAAATAATGCAAGGCGGTGCATCAAGTGCCGGCAGAATTGAAGAGGTTGTAACAAACACTTTCGGCTGGAATGTTACCAAGCCGGATGTTATCGACAATGCCATGTGGGACAACTTTTATGATATCTATGTGAAAGACAAGTTCAATATGGATGTTCAAAAATTCTTTGAACGAGAAAACCCCGCAGCTTTGCAGGAAATAACCGCCATTATGCTTGAAACCGTTCGTAAAGGTATGTGGAAAGCAAGCGAAATTCAAATTAAGGATATGGTTAATTTGCATACCGACTTAGTCAAAAAATACGGTTCTTCGGGCAAAGGCTTTTCCGGCGGAAACAAAAAATTGCAAGCCTACATAAAACAACGTACTGATGCGAAAACAGCAGAAGAATACAGTAAGCAAATAGCAAAAGTAGAAAAAACGGAAGCTGTTTCGGAGAAAGGGAAAGTGCTGAAAAAAGAAACGCTCAACAAAAGCCAAAACGGCGAAAAAAACTTCGTTAACGGATTATGGGTGGGCATTTTTGTTTTGCTTATTTTTGTTCTTGCAATTATTTTGTTAAAAAAACGCAGAAAATAAAAAGCTAATATTGTATAACAATTATTAAGATGTATTACATCATTCTAATTCTTATTGTTTTTATTCTTATCAATACTGCACTGAAAATCAGTTTCTGGAAACTGTGGCAAAGCCTTATATTCGGTGCGGCAGTTGCCTTATTTGTATATTTGGTATATCCTGCCGCAACGAAGTTGTCCAAAACTGAATTAGATGACATGATACAAACTCCGGCAATAATGCAAAACATGGCAGTTGTCATAACTTTGGAAACACTTGTTTTCTTTGCATTTGCATTTATGGCATTAAGGCAATTTTTCGGAAAAAAAGTAAAAAAGTATCTGTTTGTTCCTTTACGCTTCTATCCCGGATTGCTCCTGTTTCCAACGGCATTTTTTGTGCTCGGAGAGTTGTTTTTTGCATTTCCCGGTGTTGATTTTGAACGAACCGCCTATATACAAGCAGGCGTGTTATTCATCTTAATACCTTTAATGGCATACGGATTTAAAACCCTTTTAAAAGATGCAGATTTTCGTTTGGAATTATTATTCATTACCAATCTTTTCACCTGCATTTTCGGGCTTATATCCACCGTTAACGGAAATATGGTATATCGTTCCGTGAACCAAACGACAGACTTGCGCATATTGTTGCCGATTTTGGGAGTATGTGTTTTGCTTTTTGCGGCGGGCTTTGTATTCTATAAATATAAAAAACTAAAAATATAATCAGATATGGAATTAATTTCAAAATTATTATTTTGGGTTGCCAACAGCTTACTGATCCCGGACATCATTCTTTTACTTTTGCTCTTTTTCAGGGCTTTAATAATGGCCGGCGGTTTTTATAACCAGTTTATGGTAAAACGTAAGAATGATAAATTGCTCAATGCAAGCATAAAAAACTTAAATGCGGCGAATATTTCCGAATTAAGCAATAAACTGCCGGAAAAAGACGATTCTTTATTCGTGCTTTATCTTAAAGATTTATTAAAATCTCCCGTGTCGGAAGCATACAGCGATTTTCTTTTGTCCAAATTTGAGAATAAAGCGGAAAAAGACTTGTCAAGTGCACGCTTATTGTCCAAAATAGGACCCATACTCGGACTGATAGGAACTTTAATTGCCATGAGTCCGGCTTTGGTCGGTTTATCTTCGGGCGATATCGCCGGCATGGCATACAACATGCAAATTGTATTTGCCACAACAGTCATAGGGCTTGTTATCAGTGCTATAGGCTTGGTAACGCTGCAAGCAAAACAACGCTGGTATGCAGGCGATTTGAACAAATTGGACTTTGTGGCGCGTATATTGGAAGAACAAAATGAAGCAAAATCATGAGAACAAGAAGAAGACACAGCAAAGTATTTATTCCCGAAGACGGCGACCCTTTAAGTGTTATCGTAAATCTTTTTGATGTGGCAATGGTGTTTGCCGTTGCGCTTATGGTGGCAATGGTCATGCACTTGAACCTGACGGAAATATTCAGCAAGGAAGATTTTACGATTGTGAAAAACCCCGGAAAGGATAATATGGAAATCATAACAAAAGAAGGAAAAAAAATAAACCGATATACTCCGTCGGAAGATAATAGCGCATCCAAGCAAAAAAAAGGAAGACGCGTAGGGACGGCTTATGAACTTGACAACGGCGAAATTATTTATGTTCCTGAGTAGAGTAGGTTTTGAAGTCGGAAGTTATTTAATGGCGAATTATAAATGAATTGAAAATTGAAAGTAGGGCACAATATATTGTGTCCTACTTTTTTGCGGTTTTCATGGTTTTTGGCAAATAGCAAATTCCCCTTGGAGAAAGGGGCGCAGGGGGATTGATTTTGAAATCCTAAAATCCGGCTTAAAAAAGTCCCAAAATCAAATCTGCACACAGGATATATGCCTAATGCCCTGAAGGTCTTCTTCGATATTGATTTTAACATAGCGTTGCGGCAGTAAATTTTCAATGAGTTCGGGCCACTCCATCAAACATAAGCTTCCGGAGAAGATGTAATCTTCATAGCCGAAATCAAACACTTCTTCGGGGCTTTCAATTCTATAAAAATCAAAATGATATATCACTTCATCAGCTTCGCCAAGATATTCGTTCACAATGGCAAATGTCGGGCTTGTAACGGCATCTTGCACCTTTTTATAGCGGCATATTTCTTTTATTAAAGTCGTTTTGCCGCTCCCCATTTTTCCGTAAAAAGCAAAAATATGTTCGCCGGCATTATCTTCGATAATCCGTTTTGCAATATTCGGCAAATCATCTATGGTTCTTGCGATGTATTCTTTCATATGTTTATATTTATAGTTTTTAAAGGTCATATAGGAACAGCCTAAGTTAGTTCTCTACAAATAATTAATAGTGTTGGCAAATAATCATTCCGTTGTGTGCTTAAACCTTAATCATGGGTGTTAATAAGACACTTTGTTTGATAAGCCTCATTCACCATATCAAAGGATATGCCTCAATCGCCTTATCACTTATTTTATTGTATATGCAGCCCTCATTACGATGACTTGATAAATAATGCGGGTTAAGCCGGTTTATTTTTTCGGTTTCAGCATCACATAAGGAATAAGCATTTCCTGTAAAGATATTCCGCCGTGCTGAAAGGTATCTTTATAATATTTTACATAATGATTATAATTGTTCGGATAAGCAAAGAAGTCGGAATTTTTCGTAAAAATATAGGACGAACTTAAATTCGTTGTCGGCAACCCGGCTTGCTCCGGCTTAATAATTTCAAAAACTTCTTTTCGGTTGTATCCCAAATTTTTGCCTTGCTTATAACGCAAATTGGTGGTTGTGTTTCGGTCGCCGAGAACTTTCACGGGGTTATTTACATTAACGGAACCGTGATCGGTTGTAATAAACACGGTAATGTCTTCCTCGGCAAGAAGTTCAAGCATTTTTTTTAGCGAAGAATGCTCAAACCAGGTAAGTGTCAAATCCCTGTATGCAGAATCGCCGTGTGCAAGTTCTCGTATCATTTTGGTGTCGGTTCTGGCATGGGAAAGAATATCCACAAAATTATAAACCAAAACAAACAAATCATTTTGCATTAGGTTGGCAAAATTTTCATTGACTTTTTCGCTGAATTTATTATTCAAAATTTTATTGTATGAAAACTTTACTTTTCGCCTGTATCTGTGAAAAAGTTCACCGAGTAATTCTTCTTCAAACTCATTTTTTCCGCCTTCTTCTTCATCGTTCAGCCAATACTCCGGATGGCGTTTGGAAATTTCAAGCGGTGTCAGTCCTGCAAATAAAGCATTTCGCGCATATTGTGTCGCCGTAGGAAGCATGGAACACCAAATTTCTTCTGTTGCGGTATCCAAACTCTCATTTATAACAGGTTCTAACAATTTCCATTGGTCTAAGCGCAAATTATCAATTACGATAACGCAAACTTTTTCTTTTTTATCCAACAAAGGAATGACTTTTTTTCGAAAAAAATCAAAAGGCATATTGGGTCTGTTTTCCACATCCGGCTTAAACCATTCCAAATAATTTTTTGCAACAAATTTCGCAAACTCATTATCCGCATCGCTTTTTTGCTGAATCAATATCTCATCTAAGGTGTTGTCGGTCAAACTGTTCAGTTCTAGTTCCCAATATACCAATTCTTTGTACAATTCGCTCCATTCTTCAAATGAATTTACTCGGTTAATTTTAGTACTGAGTTCCGAGAATTTTGTTCGGTATTTTTGTGCCGTTTTTTCGTCAATTAACTGTTTCTGTTCAACATTCTTTTTAATTGCCAAAATAATTTGCTTCGGGTTTACCGGTTTTATTAAGTAATCATCAATTTTAGAACCTACGGCATCGTCCATAATGTCTTCTTCTTCATTCTTCGTAACCATTACAATCGGTATGTTCGGTTTCACCTGCTTTATTTCGGATAAAACATCCAAGCCCGAAATGCCCGGCATATTTTCATCCAAAAAGATAATGTCGTAGTTCTCTTTTTTTACCAGTTCTATTGCATCATAGCCGTTATTGACGGTAAACACCTTATGTCCTTTTTCTTCTAAATATAAAATTTGAATTTTCAGCAGGTCAATTTCATCATCGACCCATAAAACTTTTGATTTTGCCATATTATAAATTTGTCTTTCAGATTAATTACAAATATAAAGAAAATATATTTATACTTGCATAACTGTAAATCATAATAATATATTGTAGATATAAAATGGTAAAACCGAAAAAATATCTGGGACAGCATTTTTTACGCGATAAGAATATTGCCGAAAAAATTACCAATTCCCTGTCCGGAAATACAAAGCAAGTTTTGGAAATAGGAGCAGGAACCGGCGTTTTAACCGAGTTTTTGCTGAAAAAGGACTATGCGCTTTCCATTATTGAAATTGACACGGAGTCGGTGCAATATTTAAAGCAAAACTTTCCGGAAACCGAAAATATAATTTTTGAAACTGATTTTCTGCAATTTGATTTAGGGCAATTTTTTAAATCGGACATTGCTCTTATCGGCAACTTTCCTTACAATATTTCAAGCCAAATTGTTTTTAAAATACTTGAAAACAAAAATATCGTGCAAGAAATGGTCGGCATGTTTCAAAAAGAAGTTGCCGAACGTATCACGGCATCGCCCGGAAGCAAAACCTACGGTATTTTAAGCGTATTAACACAAACTTATTATGATACAGAATATTTATTTACCGTTAATGAAAATGTTTTTTTGCCGCCGCCGAAAGTTAAATCCGGCGTCATACGATTAATTCGCAAAGAGCAAATACAAATGAACTTTAATGAAGATTTATTAAAAAAAATCGTAAAAGCAGGATTTAACCAAAGACGCAAACAATTGAGAAACTCTTTAAAAAGTTTAACCGGCTCAATTTCCACCGACAACGACTTATTCAATAAACGTCCCGAACAACTTAGCTATAAGCAATTTATTGAATTAACGCGATTGATGGACTGTTAGTGCTTCATGCTCTTTTTGCGATGTCAAGGTTTTTGGCAAATAGCAAATTCCCTCTTGGAGAAGAGGGAGCAGGGGGGGATTTTTTGGAAATTTTAAAATGCAACAAAACAATAGTTTACAAGCTTAGTTAGATAATAATGCAAGCTAAGCTCCAAAAGCTCCTGCACAATTACAAAAATTTGGTTTGCGGCGATTAAATAAATTATTATCCTTATATTTGCGGTGAATAAATTAATTATTTCCTGCAAATGCCAAAATATATATATGAATATAAAGCATGGCCACATTTTACTTGGAATGAAAGGCAAATCGGTAAGGTCTTAGGCAAAGTAAGACATCTTCAAGGGAAAATTCTGGGACAAATGATTCATTTGGGTTTTTCTGTAAAAGAAGAAAAGCTCTTGGCAACTTTAACATTAGATGTTTTAAAATCATCTGAAATAGAAGGTGAATTTTTAAATTATAAACAAGTTCGTTCTTCCATTGCACAAAAATTAGGAATTGAAACTTCAGGCATTGTTCATATTAGCAAAGATGTAGAAGGCGTAGTTGAAATGATGTTAGATGCTACTCAAAACTATGACAATTTATTAAGCGAAGAAAGATTATTTGCATGGCATGCTTCTCTATTTCCGACCGGATACAGCAGAATGTATAAAATTGATATTGGGTGTTACAGAAAAAATGAAATGCAAGTGGTATCCGGTCCAATGGGAAAAGAAACAATTCATTTTCAAGCACCACATCATCATGAGCTTCAAAAAGAAATGAATGTTTTTCTTGAATGGATAAATAATGAGGATGCTATTGATCCGGTCATTAAATCAGCAATTGCTCATTTTTGGTTTATAATTATTCATCCTTTTGATGATGGAAACGGGAGAATTGCAAGAGCTGTCAGTGATATGCTCTTAGCTCGTTCCGAGCAAAGTTCTTTAAGATTTTACAGTTTATCAAGCCAAATTTTATTGGAAAAGAAAACATATTATTCTGTTTTGCAAAATGTTCAATACAGTTCAGGTGATATAAGCGAATGGATAGAATGGTTTTTAAATTGTTTGTACCGCTCGCTTCAAACAACAGAATTGACTTTACAAAAAATTTTTAATAAAGCTGACTTTTGGGAAAAGCATAAAGATACCGAACTAAATAGCAGACAAAGAAAAATGCTAAACAAACTTTTGGACGGATTTGAAGGGAAATTAAAAAGTTCTAAATGGGCAAAAATGACTAAGTGTTCAACAGATACAGCTCTTCGAGATATTAAGGATTTGATAGCAAAAGGGATTTTAATGCAGGAAAAAGCAGGCGGACGAAGCACGAATTATGAATTAATCGCAAATTCCCTCTTGGAGAAGAGGGAGCAGGGGGATTGATTTTTGTATTAGCGTTTAAAGATCTTATTTTCGGTTCAAACCTTAGTAGAAAAAATGACTAACAGACAATCAACCTTATTACCTTATTTTTATTGCTAAAAAACAAAGACCAAAAGCCAAAAGCCGATTAAACAAATAGCGCAACCGGCAAATTCCCCCTTGGAGAAGAGGGGGCGGGATATAACTACCAAAATAAATTCGACTGTTAATAAAAAACAGGCTTTTGCTTTTTGCTAATAAAAATATAATCTTAACTTTGCTCACTTTTTGAGAAAATTTTTAAATAACAATAAATAATAAACAAATGAGTACTACAAAAAGAGTGTATTCTTTTGGCGACAAAAAAGCCGAAGGAAAAACAGAAATGAAAAACTTGCTGGGCGGAAAAGGAGCAAATCTTGCCGAAATGAATCTGGTAGGTGTGCCGGTTCCTCCCGGATTTACCATAACCACAGAAGTTTGTACGGAGTATAATACCGTAGGAAAAGATAAAACCGTAGAATTATTAAAAGCCGAAGTTGAGGCTGCCGTTAAAAAAGTGGAAGACATCATGGGAACCAAATTCGGAGACAAAGAAAATCCGCTTTTAGTTTCCGTACGTTCCGGTGCCAGAGTTTCTATGCCGGGTATGATGGACACTGTATTAAACCTCGGATTGAATAAAGATGCCGTTGAAGGAATTGCAAAAAAAACAGGAAATGCGCGTTTTGCATGGGATTCATACCGTCGATTTGTACAAATGTACGGCGATGTTGTTTTGGGAATGAAACCCGAATCCAAAGAAGACATTGACCCTTTCGAAGCCATTATGGAAGAAGTCAAAGAAGCTAAGGGAGTGAAAGACGATACGCAATTAGACGTAGAAGATTTAAAAAAACTTGTTTCAGAATTTAAAGCTGCCGTTAAAAAACAAACCGGACACGACTTTCCGGACAATCCTTGGGAACAACTTTGGGGCGCAGTTATGGCGGTATTTGACAGTTGGAACAACGACAGAGCCATTTATTATCGCAGAATGAATAAAATCCCGGACGAATGGGGTACCGCAGTTAATGTGCAAGCAATGGTATTCGGTAATATGGGAAATAATTCGGCTACCGGAGTGGCATTTACCAGAGATGCGGCAACCGGCGAAAATATTTTCAACGGCGAATATTTAATCAATGCACAAGGCGAAGACGTTGTTGCCGGTGTAAGAACGCCGCAACAAATCACTTTGGAAGGTTCAAAACGCTGGGCTGAGCTGGCAAAAGTTTCAGAAAGTGAAAGAGCCGAAAAATACCCCTCTTTGGAAGAACGTATGCCCGAGCAATATAAAGAATTAAATGAAATTCAAGACAAACTTGAGCAACATTATTCCGACATGCAAGACTTAGAATTTACCATTCAAGACGGTAAGTTGTGGTTATTGCAAACACGTAACGGAAAAAGAACCGGAGCCGCAATGGTAAAAATTGCCGTGGATATGTTAAAAGAAGGTATGATTGACGAAAAAACGGCAATTATGCGTCAAGAACCCGAAAAATTAGATGAATTATTACACCCGGTTTTTGAAAAAGAAGCAATGGCAAATGCAAATGTCAGAGCCAAAGGTTTGCCTGCATCACCCGGAGCAGCTACAGGACAAGTGGTGTTCTTTGCCGATGAAGCCGATAAATTTGAAAACTCTATTTTGGTGCGTATCGAAACATCTCCCGAAGACCTTGAAGGAATGAACATTGCAAAAGGTATTCTTACCGAAAGAGGCGGAATGACTTCGCATGCTGCAGTGGTTGCCAGAGGAATGGGGAAATGTTGTGTTTCCGGTGCCGGAGAAATAAAAATTAATTATAAAGAAAGAACTTTAACAACCGGAGGCATCACTTTCAATGAAGGAGATTGGATTTCTTTGAACGGTTCTACCGGGGAAGTATATGAAGGAAAAATTGCAACCATTGAACCCGAAGTCGGCGGTGATTTTGCAGCATTAATGGACTTGACCAACAAATACACAAGAATGTATGTGCGAACCAATGCAGACACGCCTAAAGATGCTGCCGTAGCGCGCAATTTTGGCGCAAAAGGAATTGGGCTTACAAGAACCGAGCACATGTTCTTTGAAGGCGAAAAAATTGTTGCCATGCGTGAAATGATTTTGGCAGAAGATGAAAGCGGTAGAAGAAAAGCCTTGGGTAAATTATTGCCTATTCAACGAACCGACTTTGAAGGAATATTTGAAGCAATGAAAGACCTGCCGGTTACGGTTCGTTTGCTTGACCCGCCTTTGCATGAGTTTGTTCCGCATGATGAAGCCGGACAAAAAGAAATGGCTGATGTAATGGGCATAAGCGTTGAAGCAATTAAAGAAAAAGTGGCAGACTTGTCGGAATTTAACCCCATGCTCGGGCACAGAGGTTGTCGTTTGGGCAACACATATCCGGAAATAACCGAAATGCAAACACGAGCAATCATTGAAGCTGCGCTTAATCTTAAAGCAAAAGGCATCAATGCGCATCCTGAAATTATGATCCCCTTAACGGGAACCATTGCAGAAATGAAAATGCAAGAAGGAATTGTTCGCGAAACCATTGCAAAAATATTTGAAGAAAGAAACGATAAGATAGACCACCTTGTAGGAACCATGATTGAAATTCCGCGTGCGGCATTAACCGCTGACGAAATTGCTCAATCGGCAGAGTTCTTCTCTTTTGGAACAAACGATTTAACGCAAATGACTTTTGGATATTCCAGAGACGATGCCGGAAAATTCCTTCCGATTTATATTGAAAAAGGTATCTTGAAAAATGATCCTTTTGAGGTATTAGACCAAACCGGAGTGGGACAATTGGTTGAAATGGCTGTTAAAAAAGGACGACAAACACGTCCGAACATCAAACTCGGTGTTTGCGGAGAACACGGCGGAGAACCTTCTTCTGTTGAGTTCTGCCACAGAACCGGTTTGGATTATGTTAGTTGCTCGCCTTATCGAGTGCCGATTGCTCGTCTTGCTGCTGCACAAGCTGCGGTTAGAGATACTTTATAAAAAGTAAAATAAATTTTAAGCTAAAAGGCAAGTCGAGAAGACTTGTCTTTTTTCTTGATAAAAGAAAGTGAAAACAGAATTAAAAATGGAAAACATTACAGATAAATTTGTTTCGAGTGTCGATGTGCAAATTCGTTTTGAAGACTTGGATACTTTGGGACATGTAACCAATAAAGCCTATTTAAGTTATTTGGACGAAGCCCGAATTGAATACCTGAGGCAACTGGTAGGTTTAAGAAAAGATTTGACTTTTGATGCCGTTGTGGGGCGGATAGACATTGTATATAAGAAACCTTTGTTCTATAAAGACAAAATAAAAGTATATACAAGAATTGCAGAAATCGGTGTGAAAAGCTATGTTTTCGAAAATTATATTGTAAAATATAATGACGGTAAAGCGGAGTTATCTGCTTCCGCTTCAGTTTCAATGGTTTCTTTTGATTTAAAATCGGGTAAATCGAAAAATAATTCCGATGAAATGATACGGAAAGTTTTAGAGTTTGAAAAAATAAGACCGGTTTTAGTCCGAAATACAACAAAATTTCGAGATATACAGAATAATTAAGCTATTTTTATTTTAATTATTACATCATAATATCTATATTTGCCGAAATTTAGAAAAGTATTAATTAATTAAAAAACAAAGTGTTATGTTTATTTTAATGGTTGTTATTTTTATTGTCGGATATACAATGATTGCATTGGAACATCCCATAAAAATTGATAAAGCGGCATCTGCCTTATTAATGGGTGCACTGCTTTGGGGCTTGTATGCGCTGAACGGACAAGAAATTTTAAGTCTGGGACACAGTAGAGCCTGGCATCATTTTGCCGAATTACATGGAGACCTCGCAAAAACTTCGGAAGGCGTCAGAGAATTTATTGTGCATCATGATGTTATGGAGCATCTTGCGGATATTTCCACTATTTTATTTTTCTTATTGGGGGCAATGACCATTGTTGAAATCGTTGACCAACATGAAGGTTTTAAGATTATTACGGATAAAATCAAAACAACCAAGAAAGTAAAATTATTATGGGTGTTGAGTATTTTAACATTTTTCATGTCTGCCGTTCTGGATAATTTAACCACCACAATCGTAATCGTTGCTTTGTTGAGAAAACTGGTTGATGACAAGCAAACCCGTTGGTTCTTTGCAGCTATGGTCGTGGTTGCCGCAAATGCAGGGGGCGCTTTCTCGCCCATTGGCGATGTTACAACCATTATGCTGTGGATAGGCGGTCAGGTTACAACCGTAAATATTATTACAAAACTGTTTGTGCCGAGTTTATTCACAATGCTTATTCCTTTAATTATTTTGTCGTTCACTTTAAAAGGCGAGGTAAAAAGACCGCAATTTGTTGCCAAAGGCAAAGGTGAAGTTCAAACAACTTCTACACAGCAAGTTGTTATGTTGGTGCTTGGTGTTTCTGCACTGTTGTTTGTGCCGGTATTTAAAACACTTACCCATTTGCCGCCCTATTTGGGGATGCTCTTCGGATTAAGTATTATGTGGGTAACAACGGAAATTATGCACAAGAAAGAAAAATCGCATTATGAAGGAACCTTTAAACTTTCGGTAAATTCAATTCTGACAAAAGTGGATGTTCCTACCATTTTCTTTTTCTTGGGGATTTTAACGGCGGTTTCAGCTTTAGAATCTGCCGGACACCTTGACCTTTTGGCAGGCACGCTTAAAGATTGGGGATTGGGAGTTTATCCTATTGCCATAATTATCGGTTTGCTTTCTTCTATTGTTGATAATGTGCCTTTGGTGGCGGCATCTATGGGAATGTATCCCATTGACCCTTTCAATATTCAGTTTATGCAAGACGGCGTATTTTGGGAATTTATTGCATACACCGCAGGTACCGGCGGAAGTATTTTAATTATCGGTTCTGCGGCAGGTGTTGCTGCTATGGGAATGGAAAAAATCGATTTTATCTGGTATATGAAAAAAATATCGCTCTTGGCTGCAATCGGTTTCTTTGCCGGTGCCGGCGTATATTATGTGCAAGAACAATTCGTGGAGGCTGATTTAAAATCCGAAGTAATTACTTATGATAAAATTCCCGAAATATCAAAAGATAAAATCGCAACGTTTTATTCGGAGTATAAGGTGAAAGAAGTAGAAAAATACAATAAAGGAAACGGACATGTTGTGGGCTATGTTGTTGAAGCCGAAAAAGCCGGTGTATTATACGATATTCGTTTTAATGAAGAAGGTAAGTTTATTAAAATTGTTAAGGACATAGCATCTCCGCATGAAACAGAATAAATAAAACAGAAATAGTATCAAGAAGATGCGAGCATTGTATTTTATGATGCTCGCATCTATTTTTTATGCTATATTTGCATTCTAATTTTTAATTATGATTTATACAAAAACAAGCAATGAGATTGAACTGATGCGCGAAAGTGCTTTATCTGTATCAAGAACTTTGGCATTGGTTGCAGAATATATAGACGAAGGCGTAAGCACCGGAAAATTGGATAAATTGGCGGAAGAATTTATCCGAGATAATGGCGGTGTGCCCTCTTTTAAAGGATACAACGGTTTTCCCGCTACGCTGTGTATGTCCGTTAATGAGGAAGTGGTGCACGGCATACCCGGTGATTATGAATTGAAAAGCGGGGATGTTATTTCGGTTGATTGCGGAGTTGTGAAAAACGGTTTTCACGGCGACCATGCCTATTCGTTCAAAATAGGCGATGTAAAGCCCGAAGTTTCTAAATTGTTAAGGATAACCAAAGAGTCTTTGTATTTGGGGATTAATGAAATAAAAACGGGCAATCGCATAGGCGATATCGGTTATGCCATTCAAAACTATGTGCAAAAAGAAGGTTATACGGTCGTGAGAGAACTTACCGGACACGGGCTGGGCAAAAATCTGCATGAAGATCCGGCAGTTCCGAATTACGGAAAAAGAGGCAGAGGGCCTAAAATAACCGAAGGAATGGTATTGGCTGTGGAACCGATGATAAATTTGGGCAAACACCGAGTGCGTCAGCTGTCCGACGGCTGGACAATCGTAACAGCAGACGGTTTGCCTTCGGCACATTTCGAACACGATGTTGCCCTTGTAAACGGAAAAGCGGAAATCCTTTCCACCTTTGACCTTTTGGAAGAGGTATTGAAAAAAAGAGGACTGGAAATCAGCTAAAACGGATTAACCAGGATTATTTCTCAAGTCTTCGTAGTGAGGGCTGCATATACAATAAAATAAGTGATAAGGCGATTGAGGCATATCCTTTGATATGGTGAATGAGCTTTGTCAAACAAAGTGTCTTATTTTGAGGTAGATGCTGACCGTAATAGAACTGCTTGGTGACCACGAAGTAGCATCGAAGATAATAATCCGGGTTAATCCGTTAATAAATATTCCGAAATATCCGACTGATTGTGTGAGCAGAACCAATTAAAAATTTATATTTGTACAAAAAAGAATATTATGATTAAATTAAAAGAAGGGGATAAAGTGCCTGCTTTGGAATTGATAACCGATGTCGAAGCCTTAAAAGGAAAAAAACTGATATTGTATTTTTATCCCAAAGATAATACGCCCGGATGCACAAATGAAGCATTGAACTTGAAAGAAAATTATGAAAAATTGAAAAAAGACGGCTTTGAAGTCATCGGGGTAAGCCCGGATTCGGAAGCTTCGCATAAAAAATTTTCAGAGAAATTTGATTTGCCCTTTAAATTAGTGCCCGATACAGAAAAAGAAATTTTAATGAACTTCGGTGTTTGGGGCGAGAAAAAAATGTATGGCAGAACCTATATGGGAGTGCATCGTACAACTTTTATCATTGACGAAAACGGAATAATTCTAAAAATTTTTCCGAAAGTAAAAACAAAAGAACATTATGAACAAATAATGAAGGCATTAGCCGAATAAAACGATTATGGCAAAAAAAGAACAAGACACAAAAGATGCAAAATTGCAAGCATTGCAAGCAACAATCAGCAAGATTGATAAAGAGTTCGGGAAAGGAACAATAATGAAGTTAGATTCGGATGCGGTGATTGATATTCCCGCAATATCAACCGGCTCAATTGGTTTAGACCATGCCTTAGGAATAGGCGGTGTGCCGAGAGGCAGAATTATTGAAGTCTTCGGACCCGAATCTTCCGGAAAAACAACCCTTGCTTTGCACATGGTTGCCGAAGCACAGAAGAAAAGCGGTATTGCTGCTTTTATTGATGCCGAACACGCATTTGACAGTTATTATGCCAAAAAATTGGGCGTTGATATTGACAACCTCTTGGTTTCGCAGCCCGATAACGGAGAGCAAGCTTTGGAAATTACCGATCATCTTATTCGTTCCGGTGCCGTGGATATTATTGTGGTCGACTCGGTGGCGGCATTAACGCCGAGAGCTGAAATAGAAGGAGATATGGGCGACTCTAAAATGGGTTTGCAAGCCCGATTAATGTCGCAAGCACTCCGAAAACTGACTTCCAATATAGGGAAAACCAACACGTGCGTTATTTTTATTAATCAATTGCGTGAAAAAATCGGTGTTATGTTCGGAAATCCCGAAACGACAACCGGCGGTAATGCACTGAAATTTTATTCTTCGGTAAGACTCGATGTACGAAGAATAGGACAAATAAAAGATGATGCGGATGTAACCGGCAACAAAACCAGAGTGAAAGTGGTGAAAAATAAAGTGGCACCGCCCTTTAAAAAAGCTGAATTTGATATTATGTACGGTGAAGGGATTTCAAAAATCGGCGAAATCATTGATCTCGGAACCGAGTATGAAATTATAAAGAAAAGCGGTTCGTGGTACAGCTACGGAGATACAAAATTAGGGCAGGGCAGAGAAGCCGTGAAAAAACTTTTGCTTGATAATGTGGAATTGTCAGAAGAACTCGAAGCAAAAATTCGAGAGCGATTGAAAAACGGTGCCGTGGCGGAGAGTTAAACTATATTTAGTCAAAACTTTTTCTTTTAAATTATACTAAAAAAAGAGGAGGAGGCGTTTGTTAGTCATAATATAAATTAAACTATTAATTTATTTATGAAAAACATCCTTATTCTCTGTCTTTTATCATTTCAATTTTTTGAGTTGTCCGCTCAGTTATTTGAAAAAAGAGAGCAGCAGCGTAAGCTTGAAGTTGCATTTTATCCTTATGGTTCCCTGTCAGAGATAAAGGATGATGATTATAACTCCTATTATATCGGGACTGTTTCCGCAGAAGCAACTTGTGCGTATTATCCTCAAATGTTTAAAAAATATTTAGGCTTTGGGCTTAAAGCGGATTATACGCACGCATGGTCTAATTACTTAGGTGTAAAACCTTATGGGGGAGGTGGCGTTTTCACGCGTTTTTACCTTCCCTTTTTTATTAAAGGTGCTTTTTTTCGGGGAATGACAGCTTTTGTTGAATTTAGTTTTAATCGTGTGAATTATGCAATTGTCAATAAAGAATTTATAAACTTAGATGGTGGATTTAGTGCCAATTTATATATTATTCCTGCCGGCATAAAATTGCATCTGTTTCATGATTTGTATCTCAATTGCTCCGCTCAATTTATGTCTCTCGACGGATTACCTTTGTCGGCTGTGCATATTGGCTTTATATATGATTTTATAAAATAAAAATAAACAGATGAAACGCCCATGATTAAGGGTTAATCACACAACGGGATGATTATTTGCCAATACTATTAATTATTTGTACCGGGCTAACTTAGGGTGTTCCTATATGACCTTTGAAAATTATAAAAAAAAACATATGAAACAGGTATTAATTGCAGCATCTTTCTTACTCCTTTTTAACCTGCAAACGTATTCGCAAAAAAAATCAAAACGGTATTTTTTGAACAGTTTTGTGGCAGGCACCTCCTTAACTTATATTTGGGATACCGAAAACTATCCAAATACTCAGGTCGTTGCATACAGATATAATGAATATACCTGGAATATCAATATGGCAGCCTCGGTATCCAAGGGCTTGTTTGTGGGTATTCAAGCAATGACTTTATTTACTAATAGTACGCGGTCAGACAATGCCATATATAATATTTACGGTCTTTTTGCTCAATATGATTGCTTGGCTTATTCCGGGTCGAAATGGTCTTTGTTTCTTGAGTCTTCCATAAATACCGGTGATTATTTTACCGGCGGTTGGGAAGACCCCTATCGAAGAGAAGGATTGTATTATTATGGCATTGGAGGCGGCTTGGAAATTCCTTTAAGTTCTATTTCCGATAAATTGTTTTTGGATTTGTCTTTTTATAGTTATGATATTCTTAATAAAATAAAAGAAAAATACAATTATACTCAATACATTATCGGTTTAAACTACCATTTCGGAAAACCGAGAAAATCTTAAATAACGCAACCGACAAATTCCCTCTTGGAGAAGAGGGTGCAGGGAGATTGATTTTTGTATTAGCGTTTAAAAACCTTATTTTCGGTTCAAACCTTAGTAGAAAAATGACTAACAGGCAATCAACCTTATTACCTTATTTTTATTGCTAAAAGCCAAAGACCAAGAGCCAAAAGCCAATTAAACAAATAGCGTAACCGACAAATTCCCTCTTGGAGAAGAGGGTGCAGGGGGATTGAATTTTTTACGATTATTGCTTTACCAATAGCCGAGAAAAAATCGGAATAAGTTAAAAAAAATAAAAATTATTGTTACTTTTGGGAAATATTTTGAAGTATATTTGTGCCGAAAAAAGTTCCTTGATATATTGATATAAAAAAATGCCGTTTTTGCATCGAATGATAAATAAGGGCGAATCGCAAGGATAAAAATAAGACTTAAGGATTTGAAAAATAAGATGTTATGAAAAAACAGGGTCCGGACCTTTCGAAAAATTAAAAACGATCGAGACACTTAATGCTATTTCTCAATTCCTCGACGATATTGTCCGGACCTTTCGAAAAATTAAAAACGACAATTCCTCTGCAAGGAAAATGGCAAATTCTTTGAACTTTTGTCTAAAAAAGGTCTGTCCGAACAGTTTAAAGATCAGTGTGAAATTTTTGTTAATATCTTTACATATTAGATTTGCAAAAAAGCAAAAAACTTTCTATATCTTTGCTTGATGAGAATTTTCATTGATACAGAGTTTACCGATTTACGACAATCTGCTCGGCTTATATCTCTATCTCTAGTCTCGGAATGCGGAAAATCATTTTATGCGGTGTTTAATGATTTTGAGCTGCAACAATGTTCCCCTTTTGTAAAAGAAACTATTATCCCCGACATTCAAAATATCCAACAAAACAATACGCTTGAAGCCTTTAAAATAAAAGATAATACCCTTAACATTGTATCGGCTCTTAAAACTTGGCTCAATCAATTTGAGGCAATACAAATGTGGGCAGATGTGCCCCACTATGATTGGGTCTTGTTTTGCGAATTATTCGGCGGTGCTTTACACATTCCCGAACACATTCATTATATGTGCATGGATTTATCCTCTTTACTCTTAGCCAAAAACTGCGATTACAATAAAAAACGCATCGATTTAATCGACAAACAAGATATTCCCGAAGATTACGTGATGCATAACGCATTAAGTGATGCACAAGTTGGAATGTGTATTTTAAAAAAATTATTAAACAAAAAAATATGAGTTATTTCAGCAAACATACCTTTATGTTTCCCTTTCAATGGGATTATATCAAAAATAAGAAAAAGAACTTTTATAATGAGAGAACGAATTTAAACGACTTTAATAATATATTTCAGTCTTTGGATAATGGATTTAAGTTAAAGAAGTTTGAAATTTCCGGAGATGCCAATAAATATAATGAATATGTGTATTTCCACCCTTTTGCCAGAAAGGCTTTATATTATACCGAAGACAATAATTTATTAAGATACTATGAAATAGACCAAGCTGATGGTGTTTATAATATAGAATATTTAGAAGAAAATAAGGGAACAAAAACGTTTGACACACATTTATTAGAATTGAATTTAGATAGTATTTGTGTTCATGTCTATGAAACAGGAGTTGGAGTAGTATCCTTTAATTTAACAAATGAGAAGTATAAAAACAAAGAAGATATTTTAAAAATCAACGAGTTTGGAAGAAGGCTTTATCCTCAGTTTATGACGGATGAAAGTCGTTTACAAGCCAAAAAATCCTTTCTTCCTAAAAGAATTTCCGGAAATATTGGTTACTTAACTTTTGAAGATGATTTTTCGCAATATAATAATCCCATAGAGGAGAATACCGTTTTTTTACCTCCTGCTCATCTTAGAAGTGTTTTTGGTTACCAAGGCAAAGAACAAATTGGCGACATAGGACAAAAATTTGTGTTTCGAAAGGAAGATGAAATGAAAAATACTATTCGTATTCGACCGATTACTGATGATAGGATGTTTTTTCTTTCTTGGTATGGTAATAATCAATTGGCAGATGATTTTTCTAATGTATTAATGAATGAAAAACAGTACAATCCAAATAATACTCACTACATTGATACATTAAATTATTGGTACTCTATTGTATTTGGAGATAAAAGTTTTCCTACCATTGCTAATATAGAGATGCAACACGAACATACCCGACAATTTACTTATGCAAGGTGGCTAAGTTATGGTACTATATTTGGCGTTACCAGAGATGCTTTTGTTTGCGTTTCTTCTGACAGGGAAAAGTTGAAAAAAAACAATGCTCCTTTAATTGATGAACATATGCAAACCATGTATTATCAAATGGCAGTATTATGCTTGGTACAAAGAGCCAGTGTCTTGCGATTTGGTTGGGAGATTTCGCAAATTACAACCCAAGTATTTAAAGGTAAACAAAAACCCGAAAAAGCCATACGAGAACTGTACGAAAATTATATACGATTTATCAATCAAATATATTTTCGTGAGGTTACGCCACAAATCCAAGGAATAGAACTTTATACCATGTTTCAACAGCAAATGAACTTGGAAAAAGAAGCCAAAGATTTAGACGGTGAAATGCAAGAATTATTTAACTATTTGAGTGTAAAAGAACAAACTCATTTAGGTAGAATAGCCGACTTGTTTTTGCCTATTACACTTATCGCTGGATTGTTAGGAATTAACACTTTTAATAATTCACTATTTGTTGATAAACTTACAAGTCTTTCTTTTTGTTTCGAATGTATCACATTAGGAGATATAGTAACAATAGCTGTTGCTATTTTCAGCATTATTGTTTTTGGAAAATATATTTATAAAAGATTAAAAAACGAATAATATGGAAAATTTAATTTGGATTACAGGAATAATTGGGGGAACTGTTTTTTTTACCGTTGGTGTTTGGAAACTATTTGATTGGTGTAAACTAAAGAAAGAGTTGGAACACAGAAAAGAATTAGAAAAGATGAGGTTAAAAGACAAAAAAAAGATGGAGAAACTGAAAGTTAATTTTGTTAGACTTGAGAAATTTAAGCAAAAAGTTAAAAAAGAATTGGATATATTGATTGAAAATTCCTCTGATGATAAATTGAAAAATAAAGCACAAAATATTTATGACAAATTAGACTTAATCAACTCTAAAACAGAAAAATAGTTATGTATATCAAAGAATTTACCTTAAAACAGCACACGCCTATTATTCATTTTCAAGCTAATGATTCAGGTGCAACACTACGAGCCAGCGAAGTAAAACCTAAGTTAGATAGGTTTATTGTTGATAATATTCCCAAATATTGGAAAAATATTCATAATCAATTTTCTAACGAAATCAAACTAATAAAAAAGGCTATTGATGAAAAGAAGTCAAGCCTTTATGCAATGAGTATAAAAGTTGAAGATAGCTCCAAAAATACTTGGTATTATTTTGATAATACAAAGCCTTCTAAAAAGAGTTATGATTCAACAGTTAAAAACATTCAGACCAATTTGCAAAGAAGTTTCAATATTCAAAATGTTAAGATTGTTTTTAAAACACCTCTATTTTCAAATAGAGATAAAGTAAAAGATAAAAAATGGAATGAAGTTATGCTTGGAGTTAAAAATAATTCTGATATTAAATTAAAAATCAAAACTAGAAATGAACAAATACTTAAATTGTTAATTATAGTAATTCCAATATTTTTAACATTTGAAAATTTTGGAAATAGACAAAATAAGGGATTTGGTAGTTTTCATATTGAAGATTTTTCATTAAATGAATTAAAGAAGATTTTAAAAGCAAAATATAATATTGTTAAATATAAAAACTTTTCAGAAGATTTACCGTTCAAAAAAATTAATGATTTCTATAAATTAATCAAGAATGACCCTTTAAATGTAGAGAAAATAAAGTTAAAAAATTATTATTGGAAAAATAAAAAAGAGGAACGTTATTATTGGGAAAAAAATGCTACTTCCGAATTTGCTACTAATAACACAGGCTTTGAGTTAGAAGAAGATGAAAGGTATGTAAGGGCAATTTTAGGACTCGCTAATCTCTACGATTATCCACAAAATAAACCTAAAAAACAATTAATCATATCAGATTTAGAAGAGAAAATAGAAAGATTTAAATCTCCTATAACTTTTAAAGTTGTAGATAAATGTATCTATCTTTTTTGTGATGATGTACCAAAAGAAATGCTTGGTAAAACATTTAAGTTTAGTGATAGTAAAACAAAAAATAGTTTTGAAATTGACACACCTGATTATTTTAACCCAAAAGAATTTCTTAACCAATTAAAAGAATGGAAAACACTATGAAAAATTACACCGCAATCACCATAGGACCAATATACGAAACAATGCAATTGGCACGGAGTACCAAAGCCATTTGGTCGGCAAGTTATTTGTTTTCTTTTATAATGAGAGAATTACTGGTTTGCGTTAAAGCAAAAAGTAATTTAAAAGTCATTTTGCCTTTTTCAGAGGAGATTAAAGATACTGTAAAATTTGATGAAGAAAAATACCCAAAAGATACAAATGATGAAATACTTCCCGCAGGTTTATTTCCTGACCATTTACTAATAGAAGGGGAATGGGAAGAAAAAGATTTTGAAGAATGTCGTGAAGAAATACTTAAAAAAATAAATGAAAGTTTTGTAGAAGAATTAAAAGATTTGAAACAATATGATGGAGAAGATATTCAAGAAAGAGTTAGCAATTTCCTGATACAACATCTTCAAATACGCAGAGTTTGTGTAGATTTAGATGAGGAAAAAGATAATCATATTTTTGAATTAGACAGATTATGTGAAACTGCCGAGTTATTCAATACAACCAATCCACACGCCAAAGAAACTTTTTTGTCAGACTATTTTGAAAAGTATAAAACTACTGTAAAAAAGGCTGAATATAATGATGTGGTTCGAAAAAACTTTAAAGAGAAAGGCAGACCTTTTAAAAGTACCGCAGAAATAGCCACCGCAGAATTTGAAGATAAACAATTTTATCAAAAGGCTTCAAATAAATATATCATTAACCAAGAAGAGGAAGAAAGTGATGAGGAAAAACAAAATTCTTTTCACGAAAAAGCATCAGAAAAGCATATCATTGGAAATTATAAAAAAACAAAAGAACAAATAGGCTATGATACACAAAACGCTTTCTATAATGACATTAAAACTGGAGCAAAAAATCGTTTCAAGTTTTATCATAAATATATGGCTATTGTACAGGCTGACGGCGATGGTGTAGGAGGTCTAATTGAGAAAATATATGAAAAGGATAGTTCTAAAATAGAAGAATTTTCTAAAAGTCTATTAGCTTTTTCTGTTAAGGCGACCCAAGAGATATTAGCATATAATGGTTCTGCTGTGTATGCGGGTGGCGATGATTTATTGTTTTTTGCTCCCGTTGCTCATACTGATGAAAAAGGTAAAACCACAGAAACAATTTTGGATTTAATCCGTGAAATAGACAAAATTTTTAAAGAGCAAATACTTAAAAATAGCGAACTATCAGGTCTTGTGGATGAGTTAGAGACAAAACCAACGATGTCTTACGGTGTGCATATTGCATATTATAAATTTCCACTTGACCAAGCCTTAGAGAATGCATGGAGTTTATTGGTCGATAAAGCAAAAAAGGAAGACGGTAAAAATGCCATTGCACTGAAAGTAATCAAGCATAGCGGACAAGTTTTTGAGACTATTTTAAAGAAAAAATATACATTCAAGAAGAAGTTAGAAGGAGGAACGGAAGAAGAAAAAGATGCCTTACAAGAAGTCTTGAAAAAATCAAGTGTTGAAGATAGTTTTATCAGTAATTTTATGTATAAACTATCGCCTTTGTCGGAACTTATAAAAAGTATAGGGCAAATACTCGAAGAGGACAAACGCAATGAACGTTTTGATGCTTTTTTTGAGAATTATTTTAATGAAGAAATTCATAAAAACAATGATTTTTTAGCGACTGTAAAAGATTTATTACAGACTATTTATACCCAAAATCCACTTAAAGGAGAAAGTAAAGAAGAAAAACATCAAAAAAATATCCATAAACTATATGCAATACTCCGTTTTTACCAATTTATTAACGCTAAATCAGAATAAAATGTACAATTATTTAATAAAACTTACCCCACACGATACGTTCTTTTTTGGCACAGGAAAAGAATTTGGAGCGGAAAACCAAAATTACTTTGTGAAATCGGGTTATTTTCCTCAACAGACAACTTTGTTGGGAATGTTGCGGTATCAGTTTCTGTGTCAAGCAGGTAACGATATTTTTAGTGAAAATAAAATACAAGACAAAGACAAAGCAAATGATTTGATTGGAAAGAGAAGTTTTACAAAAGGAGAAAAACAAACTTTTGGAAAAATTCAAAAATTATCGCCAATGTTTTTAATGAAAGGCAATAAGCGGTTATTTCCTCTAAGCAAAGATTTTCAAAAAGATGAACATTGCTATTTGATGCGAGAAATTTCGAAAGATTTTACTCTTTTAGAGGGATATAACTCCAAAAAAGGATTGTTTGATCTTTGGATAGATGAGAATAAAAAAATATACAGTTTAGAAGATATATATACAGACGTAGAAAAAGTAGGTATTCGCAAAAATTATAAAGGAGAAACGGATGAAAAGGCTTTTTATATGCAAACATTCAGAAAGTTTAAAGAGCCTGATTTTTCTTTTGCTTTTTTTGTTAAATGTGAAACGAAAATAGAAGCTAATAAACTTGTTTTTGTTGGTGGCGAACGCCAAAGTTTTGCTATGGAAGTAGAACCTCTTTCTGAGGAATTTGAAGTGGACAAAAAACGTTATAAAGCTTCAAAAAACGCACATAAAGTTATTTTAATTTCCGATGCCTATTTAGAGAATGTTACAAAAGACACTTGTAAATTTGCAATTACAGAAACCGTTGGTTTTAGATGTTTACAAGCCGATGAGAACACAAGATCATATTATAACATTAGAAAAAAACAAACCAAAGAAGAGTATAAAAAAACAAATCTTTATAAATCCGAACAAATAGAACTTTACAAAAGAGGTTCGGTTTTTTATTTCTCTGATGAAAATAAATTAAATGATTTTACAGAGAAACTTACAAATTCAGAATTTTACACCATAGGGTACAACCATTTTATAACAATAAAAAAACAATAAGAATATGAAAGTAGATGCTTATTTAATCACTTGTCTTACCAATATGCACGCAGGTGTGGGAGGAACCAATTACGATATTATAGACAATATGGTACAACGAGATGTAACCACAGGTATGCCAACCATTTTTTCGTCGAGTTTAAAGGGTGCTTTGCGTGAATTTTTTAAAAACCAATGGATTGATAATAAAGAAAATGAAAACGAAAAAAAAGAGGGATTAAAAAAACTCAACTATATATTTGGTCCCGACCATGCAAGAGGCAAAGAAAACGAAAGTGAAAATGAAGACCAAAAGAAAAAAAATAATACCAAAAAAGAAGGAAATATAGGACATTTTAATTTTTTCTCTGCCGATTTATTGACTTTGCCGGAACAAGCCAAAGATAAGGCGTTTAATCATACAACTTCTTGTTTTTTAAAAGAGCATATCAATTATTTAAAGCTACAATTAGGAATTGATGAAGATATTATCGCCAAAGCCTTTGAGAATTTAGATGTAGATGAAAAAAGTGGAAAAGACTTTAAACGCTTAGCTCAAAAATTGCCTGTAATTGCTCGTAATAAATTAGACAACGGACAAAGTGAAAACTTGTTTTACGAAGAAGTTGTTCCAAGAGAAACGCGCTTTGTGTTTTTTGTAGCAAAAAGTGAAAAATACAGCGATGAGTTTGATAATGCTTTTAATAAAAATGTAGTACAAATAGGAGCAAATGGTTCTGTTGGCTACGGCTTTTGTGAAATTTCTAAAATTAGTTAATGATGTTAAGACAAGATAAAATAAATGCTTTAATTCCAATGGCAATGGAAGTGATAGAGGCTGTTGAGTATAAGGAAGATAAAAAAGATAGTAAAGGCGAAGTTTTTAAAATCGTTCAAGATAATGGTGTGGTCGATAAAGTGTATGAGGGTTACATCGCCTCTTTTGGAGCAAATTTAAACCAGTCCGGTTTATTACCTACTTTGGTATTTTATCAAAAAAACAAAGGCGACGGCAAACGCATTCTTTGGTCTAAGGCTATTTACAAAATGCTAACAGGTGAGTATAGTAAAAACGAAAATGATTTAATAAAGTATGTGATTGAAGAATCTATACAAAATGGTAAAAAAGATCCTTATACTTTAGGAGATTTAGATGTAGATAAATTAGATGATTTAGAAGATAAAATATCAGAAATTGTCATTGCATTAAAATTAGCAGTAAGAACCTTTAAAATCAAAAAAAATGAGAACTAATTTTGGATATATTTACAACAAAGAGTTTTTTGAGTATTTAAACATTAGCATAAAGGGGACTTATGTAAGTGAAAATGGAAAAAAAGTAAAGAAGTTTTATTTTTATCCTCTTTTAACCGAACAAATAATAGTTGAAGAGGGAAGTAAGAAAAAGAAGAAAACAATAGATAGTGAGTTTGGTGAGTTCAATAAAAAATTTTTAGAATTTAAATTAAAAAGAGAAGATGTTAAAATAGTTTTTGATAAGTCTAAGAAAAATCAAACCATTAATGAATTTCAATTAAAAACGATTTACCCCGGATTATTATCAGGCTCAGGATATTTGCACGAAGTGGGTGAAAAAAATAACGATGAATTCCAATTAGGTTTTTATTTTGACCATACCACAGGATTACCGGTTATTCCTGCATCTTCTATCAAAGGTGTTTTGCGTTATGCTTGTGAAATGATAAAAGACACAAAAGATAAAGATTATTTTTATAGGTATGAAAAGTTAAAAGAGGAGGTAGGCTTTTCTGTTGGGGAAAAATATTTTACACCTATTGTAAAAAAAATAGGAAAAGAAGAAAAAAAGTTTCCTTCAGAATTTGTTTATAATGTTTTTGAAGGTAAAGAGATTGTTAGAAAAGATGGAAAAATAGAGTTTGATAAAAAAGGTGCACCTGTAACAAAAGGCATTTCCATTTACCAAAGAGATATTTTTCACGATGCTTTTCCTGTAAAAAGTAAGAAAAGTTTGTTTGGTTCCGACTATATCACACATCACGAACACCCATTAAAAAATCCAAATCCTGTTCAGTTTTTACGAGTGCAACCGGAAGTTACTTTTCAATTTCAGTTTGACTTAAAAGATAGCAATGGTTTAACTGCGGAAAATAAATTAGAACTATTCAAACAAATTATTTTAGACTTCGGACTTGGAGCGAAAACTAATGTAGGTTATGGGCAGTTTGATGCAATTTAAAAAACAACCACCATGCTCATCTACACCCTCCAATTTCCGCAAGTTGAATTAAAAAACAGAATTGAGTTTTTGGACTTTGTTCAAAAAAAAGTGATGGAATTAGCATTAAAAAACGAAGAACTGTTTTTGGAGCACGGATTATCGACAACTTATTTTCACAAAAATAAGCAAAGCAAAGATTTTGTCCCTATTCGCATACACTCCATGCTGTTGAACAAGCGTTTTTCTGTTCGGGCTTACGGCGACGAAGCGGTGGACAGTCTGCGATTTTGGCTGACCTTATTTTTGGATAAATTCCCCGAACATACCGGGCATATCATAGAAAATTTAGAACATTGGGAACTCCGAAAAAGCGAAAAACCGGTGTATTACAAATCCAAGAACTGGATACCTTTTAACCGATGTGCCGAAAATGATGCGTGTTTTTATGACAAAGACCAAGCCGACAAACAAATTGAAAACGCTTTACAATCACGTCTTACCGGGAATTTAAGAACATTTTTAAGCACCATTGGCATCGACAACACTGCCCTTGACACACAAGTTATACTGCTTAATTATCCCGAAAAAGCCAAAATGCAAACGGCTCTTAAAACCAAAGTAAAAGGCAAGTTAAAAGAAGTTAAAAAGAAAAGTTTTAAAATTAAGATAAAAACCAATGTGCTTTTACCTGTTTGCTTTTCATTGGGGCAAAATGTTGCCTATGGCAACGGGGTTTTTATAAGAATGTAAGTTGTATTGTAAAAAAACAAAGAAATTTGTTAATCTTATACAATATTTGGAGTATATTTGCGGTGAAAAAAGTTCCTTGATGTTTTGATATAAAAAAATGCCATTTTTGCATCGAATGATAAATAAGGGCGAATCGCAAGGATAAAAATAAGGCTTAAAAATCTGAAAAATAAGATATTATAAAAAAACAGGGTCCGGACCCTTCGAGAAATTAAAAACGACAATTCCTCTGCGAGGAAAATTATAAATGGTGAATGGTGAGTTATGAATGAAAGCTGAAAATTAAATCACTGATAAAAAGTAATTTATAATTCACAATTAATAATTCATAATTAGGACACCCTTCGAAAAATTAAAAACGACTATTCCTCTGCGAGGAAAATTATAAATGGTGAGTTAAATGTTAAAAATTGAAAAGCAGGAAACCCGAAGCCCGCAAAGAGCGCAACCGGCAATTCCCCCTTGGAGAAGAGGGTGCAGGGAGATTGATTTTTATCGCCTATTGAGTTTGCCAAAAACCGAGAAAACCTTAAATAATGCAACCGGCAATTCCCTTTTGGAGAAGAGGGAATTTGCATTTTGCCAAAAATCATGAAATTGTAAAGAGTGCTCTCATCGCAAACAAGTGCGCATTCTTCTTCCGACTTCAGTCTTCGGGCTTCCGACTTTTTAGATTTCTATAAAGTTAGCGTTTGGTTTTACTTTTTCAAAAGTCTCGAAATTGCGGATTAGCTTTTCCAGAACGAGGGAGTTAAAAGTATCAGTACCGTAAACAGTTCCAAACGTCCTATAAGCATAAGAAAAGAAAGAAACCATTTGCCGCCTGTGGGGATGTCGGCAAAGTTTGCGGCAGGACCTACGTCGCCGATGCCCGGACCGATATTTCCCAAAGTTGCAATGACGGAGCCCATGGCTGTTTCAAAATCTAAACCGAAAGCGGACATAACAACGGTGCCAATTATAAATATAGATATATACAAGACAATAAAGGCAAGTATGTTGGAAACAATTTGCTGATGCAAGACTTTTTTGTTAAAACGTACGGGGATTACTGCATGCGGATGCAATAAACGTTTAAATTCTAATGCCGTATTTTTTAATAACACCGCAATACGCATAATTTTCATTCCGCCGCCTGTTGAGCCTGCCGAACCGCCGAAAAACATCACAATAAACATCAGCAACCAAAGAAAAGAACCCCAGAGCAAATAATCGGAAGTTGCATAACCGGTTGTTGTCATTAGTGAAGATACTTGAAACAATGAATCTCTAAATGATTGTTCAAAACTTATATCGCCCCTGAAATATAATACAAGCGTTGATATGGCGGTAAAAATAAATATAAAAAAGATGTAATAGCGGAATTCTTCATTGCGGAAAATCTTTTTAAATTGAAGTTTTAAACCGAAATAGGCTAATGTAAAGTTTGTTCCGGCTATAATCATAAAAAGGGAAATGACATAGTGTATGTAGGGCGATTGATAATAGGCAACACTTGCCTGTTTGGTTGAATAGCCGCCGGTAGCCATTGTGGTAAAGGCATGGTTCACGGCATCAAATAAAGTCATTCCTCCCAGCATCAGCAATATGGTTTCTGCAACCGTAAGTCCCAGATATATGAGCCACAGTCGTTTGGCTGCTTCGCCTATGCGCGGGTGAAATTTGTCGGCGGTGGGTCCGGGCGATTCTGCCACAAACAGCTGCATGCCGCCGATGCCTAAAATCGGCATAATGGCAAGAGACAGTACTATAATCCCCATGCCGCCCATCCATTGAATGATACTGCGCCAAAACAAAATACCTTTGGGAAGTGCTTCAATATTATTCAGGATGCTTGAACCGGTTGTGGTAAAACCGGAAATGGTTTCAAAAAAAGCGTTTGTAAAATTAGGAATGCTGCCGCTGAGCATAAAAGGAATGCTGCCTATAAAAGAAAAAACAATCCATACTAAGCTTACAATAACAAAGCCTTCTCTTTTTTGTATCCCTTTTTTTTCTTTTTTCAAAAAAACGGTAAAAATAAGTCCGGGTGCCGATGCAATCCCGGCAGTAATAAGGAAGTCGATATAGGCAGGTTCTGAATATATTAAAGAAACAGCTGCCGAGAGTAACAAAAAGAAACTCTCAATCAGCAATAAACCTCCTAAAACTCTAATTATGGCTGCAATATTTAAAAAACGCATAATCTATTTTGCTTTAAAAAATTTAGATGCTTTGGTAATTGTGGCGGGGATGCTGCAAACGAGTACTTTGTCGCCTGCTTCTACGCGTGTATTTCCCTTTGGTATAACCGCAGTCCCGTCTTTGCGTATTATCCCGCCAATGATTGCATTTGAGGGAAAATTTAGTTTGCTCAGTTCGTGTTTGCTTACGGGGGCATTTTGTGGAACGTTAAATTCCAAGATTTCCGATTCTATATCGGATAAACATTGAACGGATGTTAAATGTTTTGATAACACATGCGCATGAATGTGCCCCGCTGCAATCAGTTTTTTGTTTATCACGGAATTGATGCCCATTTTCTGTGCCAAAGGCAAATCGTCCATATTTTCTATTTCTGCCACTGTTTTTTTTACTCCGAACTTTTTAGCATGCAAACAAGCCAATATATTGGTCTCGGAGTTTCCCGTTACGGCAATAAAAGCATCTGTTTTTTCAATGCCTTCTTCAATCAAAAGGGCAGAATCTCGACCGTCTCCGTTTATAATCAAGGTATTTTTAAGAAATTCGGACAACTCATGGCATTTCTCATTGTCTTGTTCGAACAGTTTTACATGATGTTTTTTTTCAAGCATCATCGCTGTTTTATAGCCTATTCTGCTGCCTCCCATAATCATAACATTTTTCACCTGAAAAGGCGGATTGCCTGTTTTCTTCGATAAATATTCCAAACTTTGTTGTTTGGTAATTACAAAAATAAGGTCATGGGCTTGCAATTTGTCTTTCCCTTGCGGAATAAAACTGTCGCCGTTTCGTTTTACGGAAATTAAAATAAATTCATAAGCAGGATTATCTTGCCTTATTTGTGATATTTCCATGCCGTCCCAGTCAGAGTCTTTTCGGACGGTAAGTACCGGCAGTTTTAATTTTCCTTCGGAGAAATGAAGCAGCTGTTTTGTTCCGGATTGTTGCAAAATATCCACAATTTCTTGACTTGCCAAAATTTCCGGATATATTAATTCATCAATGCCCATTTGAGAAAATAAATCCGTGCCCATATCTATATATTCTTTGTTCGTGATACGGGCAATAACCTTTGTTGCGCCTAAACGTTTGGCTATTATGGAAGATAAAATATTTGCCTCTTCCGTGTTGGTCATGGCTATAAATAAGTCGCAAGATTCTACTCCGGCAGCTTTCAGGTTGTCAATTGAAAGCGCCGAACCCTTAACGGTTAAAAAATCATAATGCTCATTGATATATTTAATGCGAGTTTCATTGGTATCTATAATTGTAATGTTCTCTTTATTGTCGTACAGCAATTTTGCCAAATACGTTCCGGCTTCTCCGGCTCCCGCTATAATTACCTCCATTTTCATATGTCTGTTTTTTAAGTTGGAAGAGGGAAGTTGGGTGTTTTTGTTCTCCGACTTTCCTCTAAATAATTATTCCGCCGGGTGTCTTTTTCCGATCCCGGGCGTTTTATTAAACAAAAATTTAGATGTTTCTTCAATAATGCCGATACGGAAATTTATATATCCGTATAAATTGCGGGCGCAAATTTATATAAAAAAATAAGTTTTTCCGGATTTAATACGCATTATTATCTTCTATGCTGCTTCGTGGTCTTCAAGTTGTACTGTTTTGGGTTGTATCTTCTTCAAAATAAAGTGCTTTGTTTGATAAGGCTTATTCGCCATATCAAAGGGTATGCTTCAATCTCTTTATCTCTTTTATTGTATTTGCAACCTTTTTGCAAGTAATTAAATTGGCTTTTGGGCTTTGGGCAAAAAAACGAACTCAAAACTCATAACTTATCATGCACAACTTGTCTATTCATAATTCTTACGACTTTGGTCTTCCGGCTTTTAATTCTTAATTCACTCACCATTCATAATTGTTTAGCTTCTTCGTTTAAATTCCGAGCAAATAATCGCATTTGCCACTGCAGCATTTAAAGATTCGGTGTTTTTGCCCTCCTTGTTAAAAGTCGGAATAGATATTTTTTTTGTTATGTAAGGGAATAATTCTTCGGAAATACCTTGTCCTTCGTTGCCTATAATTATTATTCCCTTGTGGCTTAACGTACTTTCATAAATATTTTCGCCTTCCGGGAATGTGCCGTAAACCGGAACAGATTTTTCCGTAGTCATAAAAAAAACGGATTTATCGACATAGCAGGTTTTGACGGAAGCAAGGGCACCCATACTTGCCTGAACGGTTTTCGGGTTATATACATCCACGGTGCCTTTGCTGCAAAAAACATTTTTTATGCCGTACCAGTCGGCTGTTCTGATAATGGTGCCCAAATTGCCGGGATTTTGTATGTCGTCGCAAAACAAACTTAGTGAATGTTTAATCTCGGAATAGTCGGGCAAATAGTGCGGAATCTCAAAAATTCCGATTAGTTCCGGCGGGGTTTTAAGGCTGCTTATCTTTTTTATTTCGGAAGCCGATACTTCAAAAATTTCAACGGTATTATCTTTTAATTCAAAAGGAAAATCTTTTATACTTGTTAAAATATATTTTGGCTTAATTTCTGATTGCAGTAAATCAAGCGTTAATTTTTTTCCTTCTGAAAGAAATAAATTATGTTTTAATCTATATTTTCTTAATTTTAAAGAATTAAAAAATTTAATTTTGTTTTTTGAAAGCATAGGGTCTTGAAAAATAATAAAACATACAAAATAAGCTATTTTTATTTAAAGTTAATAATTTTTACCGCTTTGTTTCCTGTATTGTTCGCTTGTAATTTAACAAAGAACATTCCGGAGGGCAAACACCTTTTTGTCAAGCATGAAATTCAGATTTTAAATAAAAATTTTAAAGAGCATAAAGCCGGTTTTAAAGAAAAAGATATTGAGCAAATATTGAAGCCGCGACCAAATTCTAAATTAATTTGGTTTCCGGTGCCGATTAAACTTGCTGTTTATAATATGTTGGATAGTAAAAAGATTAAGCGATACGAAGAAAACCGTATGAAAAAATGCTTAATCAAAAAGCAAAAAAAAATATCCGAAAAAAATAAAAAGCTGCGTGCCTTTGTTAAAAAAATAGAAGGGCTTTCTTCCGAATCAAAAGAATATAAAAGATACGTTAAGAAAATATCGAGATTACAAAACCGGGTCGATAAAATCAATAACGAAACATGCGAAAAAGAACCTTTAAAATTGCGCTTTGGGGAAGCTCCCGCTATCTTGCAGGAGAATGATAAGTATTCAAATCCGCGCAAGATACGCTTGTTTTTGCAAGAAAAAGGCTATTATAATTCCGATATTCAGCTCGAATTAAGAGAAGGTATCATAAATAAAAAAGAAGCAACGTTGGTGTATCGAATAAAATTGGAAGAGGTACACCGAATAGGAAAAGTCGTTTACGATATAGAACCGGAATTTCTAAAAACTTATGTGTTTAAAGATACGCTGCGTTCTTTACTGAAAATCGGCAAAAGATTGGATACGGAAATTTTGGATAAAGAACGAGAACGTATTGAAAAATATCTTCGCAACGAAGGTTTTTATAATTTTTCAAAAGATTATATCCGTTTTTCAGTCGATACTCTGTCAAAAAACAAGAATGACGTGGTATATCTGGAAATTAAAAAGGTGCAAGCCGGTACCAATAATAATTTTTATAAAAGATATATTGTAAAAAATGTATATATCTATCCGAATTTTGATGCGCGCAAGGCTTTGGTAAACAAAGATGCTTATTTAGCACAGCACGATACGCTAAATTATTATGACAAAAAAGATGTGAAATATGCTTTTCTATACGATGCAAAACCTCGAATAAATCAACGTTCAATTGTAAAAGGCATATATATAAAACCGGGCGCATATTTTAGTCTTAAAAATGTAAATGCAACCTATCGTTATTTGGTTTCGCAACCGATTTTTCAAATTGCAAATATTAAATACACCGAAGTTGAAGATAAAAAGGCAAACGACAGTATTGCCTATTTGGATTGTGAAATAAACATGACTCAGTCGAAATTAAAAACGACCGTTACGTCGTTTGAAGTAACTAATACGGCGGGAAATTTCGGAACCGGCGGAAAATTTTCGTATATTCATAAAAATTTTTTCAAAAATACGGAAGTTTTAAATCTTGGTACCCAAATAGGAATAAAAAGACTTTCTAAAATAAAATCGTCAACGCAGAATAATACTTCATTGTTTTTTAACAGTTTGGAACTCGGCCTTGATTTTAGTATTAACTTTCCGAGAATGATGGTGCCTATTCCGATGAAGAGATTTATAAAACGCAGAAATACCAAGACCGTTTTGTCGGCAAATTACAGCTTTTTGAAACGTCCGGATTATACCTATACCGTAGGCGGCGGAAATCTGGCATATCTGTGGAGTTCTACGCAAACCATTACGCACACCTTTATGCCGGTAACGGCAGATGTGGTCGATTTAAGAAATGCAAGCGGAGAATTCAAAAAACTTATTCGAATTTTGCAACTTGAAGACACCTACGAAACCCATTTTGTGTTCGGCTCATCCTATCGGTTTACTTTTAACAATCAATTGCAAAAAAGTAAAAAAAAATCTTTTTTCTTTTCGATTTATACAAAACTTGTAGGCAACAGCCTTAGGGGCGCCATGAACTTGCTGAATAAAGAAACCGTTGACGGAAGTTATCAAATTAATAATATTGTTTTTGCGCAATTTATAAAGGAAGAATTTGAACTTCGTTACCACAAAAAACTTTTAAGAGAAAATGATAAGTTGGCATTCCGCTTATTTGCCGGTGCCGCTTATCCTTACGGGAACTTAAAAGTGATGCCTTTTGGCGAACGCTATTATGTCGGTGGCGCAAGCAGCTTAAGAGCGTGGCAAAATCGCACGCTCGGTCCGGGTTCCTATGTGCCGGATACCTTGTATCAAATATATCCTAACCAAACTGCAGATATTCGCTTGGAAGCTAATTTTGAGTATCGCATGAAACTCTTTTGGAAAATCGAAGGAGCTTTATTTGCGGATGTCGGAAATATTTGGGCGATAAATAAGCAAGATGTGCGTCCCGGAGCAATGTTTAATTTTAATACTTTCTATAAAGAAATTGCGGTGGGCACCGGTTTCGGTTTTAGGTTGGATTTGAATTTTGTGCTTGTGCGTTTCGATATCGGGATTAAAATGATTGACCCCTCTTTGCCCCTTAACAACAGGTGGATATACGGCTATCGGAAGTTCGGCTATAATGATTGGACTTTGAATTTTGCCATCGGCTACCCGTTTTAAATTGGTATAAATGAATACGTTTTATGAAGAAATTTTTAAGAATAAAAAAACGCTTTGAGGAAAATAAAAATCCTGAAAAAGCCGCACAAGAAGCAAGGTATATGCGCAATCAGTTTTGTTTCTATGGCATGCAAACCCCTGAAAGAAAGGCGCTCTGTAAAGATTTTTTGAAAGAAGAGAAAAAAAGCAAAACCATTGATTGGGCGTTTTTGGATAAATGCTATGAAGATAAGTATCGAGAGTTTCAATATTTGGCAATGGATTATTTAATAGCCATGCAAAAATATTTAAGTTATGATGATGTGCCAAAACTCTTTAAATATATTAAGCAAAAACAATGGTGGGACACTATTGACAAATTGGATAGAGTTGTCGGAAATATCGGGCTTTCTGATAATAGAATTGATGATGTGATGCTTGAGTGGTCAACAGATGCCGACTTTTGGGTCAGAAGAATTGCCATAGACCACCAACTGCTTAGAAAAGAAAAAACGAATACTGAGCTTTTGGAAAAAATTATTGTGAATAATTTCGGCAGCGATGAGTTTTTTATCAACAAAGCCATAGGCTGGAGTTTAAGGGACTATTCAAAGACAAATCCGTCTTGGGTTAAAACATTTATCGAAAAGTATAAAGATAAGATGCATAAAATCAGTATCAAAGAAGCGAGTAAGTATATTTAAGCCGCATTTCGAGATTTCTTGAAAAGTAAAACCAAACAGCGAACTTTTTTTGAACGGCGTAGTCCTCGCCTTAATTAAGTTGGAAGCCGGAAGTTGGAAGAAAATTGAGAGCTGAAAATTGTTAAAGACCTTATTGTCGGTTTAAACCTTAGTAGAGATAATAACTAAAAAAAACAACCTTATTACCTTATTAAAATGCTTGCCGGAGCTAATTCTTAACCCGCATTATTATCTTCGATGCTACTTCGTGGTCATCAAGTCTTCGTAGTGTGAGGCTTATCAAACAAAGTGTCTTATTTTGAAGTAGATGCTGACCGTAATAGAACTACTTGGTGAATAATGCGGGTTAATCGCAAAGGATGCAAAATTCAGCAAAGAGCGCAATTGCAAATTCCCTCTTGGAGAAGAGGGTGCAGGGAGATTGATTTTTTTGAAAATCTTAAAATGCCGCATTTGGTAGTTGAATATACTAATTGAAAGAAAATTAACTCTTTTTAAAGAAAAATTATGTTTATTTGTAAAATAAAAAATATTATAATGATGAAAAAAATATACAAAGGAATAGCAAGCATTTTTTTAGTACTGCTTTGTACAAATACTGCCTTAATGGCGCAAAATATGGAGCGTCATATCACTCTCGGCGTACAAAGCGGAGAAGAAATTTTCTTTCGTTTTGTTGCGACTTCAGAAAATATTCCAATAAAAATAGTCAGTGGCAGCACTGATACAACGATAATGTCAAATGTCGAATGGAAAGATGTCCATTGTATGGCCGGAGCCGATACTATGGTTATTTACGGCGATATTACAAAATTCTACTGTTCGGGAAACCGTAAAAAAATCCATGCCATTCATAGCCGAAATACAGCTTTAACATGGCTTGTTTGCAATGATAATCAACTGACAACTTTGGATGTGAGTAATAACACGGAATTAACTTTTTTGTCTTGTTTTAATAATCCGCTGGGCACCAATGCTATCAATCAATTATTTTGCTCTTTGCCCGACAGAACCGGTTTGAGCCAAGCGAAGATATATATTGTAAATAATCCTTCTGATTTAAATTATGTAAATCTATTGACTTCCAACAAGCAAATTGCAACAACTAAAAATTGGGCTGTTAAATATGCTTTTAATCAAGTGGATATATCCGCAACCAACGGTACTTATGTATGCGGAACTACCGTAGCCGTAAACGGCGTTAGTCTTATGCCCGAAAGTTTTACCATGGGCATTGGTACTATCCGACAACTTATCCCTCGTTTTCAGCCGGCGGATGCCACTAATACCGATGTAACATGGAGCAGCAGCGATAATAGTGTTGCCGAAATTGATACCAACGGTTTAGTAACAGCCGTGGCAGAAGGAACGGCAACAATAAGTGTAACAACCGATGATGGAGGTTATACGGCAACAGCTGAACTTACTGTAAATTCGGGAATGAATCGTTACATCACTCTTGGAGTACAAAGCGGAGATAAGTTTTTCTTAGAATTTGCAGCCGATGCTTACAATACTCCGGTAAGAATAGTTTCCGGGAGCATGGATACCACAGTAATTGTAGATACATATATGAATAACTATAGTGCCTATACAGTTGATGCTGATACCATGACTGTTTTCGGTGATGTAACACAGCTTGTTTGTTCCGGGGACGAAGATAGCAAACTAAGTGCAATAGACCTTAGTCACAACACAATCTTAACAGGGCTTGATTGTAGTTCTAATGAATTGGACTCTTTGGATATAAGTAACAATACTGCTTTAAAATGGCTTTTATGTATTGGAGGACAATTGACAACTTTGGATGTAAGTAATAATCCTGCTTTAACAATGCTTCTCTGTATTAATAATCAAATGACAAACTTAGATGTAAGCAATAACCCTGCTTTAACATGGCTTGTCTGCGCTAATAACCAATTGCAAACTTTGGATGTGAGTAATAATATTGCTTTAACTGATTTTTTATGTTTTGCAAATCCTTTAGATTCCAATGCGGTTAATCAATTATTTTGCTCTTTGCCTGACAGAACCGGTTTGAGCCAAGCCCAAATCTACGTTTTAAACAATACTTCGGATGCCAATCATGCAGATGTATTAGCCTCCAATAAGCAAATTGCCATAGACAAGAACTGGAATGTTTGGTATTATGATAATTTTGAGGGACCTTTGTACAATACCGAACCGGCAACAACCGGCACATACGAGTGTGAAAGCGGTATTCAAGACATAAGCAAGCGCATGAAGCCTTTGGTATATCCAAATCCCGCACAAGATATTTTGAATATAAAAGCGGAAACAGAAGAATATAATGTTGAAATATATAACACTTTGGGGCAATTAGTCTTGCAAGCACGTAATAAAGAAAAGATTTCGATAGCTCATTTGCCAAACGGCTTTTATACCGTGCGAGTTATAAGCAGCAGAGGGGTCTCCGGGCAAGAATTGATAAAGCAATAATTAGACTTTTTCAAAAGTAAAACTAAACAGCGAACTTTTTTTGAACGGCGTAGCCCTCACCTTAATTAAGTTGGAAGCCGGAAGTTGGAACAAAAATTTGATTGAGGTGTCGCATTGATAAAGTCAGGAATTGTTAAAGACCTTATTGTCGGTTTAAACCTTAGTAGAAATAATAACTAAAAAAAACAACCTTATTACCTTATTAAAAAATAGCAGAAAGCAAATCAATATCTTTATAATCGAGATTTAATTTTTCGCCCAAACGTTCGTTGGTTAAAATGCTTTCGTACATATACGTTCCGTATTTTATTTCAACAATATTTTTAATAATATTCGGAAGTGTTTTTTGACGACTGATTTTTTGCAACAAAGGAAAGGTTGCATTGCTTAATGCAATTGATGCTGTTTTTGCAACCTTAGAAGCAATATTAGGCACACAATAATGAATAATGCCGTATTTCTCGAATGCCGGATTTCCCAGATGAGTAGGAACGGAGGTTTCGATACAAGAATTGCTGTCGGTGTTCAGGTCTATTATGACAGAGCCTTTTTTCATTCCCGCAATCATTTTTTTACGAATTTTAAAATCTCTGTTTTCTTTGTTCTCTTCCATTGCTCCAATGACAACATCGGCATTTTTTAAGGCTTTAACAATGGTTTCAAAATGCAAAACGGACGTAAATAAATGGATGCCCAGTTTATTTTTAAGGACTTGCAAGCGATTTAAGGAATTGTCAAATACATTCACTTGCGCCCCCAAGGCTAAAGCCGCTCGTGCGGCATATTCTCCGGCAGTTCCGGCACCAAATATCAATACCTTTGCAGCCGGAATACCGGTTATACCGCCCAGTAAAATCCCTTTGGAAGTCAGTGGGTTGCTTAAATACTCGCTTGCGGTTTTAATGGATAGAATGCCGGAAATTTCGCTCATGGTATGCACATAAGGATGAAAATTATTTTTATTCCGAATAAGTTCCATGGCAACACAAGTCATTCTTTTAGCCTTTAAAGCATTGATTTTACGAACCGTTTGTGTGTTAAAATGTAAAGCGGAAATAAGCAACTGCCCGCCTTTTAAAAGTTTTATTTCTTCTTCATCAATGGAAGCAACTTTAAGAATAATTTCAGCCTGAAATACCTTCTTTTTTGTTTCGATAAGCGCACCGGCTTTGGAATAATCGGCATCGCTCCATTGGCAGCCGGCTCCGGCTCCGGATTCAATAATAATGCTATGTCCCTCGTGGCAAAGTTGTTTTACAGCCTGCGGACTTAAAAGCACTCTGTTTTCATATTTATCAATTTCTTTGGGCATGCCGATTTGCAAGACACGCCTGTTGCTTGTGTCTTCCAACATTTCAGCCTGCGGCATCAATTGTTCCGAATATGCGTATTGTCCGGACGAACTTTGAGAAAAGGAACTCATTTGCTTAAATTATTTACTGATATATTGCTTACAAGATATATGCCTAATTTCCTTTTCAGTCTTTTTTAATCTTTATTTTTATGACTTAAGCCGAATTTCGAGACTTTTGAAAAATTAAAACCAAATAGCTAACTTTATCGTTGCAGAAGCTTCAAAAGTCGGAAGAAGAATGCGCACTTGTTTGCGATGAGAGCACTCTTTACAATTTCATGATTTTTGGCAAATCGCAAAGTCCCTCTTGGAGAAGAGGGTGTAGGGAGATTGATTTTTGCGAAATGTATAAAATGCTGTTTGTTAGTTAATTATGTATTTGGGCAGCTGCTTCTTAATGAAGACTGCATATACAATAACAATAAGTAAAAAGGTTTAAACCGGCAATAAGGTCTTTAAACTACTAAAAAAACATTTTTAATGCTTCATCCCTGATTTAATAAATATTTTACCGGAATAAGTTCTATTTTCGATATCCGTTAAATTAATTATATAGTTGCCGGGAGGAAGAAAATCGATATCCAAACTAAATTGATTGCCGCTTAATTCCTTAGAATAAAGAAGTGCGCCGGACATATTATAAATTTGCAACAGACTTTTTCTGTAAGGTATTTCTTCTATAAGAATTTTTTCATTACCGGGATTTGGAAATAAATTCCACAATGCCGGCTCTTTCTCGCAAGATTTAATTCCTACGCAAGGTGCCAAATTTATGATTATAACATTTTGACTACTGTCATTAAGGACAAAGAAAGGATCCATATAGTAATCAAGAATCTTAAGATCCAATTTATTACAACTGCTGTCAAACAGAGCAATAGGGCTGCAATAAAAATATCCTGCATCCTCAAAATTACCATATACCGTAATTGGATACTCCACCCCTTTTACAATAAATTCAAAATTATAAAAGGGCGAACTTAAAGCTCCCGTATCTCCAAACAGGGCAGGTCTGTAATCAATTTTTAAATCGAGATTTTCCTCAAAGTAAATCGGTTCATTTAAATGCTCAAAAACTCTTAAACAATTATGATTTAGCGTATCTCTTTGAATAGACCTGATTTCTAAACTGTCAAAATCATTCAAATACATGTTTTCCTCACCAAGCAAACTATCAACTCCAAGCGTGGCTGATGCCATATATCCAAATGTAACCGTATCTCGTCTGCCTATATTATCTTCAACAATTAAGTATAAAGACATTTGTGCTCTACCCATTGACACAAAAACAAGAAGAAAAATAAACGTGTATATTATCAAATGCTTCATCATTATTTATTAAATTTTAGCTTCTTATATCATAATTGTTTAAGCCTTATTAAGTATCCAAATAAACTTGCCGTGAATATAAGCTGTTTTTTTTCTTTCTTCAAAATTTTCACTTAAATTTTTATTATCATTGCAAAAAACTAATTGCCGTTTTTATAAAACCGGATTTTCAAATCATCAAAATAAACTGAATCCTTGCCCGGATACCAAACATAAATTTTTAAGCCTTTTTCTGTCATATCTTTTGGTGCAATAAAACTTTCTTGCAATTTTATCCAATTATTTTCAGCAGATATAATTTTAGAAGACAGAAGATAGACGCCGGCTTTGCAATCTTCTTGATAAGAAATAAACCCTTTTTGTCCTTTTCGCCATACCGAAACAATAAATTTATCGCCTTTTTTTATATTTTTAAAGGCATGAGTAAACCCGTATTGATTTTTTTGTGTTAACTTTATTGAATATGTTCCGGAATGAGAATATTCTTTTGATAAAAAATCGGCACGATATTCAATGGGAAAATCGCCCGAAGATAATAACAGTGTGCTGTCTTTGTTAAATTGTTCGGTATTGCAAAACATTACTTTTTCATTAGTGTATTCCACACTATGATAATACCTGTTAATAAGAAAAACAACAGAAAAAACACATATAAAAATAGCAAAAACAAAAACAAATAATTCAATTTTTATTGCAAATTTGTCAAGCCTTAATTTTTTAAAATATAACAATAAAAAAATTAGAGGAAATACCGGAATAAAATATCTGCCTTGTAAAGGATAAACTTTATCTTCTCCGACATGCACCCAACTTAAATACTGCGAAAGCATTATTAGAGTAAAAAGAATAAAAAAAACTGCCAAAAAAATCATCCTTTGCCATGGTCGAAAATTAATTTTTTCGTAGTTTGAAAATAAGGCTGTAAAAAAGATAAAAATATAGCAGAGAACAACAAACCAATCCGGAACTTGGGTGTCTCCCCAGCCCAACCGACCTATATAACTTCTTGTCATCGGTTTAAATTCTTGAAAAACAGATTTTACAAATGTTTTTACGGTTTTCTTTTTATGATCTAAAATATAATCAAATTGTTTGCTTATATCCACATCTTTTTTCAGAATAGTAGCCTCTCTATAGCTCGGATTATAATTTTCATAAGAAGTATAAATTTTATCAATCCTCTGTTTTTCCATTAAAGCAAATCCAAAACCTAAAAGAACTATCACTGAAAAAAAAGCAATATGTTGCTTTATGGATTTAAAATTTTCTTTTGGGATTATTAAAAATAAAAACAACAGAGATACATATATTAACTTTGCCAAGCTAAGCAAGACTACTAATGAAGAAATTATTATTAAAGATTTATATGAAATTTTTTTATTCTCAAATGCTGTTTTTAATAAAATTGCGATTAACAAAAAAGATAAAGCATTTGTAATTACATCAGCACTAAGAGAAGAGTTTGTTGATATTGACATTGGTAGAAATGCTAAAAGCATCAATAAATTTTTTTGAAACGGAATCTTTTTTATTGCAAAATAAATCATTGCAAACCAAAACAATAAAGTAAAAATTCGACTGATGTATAAAATATAAAACGGATTGCATTTAAAAATGCGAAGTATAAAAATAATTGCGGCTTGAGGCGCATAAGAAACAGGGGAATACAAAGCGGTATTCGGAAAATCTATAAATATTTTATCAGACGGATTTAATTCTCTTTTTCGTTCGGATAGCAGCTCCTTTAAAGTTATTTTATTGTATTTATTTAGTGTAAACTGTCTGAATTTAGAAGTAAAAGCAACAATACTTTTTGGTATATATCCACCCACTCTATTATCAACTTTCAGGGCATTAAAATTTCCTTCTGAGATTTGGTAAGCTCTGTAAAAATGATTAATTTCATCAGCAACTTGAAAAGGCGGAGTAATTACAGAAAAAATAACTCCAAAAAATATAGCAAATATTAAAAAAAATCTGCTTGCAGAAATATTTTTCATTTGTTCCTATTTGTATATCATTGAAATTTAATAATTCTCGACTTTTGATGTTGGCTTCCGGTGTCTTTAGCAAAGCAATAGTTGATACTTAAAAAAATTTCAACTTTCAATTTTTTTTCATTTTTTAATTTTAGCTTACACAAAATCAATTTTCCCGACCCCTCTTCTCCAAGAGGGATTTTGCTATTTACCAACAACTACATTTTTTATGACTTGCATAAAAAATGAGTAGTTCATTCATTATTCACCATTTGTTATCCCGCTGTGTATCTTAAATTTTTAGTGCCGGGCATTTCGTAACTTTATTTTTATTTTCGACAAATATAATCTATTTTCGACAAATAATTAATTTACACAAGTTAGCTAAATTTACCTATTATTCTGTAATACAATAAAATTGTAAGAAATAGCATATAATTTATTCTTAGTAATATTAGGTTCAAACAAAAACAGCCTCTTAAGCTGTTAATATAAACATATGAAACTTTATGTAAAAAATATCATTTTATTTCTTGCAGTAATATCTGCATGCAATACCCCCAACAATTCTTCAAAAATTAAATCACAAACCATGCAAAAACATACTTATACCAACAAACTCATACACTCAAACAGCCCTTATTTATTACAACATGCACACAATCCGGTGATGTGGTATCCTTGGGGCAAGGAAGCTCTTGACAAAGCAAAAGACGAAGATAAATTATTACTTGTCAGCATTGGTTATTCGGCTTGTCACTGGTGTCATGTCATGGAAAAAGAGTCATTTGAAAATAATGAAATTGCTCAGATTATGAATAAACATTTCGTGTGCATAAAAGTAGACAGAGAAGAACGACCGGATATTGACCAAATATACATGAATGCCGTACAAATAATTACGGGCAGCGGCGGTTGGCCTCTCAACTGTTTTGCATTGCCCGACGGCAAACCGGTATATGGAGGCACCTATTTTCGCCCGGAGCAATGGAAGCAGGTTTTGCAAGGCTTGGCAAACACATACCAAGCCGACAAAGCCAAAATTTTACAAGTTGCCGAAGAATTATCTGCGGGAATTGCCGCCGCATCATTTACGGTGCATGACAGCAAAAAAGAAAATTACGACAAGCAAATGCTTGCCGATATACTGAATAAATGGCAAACTCATTTTGACCATACATACGGCGGCAACAATCGTGCGCCCAAATTCCCCATGCCAAATTCTTATGAGTTATTATTACGGTTGGGCGTATATCTAAATGACAACAAAGCAATTAATCATTTGCATAAAAGTTTAGACCACATCAACCGAGGAGGTATTCACGACCAAATTGGAGGCGGATTTGCCAGATATTCAACAGATATTTATTGGAAAGTGCCGCATTTTGAAAAAATGTTATACGACAATGCTCAACTGCTCAGCTTATACTCAAAAGCATACCAATATTCTAAAAATCCGGAATACAAAAGGGTGGTTTATAAGACAATCGATTTTATTGATAGAGAACTGACTGCTGAAAACGGAGCCTTTTATTCCTCCTTAGATGCCGACAGCGAAGGTAAGGAGGGAAAATTTTACATTTGGACAAAACGGGAAATAGAAAATATACTTGGCAAGGATGCCGGTATATTCTGTGATTTTTATAATATAACAGATGCAGGCAATTGGGAAGACGGGGAGAATATTTTATACAGAGGCGATGATAATCATGAGAAAAGAATAGCAGAATTATATGATACACCGCCAAATCAACTTCTTAATACAATGGATAAATTAAATAATAAGTTGTTGAAACATCGAAATAAAAGAATAGCTCCCTCTTTGGACAATAAAATAATTGCCTCGTGGAATGGTTTGATGCTGAAAGGACTTGTTGATGCTTATAGAGTTTTTGGCGAAAAAAAGTTTTTGGAAACGGCTCTGAAAAATGCCGAGTTTATAAAACAAAACTTGATTCAAGCGGATTACAGAATGGCACGCAATCACACAGATAAAGCACATAGAATCACCGGTTTTTTAGATGACTACGCATTTGTTATCGATGCCTATATTGCACTGTATCAAGCAAATTTCGAGAAAGAATGGATTGATTTGGCTAAGCATCTCTGTGATTATGTTTTAGAACATTTTTACGATAAACAAACAGCCATGTTTTTTTACACTTCCGACATAGATGCCCCCTTGATTGTCCGAAAAATGGAAATTGATGATAATGTAATCCCAAGTTCAAATTCTGCAATGGCACAAAACCTGTATTATTTATCGCATATTTTTTATAAGGACAATTACCATGACATGGCAGTCAAAATGCTTCATAATGCCAAAGAGAATATGATGCTGAGCGGCGTTTATTATTCTAATTGGTGGTTGTTGATGACGGATTATATTCAAGGAATCAAGGAAGTTGCCATTATCGGTAGGGACGCATTAGACATGAAACATGAGTTTGACAGTTATTATCTTCCGAATTATCTGTTTGCGGGCAGTTCAAAGGAAAGCAATTTGCCCATATTGGAGGGCAAAAAACAAGACAAACAAAGTTTGATTTATATCTGCAAAAACAGGGTCTGCGACAAACCTTACAGCTCGGTTAAAGAGGCTCTAAAAAACGAATAATGCCGGGAAAACACCTCTCGTTATCAGAACTTGCAAACTTTGTAAGTTTTGATAACGTAATTTTTTTGCAATTGAGAGAGCAATCGTAGAGCGATAATTCAAGTGAGAATTTTTTGGTGACATTTTTCATGCAGCCATTTAAGTGCTGCATCCATCGAAGAAAATATACTGAGCTTTCCTTTGAAGTTTTTGTTCTTCTTTCCCATATATAAAAAAGATGCAACTGTTTGGGGGGCGTCTGCGATAACGGCAGTTTTTGCACTTTGCATCATGTGTGCATTTTGCTTGATAAAAGCAGACATTTTTAAAACAAACAAACTGTCCGAAATTTCTTCTACATTTCGTAAGTCAGTAATAATATTATACTTGCTGTCAAAATCTTTATCTTGAAATTCTTGTTCTTTAAGATGTACATATTCCTCAAAAGAAAATACCTCAGGCCAAGTTTCAATAATAAGTCTTTGTGTTTTATCTATTTTAAAAAGAACTTCCATCAAGATTAAATACAAATTGATTTGAAAGAACAAAGGTATAAAAAATAAAGATACAATAAAAATTTTAAAAATATTTCAATTTTCGGTAGAGCCAAATCTCAAATCCATTTTTTTATTTTACCCCCAAAAAAACAAGCTTATTACCTTATTAAAAAATGCTTCCCGGAGCTAATCCTTAACCGCAAAGGATGCAAAATTCAGTAAAAAGCACAATTGCAAATTCCCTCTTGGAGAAGAGGGTGCGGAGAGTTTAATTAAAAAAAATAAAGTGCAGTACAATAATAACTTGCAAGTTTAGTTCGGTGGAGATAATAATGCGGCTTAAACTAACTCAGAAAAGTAATCCCATAACTTGTCTTTGGGCATAGGGGCAATAAGCTTTATTTTTTCCTTTTTTACCGGGTGTGTAAATTCAACTTGGCGTGCGTGTAAAGAGATGCCGCTGTCGGGGTTTGAGCGTGGAAAACCATATTTTAAATCTCCTTTGATGAAACAGCCGATTTTGCTCAGTTGTGCCCGAATCTGATGATGCCTGCCGGTATGCAAATGAATTTTGAGCAGATAAAACCGTTCGGATTCTGCAATTAATTCATAGCTTAAAATTGCTTTTTTGGCATCTTTCCCCGGCTTGTCGTTTGCGTATGATTTATTTTGCTTGCGATTTCTACTTAAATAATGGGTCAGTGTGTCTTTGCTTTTGGGTGGTGCGTTGTTCACGATTGCCAAATATGTTTTTTGAATTTTATGCTCCGCAAACATTTTATTAATTCTTGATAAAGCTTTGCTTGTTCTTGCAAAAATAACAATGCCGCTTGTCGGGCGGTCTAAACGATGTGTGATCCCTAAAAAAACATCGCCCGGCTTCTTGTATTTGTCTTTTAAGTAATGTTTTACCTTGTCGGCAAGTGTTTCGTCGCCGGTTTTGTCTCCTTGCACAATCTCGCCGCATTTTTTATTAACAATAATAAGGTGGTTGTCTTCATAAAGTATATCAAGCATTGCTTTTTTTTTGACAATATTAAAAAAAATATTTGTACTTTTGAAATACCTTAAATCCGCAGGCAGTTGGGCTTTGTAATAGATATAGACCTGCGGATTTAAGCTAATGGTAAAAAAATCTTTAAAAATGCACGCATCATCTTTCAGAACCCAATATCCTCCTTTTTCCTTTGATTTTAATATTTCTTATCATTCCAAGATGCTTTTCGTGGGGTCTTGCTTTACGGAAAATATCGGCAGTTTGCTCGAATATTATAAGTTTAGCATAAATATCAACCCTTTCGGCATTATTTACAATCCTTTGTCTTTGGCTGATGCACTGAATATTATTCTTGACAACAAGGAATTGCATGAAAAAGATTTGGTTTATTATAATGAGTATTGGCACAGCTTTAAGCATCACGGCAAATTTTCCGATACGGATAAATTTACTTGTTTGAATAAGATTAATGAAGCAATAAAAATTGCACATGATTATATCAAAAACATTGATGTACTTTTTATTACTTTCGGAACTGCTTGGGTTTATAAGTTGAACGAAACCGGACAAATTGTTGCAAACTGTCATAAGTTTCCCGCAAATAATTTTCAAAAAGAGTGTTTGCCGGAAGAGCTTATCGTGGCAGAAATGAATAAGACTATTGTCCGAATTAGAAAAATTAATAAGGACGTGAAAATTGTTTTTTCTCTTAGCCCGGTGCGGCATTTAAAAGACGGTTTTGCTGAAAACTCCTTGAGTAAAGCCATTTTAAGAACTGCGATTGAAAAAATAAAAGAAGCCAATAAAAAGCTGTATTATTTTCCTGCTTTTGAGATTATAAACGATGATTTGCGCGACTATCGGTTTTATGATACCGACTTGGTGCATCCTGCGGATACGGCAAAAAAATATGTCTTTGATTATTTCTCGGAGGCTTTTTTCGACTCAAAAACAAAAGAAACATTGAGAGAGGTTAAAAAAATATTGGATGCCAAGAATCATCGATTGTTTAATCTTGAAACACGGCAAAGTAAAAAATTTATTGCTAATTCTTTGAGGGCAATAGAGCGCATGGAAGAAAAATATCCTTTTATAGATATGAGCCTTGAAAAAAACTATTTTGTTAATTTAGAAAAAAGGCTCGACAATAATTTGCCGAGCCTAAAACCATAAAAACACCAAAAATTATTCAAGTATTTATTTAACTTAAGAAAGAATTGTTAGTTCATTTTTATAATTTATTCTATTATTACTTTGCTTAATTTCTTTTTTCCGCCTGCTAAGCTTATTTGTACCATATACATCCCTTTTTGCAAGTTCCGAATTTCTACAAATAAATTATAGGGCAAACCGGTTTTATTAATCAAAGTTTTTACTGTTTGTCCCAATACGTTTATTAATTCTATTTTTTCGATTAAAGAATCCGATTTAACAAAAAATCCATTGTCCCTAACAGGATTCGGGTAGAGCAAAATGGTTGCGTCTTTTTTTTGTATATTTACAGAATAAATGTTATCTCCTGCTGTTTGACCATAGCCCAAATTGATAGAAAACAGTAATAATAAAATGATTATGAAGCTTGATTTTTTCATAATTAGTAAAATTATTTACTATTTGGATGCGAAAAAATTAAAATTCCATATTATTTGTTGAAATTTTTTAGGAAATTTTGCAAATCTTCCGGTGTGTCAATTGATACAGATTCTTTATCTGTAACTTCGGTTTTTATTTTATAGCCGTTTTCTACCCAACGGTTTTGCTCTAAGGATTCGGCAAGTTCTAAGGCAGACGGCGGAAGTTTGGTGATTTCTTTCAAAATGTTTTTTTTATAAGCATATAAGCCGATATGCTTATAAAAAGAACCGTGTTTGTGCCAGTCTTCTTTTTCGTATGCTCTTAAATAAGGGATTGGCGACCTGCTGAAATAAATTGCAAAAGAGTTCTTGTTAATGATAACTTTGGGCTTATTCGGATTAAAAATTTCTTCCCGGCTCTCAATCTTTTTTATTAAAGTTGCAATTTCCGTTTCCGGATTGTCAAAACAGGATATTATTTTTCTTAAATGCGATTCTTGAATAAAAGGCTCATCACCTTGAATATTGATGATTATATCGTAGCTTAATTTTGAGCTTTCTTCATACTTTGTAACAGCTTCAGCGCATCGGTCAGTTCCGGTTTTATGGTCTTCGGAAGTTAAAACTGCCTTTGCCCCGATTTTTTTTGCTTCTTCATAAATTAAAGAATTGTCTGTTGCTATAATCAAATCTTCGCCCAGTACTTTTGCCGAATTTTCATACACTCGCTGAATCATGGATTTTCCTTTAATATCAACCAAAGGTTTTCCCGGAAAACGAGTTGAGGTAAATCTGGAGGGTATGACGCCTAAAATATTCATAAATATAAAATGTTTTTATGTCGAATTGTCATAATGAATAAATCCGATGCTTTGCAATTGCAAAAATAACAGATAATTTTACTTTATTTGATTTTTTTTATTAAATTGACAAAATTTCAGTTTCTTTGCATGAAGAACTATTTTAATAATTATGACAGTACAACAAATAAAACAGCGTTTTAAAATCATCGGTAATTCTGCCGGATTAAATCGAGCAATTGATATTGCCATTCAAGTTGCTCCGACTGATTTGAGCGTGCTCATTGCCGGCGAAAGCGGTACCGGAAAAGAAATGTTTCCGCAAATTATTCACCAATTAAGTGCACGCAAACACAACGCATACATAGCCGTTAACTGTGGAGCAATACCGGAAGGTACCATTGATTCTGAACTTTTCGGTCATGAAAAAGGCTCTTTTACCGGAGCCGTAAAAAGTCGAAAAGGATATTTTGAAGAAGCTGATAAGGGCACCATATTTTTAGATGAAGTAGGCGAGTTGCCGCTTTCTACACAAGTTCGCTTGTTAAGAGTTTTGGAAACGGGGGAATATATAAAAGTAGGTTCTTCGCAAGTATTAAAAACAAATGTTCGTGTGGTTGCGGCAACCAATGTAAATTTATTGCAGGCAATTCAAGACGGAAAATTTCGAGAAGATTTATATTACAGACTAAATACTGTGCCGGTTGTTGTGCCGCCTTTAAGAGACCGAAAAGAAGACATTCACTTGATACTCCGAAAATTTTCACAAGATTTTTCCGAAAAATATCGAATGCCGCCTATACGACTGGAAGAAGATGCGGTTAGATTATTGGAAAATTATTCATGGAAAGGGAATGTGCGGCAGTTAAAAAATATTACGGAGCAAATATCAATTATAGAGCAAAATCGTTTGGTGAATGCCGAAACTTTAAAACGCTATTTGCCCGAAGAAATGACCAACTTACCCGTTTTGTACGGAAACACGGTCGGGAAAGAAGAGTTTGCCAATGAACGAGAAATCCTGTACAAAATTTTATTTGATATGCGTACGGAGATAAATGAATTAAAAACATTTATTAAGGGATTCTCAAAACAAGGCGAAATGGGAGTTTATGAAAATTCGGATGTTTTGGAACAAAAAATTAATAATTTTGATAATCCCGAATTTATTGCTAATCCGACTACAATTCCAAACCAACCGGGCGAATCCGCAAAGTTTAGAGCTGAAAAATCTTATATTGAAGACACTGAGGAACTTGTGGAAGAGTCTTTGTCTTTAAAAGATAAAGAAATTGAACTGATTAAGAAAGCTTTGCAAAAATACAAAGGCAAAAGAAAATATGCTGCCGAAGAATTGGGTATTTCGGAACGAACTTTGTATAGGAAACTGAAAGAGTATGATTTAACCGTATAAATTGCTCTTGTTTCTTACATTATTGGTCTTAAAAATGAGTAAAAAAACTGCCATATTTATTATTTTATGTATATCGTTATTGCTTTCAAGATGCGGTATCTATTCTTTTTCCGGAGCCTCCTTGGATCCCAAAGATAAAACGGTTAATGTCAAATTTTTTCCGAATAGGGCAGCTATTATTAATCCGAATTTAAGTCAATTATTTACGGAAAAACTTAAAGATAAATTTGCATCGCAAACCAAGTTAAGTTTGGTGGATTTTAACGGCGATTTAAGTTTTGAGGGAGAGATAACCGACTATAATACAAAACCGGTGGGGGTAACTGCTAATGAACAAGCCGAGCAAAATCGTCTGACGATAACGGTTCATGTAAAATATACAAGCATTAATAATCCGAAATTTAATTTTGATACATCATTTTCCAGATATGCTGATTATGAGAGTTCCAAACTTTTGACAGATGTTGAAGATGAACTTTCTGAACAAATTGTTGCAGAATTGATTGATGATATTTTTAATAAATCGGTCGTAAATTGGTAAAATACAAAGTCATGGAAGTAAAAAATATTTTTAACTACATTGAGAATCCTTATCATTTAAATAATGATGATTTTGAAAATTTAAAATCTGTGCTCGATAAATATCCTTTTTTTCAAACGGCTAATATGCTTTTGGCAAAAGCGGCTCACAATGTAAAAAAAGAAGATTATACACAGCTTATCGCAAAAATTTCTGCTTCCGTAGCCGATAGAGAATTATTGTTTAAATTAATCAATCAGGCAGAGGCTGAAGAACAAAAGAAAAAGAAAGTTCGTGTGAAAGAGGAAAGTGAAGCCGCAAAAGAAATTCGTAAAAGAATTCAGCAAAGGAGAGAAGCCAGAATACAGCAAAAAGGGAAAAGTATTGAAAGTAATCAAAAAGTCGATAAAAAAGTCGATAAAGAAGTTGATAAGAAAGTTGATAAAAATAAAGATAAAAAGCTTGAAAAGGTGCTTGCTGAACACGGCTTGCTTGTACATAACCGAATTATGGCAGACTTCTTTAATCCTCAGATAGAGAAAGTTCTGGAAAATAAAGAACTTAATGTTGGTATGTCTGCCGAAGAACTTGAAAAATATTATGCCAAGCAGGCGATTCATGAAGACAATAAAAGTTTGCTTAAAGAGCAAAAAGAGCGAGAACGCAATAAGCGAAGAGAAGAAAAAATACAGAAGAGAAATAAAGACAGGGCAGCAAAAAGTGAGGAAGAACTTGCAAAAGAGAAAGAAGAGCGGGAAAAGAGGCGTTTGGAGCGAAAAATGCGAATGGAGGAAAGACGAAAACAAAAAGAACGCAGCGAAAAAGACAGTGCTGATACCGTGAAACAAGATGCCGGGAATATTGCGCCGGATGCAGCTAAAGCAGAAAGAGAAAAAAGACGTGCAGAACGCGCAAAACGCATGGAGGAACGTTTGCAAGCTAAATTGAAAGGTAAAAAAGATGATGTCGTTTCGGCAGAAACAAAAAAAGAAAGTACTTCAAACGAAGATGCCCTAAAAGTTGAAATAGAAAAGAAACGAGCAGAGCGCGAAAAACGTATTAAAGAACGTTTGAAACGTAAAACTTCCGGTCTGAAAAAAGAAGATATAGTTTCGGAAGATACGAAAAAAGAAAGCAGTTCAGAAAAAGATGCTGTAAGTTCCGAAAAGGAAAAAAGACGTGCAGAGCGTGCAAAACGCATGGCAGAACGTTTGCAAGCTAAATTAAAAGGTGAAAAAGAAAATATTGCTTCGGCAGAAACAAAAAAAGAACGTAGCTCAAAAGAAGAGACCTTAAAAGTTGAAACAGAAAAAAGTTCGGAAAGTAAAGTACAATCTTTAGTGGGCGGGGAAGAGTATTCCGGAGTCACTTATGATGAAAATTTGCCTTATACTAATATCATTAAAATAGGTGCCGATAAAGATAATGATAAAAATAAAGGTAAAAAGGTCAGAGATAAAAAATCCGATTCGGAGAAAATTGTCGAAGAAACGAAAAACGAAAAAAAGGATAATGACAATGCAGATATTATTGTTATTGTTGATGATGAAAAAGACTTAATTTCGGAAACTACACAAGCAGATACTGAAATTGAAACAGCCGCAATTTCGGACAAGGATGCGTCGGATAAACCGGACGTAAAATTACCCGAAGAACCCAAGCAAGCAGGTACCGAGATTGAAACAGCCGCAATTTCGGATAAGGATGCCTCGGATAAACCGGAAGCTAAAATATCTGAAGAACCCAAGCAAGCAGATGCTGAAATTGAAACAGTAGCAACTTCGGACAAGACTGCGGCAGATAAGTTAAAAGAAAGACTTATTGAATATACCGAGCAAGCAGATACCAAGGCTGAAACAGCTGCAATTTCGGATAAGGATGAGCCTGATAAACCGGAAGCTAAAATATCCGAAGAACCCAAGCAAGCAGATTCTGAAATTGAAACAGTCGCAACTTCGGACAAGACTGCGGCAGATAAGTTAAAAGAAAGACTTATTGAATATACCAAGCAAGCAGATTCTGAAATTGAAACAGCTACAAATTCGGATAAGGATGCGTCGGATAAACCGGAAGCTAAAATATCCGAAGAACCCAAGCAAGCAGATTCTGAAATTGAAACAGCCGCAACTTCGGACAAGGTTGCTGCAGATGAAAAGCTACTTGAAGAAAACAAACTTATTGAATATACCAAACAGGCAGGTTTTGGAGCCGGAATAGCTCCGACCGCAGACAAGAGCGAGGCGGATAAATCGGAAGAGAAATCTCTTGCTGAAATAAAACAGAAAGAAGAAGTTGCAAAAGCCAAAAGAGATGAAGCAAAAAGAATTTACAGAGAGAGTAGCAGAAGAGAACGAAAAAGGAAAAATGACATAATTGTAGAAGAAATAAAAAAGGAAGCTGCCGAAGAGATAAATGTTGACGATATTTATAATAAAATTGTAAGTTCGGTTAAGCCTTTGAAGAAAAAACAAAATCAATTTATTGAGATAGAGGAGGATATTACGGGGCTTGAGCGTGAAAACGAGCTAAAACCGGATAAAAAAGAGAAAGTTAAAGAAGCTGTTGTTCCAGAAAAAGAAGAAGTTAAACTTGATGATGATATTATAGAATTTGAGGTTGAGGAAACAAGTACTGAAAACAAAATAGACGCTGATGCAACAGAAGTTGTGCTGCAGGAGGATGTAAAGAAAGAAGAGGTGTTGTTTGAATTAATTGAAGATGATAAGCTCTCGGACAAAGAAAATGCCCTTAATCAAGAGAATGAAAATGTGGAACTTAGTGTTGATAAAGAGCAAGTTGCAATAGAACAAGACTCCAAAAATGAAATAAAAAATGAACGCATCAATACGCAAACAGATGCGGGAACTAATCTTGATGCAGACCAAATTATCGTAGAACAGGAACAGAAAAATGAAATAAATGCAGATGCCGGGATGCTTGCCAAAGTAAAAGAAAACAAGGAGGCGGAAGTTCCGGAGGATATAAGAGAAATTGGTGCCGAGAAGAAAGACGAAAATTCCCAAGTGCAAAAAAATGTTCCGGAGGATAAAAATGCAGAGGACAATATATCGGATACAAATCAAGAATCGAAAGCGGCAGACAGTGTTTTTGCGAGAATAGAAGCTTTTAAGAAAAAAAAATCCGACGAGCCGGAAAAAAAAGATGATAAAAATACAGAGCTTATAAATAAATTTGTAGAAAAAGAGGTCTCGGTAAAAAGGCCTGCCGTTGATGAGGAAATTGATAAAACTGTTGAATTGGCTGAGAAAAAATCATCTGAAAAGCCGCCTATTGAGACCGAAATGATGGCAAGCATTTATGTCAATCAGGCAAAATATGACGATGCTTTGAAAATTTATGAAAAATTAATTTTGAAAAATCCGGAAAAAAAAGATTACTTTGCAGCCAAAATAGAAGAAATTAAAAAAATTAAGTAAAATGCTAACGATTTCAATCATATTAATTCTTATCGCAAGTGTCTTAATGATACTTATTGTTTTAGCCCAAAACTCAAAGGGCGGAGGTTTATCTTCAACATTCGGCGGAGGTGCCGGTCAGTTTGGCGGTGTTGTGCAAACGAACAAATTCCTTGAAAAAACAACTTGGACTTTAGCAATTGCATTAATTGTGTTCAGTATTGCAGCAAGTTTATCATTAGACAGACCAAAAGAAGATGTTGAGTCTAAAATACAAAAAGAATTAATGGAACTCAATCAAACCAACATCCCTAATGTTCCAACTCAACAACAAGTTGATGAGTTTAAAAAAAGCGAAAGCTTAAAAAAATCAAATCAAAAAAAGGAAAAGTAAAATTTTATCTTTCTATAAATTTGGCTTAATGGACATTTTTAATGGTAAAATCTTCTGTATCCCTTGTTATTATTACTTTTACATCAAACGAAAGGTTATGAATAAAAAAAATGCTTT
>PDWJ01000453.1_pt1 | contig 61398 bp, 66 predicted proteins | sample 1430881 | NCBI WGS metagenome assembly PDWJ01 (sample SAMN01162460, study PRJNA174530) | Oral metagenome, whole genome shotgun sequencing project. | biome: Marine environment; feature: Marine mammal; material: Swab sample of the gingival sulcus; isolation source: swab sample of gingival sulcus... | reverse complement strand
AATTGGAGCATTGAAATCACAAGCTGAAGCGTATAATCAGTCTGATTTTGTACCTCAAGGTGTTATTACTTCATTAGCTGCAAACGCAGCTTGGGGAGTCGGAAGTCCTGCTGGAATAGCTGCTTTCGAGAATTATATGCTAACCCATTTTCCAAATGGTTTGATTTGAGGATACTTTGTAAATTCATTTAAAATGAGGTGTTATTCAAATACCAAAGAATGTGATTTTAAATCATATTCTTTGGTTGGAATTTCGAATAGTTATTCCCGTTGGTTATAATAATGATCCTACCCATGAAAGACGGACACCTAGAAGTGTTTTATTCTAAACAACCAGGTGTGGCACAAGCATAAATAGCGTATCACGATTAAGGGTTGTTTATATTTAGCGGTAGTTATTGACCTGTATTCACGTATGGTCGTTAGTTGGGCGATGAGTTCACGTATTGATGTGCCATTGGTGTGTCAGGCGCTCGCAAGTCATGAATCTAGGTCGGCTCTAGTTTGGGTGATTCAGTCAATAAGCTTAAAAAAGTATCGGTTTGTGCTAAGGTGCTGTGCTTATAGTGTCATCGTTTCTGCAAGTTTGTTATAGTGGCTTCATGCTCTCGGGGAGCCTTTTAGGCTGAGATGTCATTTGACAGACCCGTAGAACCTGATCCGGCTGATACCGGCGTAGGGAAGAGTCCTGTCCCAAACCCTTCTTGTACTCCATTGTGTCCGCCGTTATTTTCTGGTGATAACGAGGTAACCATCGTATGAAATCGGCTATTACTTTTTATGCTATTGCTGGCAGCTTTGCTCTTTGCACGGGGTTGTTTGCTTCGGCACAAGCGGCTGACTTGACCATTTACACTTACGATTCCTTTGTATCTGAATGGGGGCCTGGTTCGCAACTGGAAAAGCTGTTTGAGGAGCAATGCGCTTGTGATATTGAATTTGTGGGCATTGAGGATGGTGTCAGTATTCTTAATCGGCTGCGTATTGAAAAAGATAAAACCAAGGCTGATGTGATCTTGGGTATTGATAATGCTTTATTGGAAGAAACTCGCAAAACAGGTTTGATTGCTAAACATGATTTAAATTTGGAACATTTATTGCCTGAATTACACTGGAATGATGAACAGTTTGTGCCATTTGATTTTGGTTACTTTGCCTTTATTTATGATAGTAGCCAAATAGATCAGCCTGTGAAATCTTTAAAAGAATTGGTTAATTCCTCGGCCAGTGTTATTTATCAAGACCCACGTACGAGTACGCCAGGACAAGGTTTAATGCTGTGGATGAAAGCGGTCTATGATGATGAGGCTGCAAGCGCTTGGCAGCAATTGGCGCAGCATACTGTGACGGTTAGCAAAGGTTGGTGGGAAGCTTATAGCATGTTTCTGGAAGGGGGAAGTGATTATGTATTAAGCTATAATACGTCACCGGCTTATCATGTAATTAGCGAAAATGAAACTAAATACAAAGCTGCTTTATTTACAGAAGGGCATGTAGCACAAATTGAGGTGGCTGCTATGCTTAATACAACGAGGAAACCTGAATTGGCTAAATCTTTTTTGGCCTTTCTGATTTCGCCAGAGGCGCAGGCTATTATTCCAGTGACGAACTGGATGTTGCCAGTGGCACAAAATATATCTCTGCCGGATGTATTTTCTGAATTGATTCAGCCCGAGCCTATTGGTTTTAGCTCGGAAGATATTGCCCAATCTCGTCAAGACTGGATTAAAGAATGGCGTAGCGCGGCGACTAAGTGAAACTCGCTTATTTATTACTGGCTGGGGTCGCTGCTGTAACGGTTTTAGCCTTTTATGGCTTGGCTGGATTTGCCGGCGGTGAAGTGGCTTGGGAGCTATTAGGCGACACTTATTTGCAAGGTATTTTGTGGTTTTCTATTAAGCAGGCTCTATTCAGCGCAATAGGGTCTGTTTTATTGGCCTTACCTATTGCACGCGCTTTGTATTACCAGCCGCTGTTTGCTAAGCAGGCTTTTTTGACTTTATGTTTGCTGGGTTTCGTTTTGCCTACGCTGGTATTGGTGACAGGACTGGTCGCTGCATTGGGGCGGTCTGGCTGGCTGGTATCTTGGCTAGGTGAACATTGGAATCTGTACGGTTTGCAAGGTATTTTATTAGCACATATTTATTTGAATATGCCCTTTGCCATTCGTGCCCTGTATTTACAGCTACAAGCAATTCCTGAAACCAGCTGGCGTTTGGCACGTCAGCTTAAAATGTCGCCTTGGCAACGCTGGAAAATGGTAGAGTGGCCGGTTTTGCGTGGTCGTTTAGGGGTGCTAGGTGGTTTTATTTTTGTGCTTTGCTTTAATAGCTTTGCTGTTGTTTTGGCTTTGGGCGGCGGTCCGCAGTCAACCACTTTGGAAGTCGCCATTTATCAAGCCCTAAAATATGACTTTAATATTCCTGAAGCATTGGTATTAACTTGGTTACAGTTTGTGATTGCTGGTGGTCTATTTTTGTTGCTATCTCGTTTTGGCAGTTTGAGTTGGCTATCAGCCGATACGGGTAGACAGCGCTGGCTAGGGTTACCGAGTCGATACTTTTCACTATTAAATTATATGATTTATAGTATAGCTTGGCTTTTTTTATTATTACCCTTGTTGGCCTTGTTTCCTGGCTTGCTGGTTTTAGATATTAATCAATTGAACTGGATGGTATTTATTAAGCCAAGCTTGGTGAGCTTAGGTTTGGGATTATTCTGTGCATTAGCCGCGCTGTTTATGGCATATATTATACTTTTGCCTATTCGAGCGGCGCGTTATCAGAAAAAAACGAGACGTCAATGGCTATTGGAATGGCTCAGTATTCATACACTAGTGGCGCCAGCAATGGTATTGTCAGTTGGTTTATATATTTTTCTATTAACACGTATTGACCTGGATCATTGGGGAATGGCGGTTGTCGCGGGCTTGAATACCTTGATGGTGTTACCTTTTGCGCTACAGCAATTGCGCCCTCGTTTATTTCAATTTGATGATCAATACCGCCCTTTAGTACAGATGCTGAAGCTGAATCCTTGGCAGCGACTGCGTATTGAGTTGCCTTGGCTGCGCACGGCTTCGCAGGCTGCATTTGTGTTAGTGTTTTTGTTGGCAATGGGAGATGTGGCGATTTTTTCTATTTTTGGTCAACGCGATTGGATGACTTTACCTTGGCTGATTTATAGTTATGCCAGTACTTATCGTATGGCGGAGGCTTCGCTGGCTTCATTCGTATTATTGCTTATATTTGCTGTAGTTGTTGCTTGGTTCGAACGGAGTCGACAGCATGTTAAAGATTGAACACTTAAGTTTGCGCCGAGGTGACTGGCAGCGCCATTATGATTTACAAGTGGCGACCGGAACTATACTGACGCTGCAAGGGCGCAGTGGCGCAGGAAAATCGGCTTTATTATGGGCAATAGCAGGTTTGGAGCAAGCCGTCAGTGGTGATATTCGTTGGCAGAATACTTCGCTATTGCCTTTGCCTATTGAACAACGACCAGTCAGCATGTTGTTTCAAGAGCATAATCTATTTGAGCATTTAAGTGTGCGTAATAATTTAAAGTTAGGGTTAAACTTTGGGTCTGGGCAGGCTTGGTTTGCAGCCGTACAAGCCGGTGCGGCTGCATTAGAGATTGAGGATAAATTGGATAGTCAGCCTGCTGATTTATCTGGTGGGCAACGGCAACGAGTAGCGATTTTACGCACTTTATTGCGCCCTGAGCCTTTGATTTTATTGGATGAGCCTTTTGCTGAGTTAGATGCTGTGACTCGCAGTTTGGCACTGGCATGGGTGAAACAAACCGCGCGCCAACATCACAAGACATTGTTGGTGGTAACGCATCAGAATGAAGATGTCGAGCAATTGGCAGATCACAATATCATACTGTCATAAATGCAAAAATTTGTTCCAAAATAGCTAGAGGAATAGGCAGGGATCAAACTTGGCTTAATGGTCTTCTGTTGGGTTCGGTGTTAGTGTGACAGCATGGCAGCTACATTTAAGCGATAAATGTAGCAAGTTGGTCATAAAAACCCTAATATCTATGGCCTATTATAGCTATAGATAACAATAACACTTGGCTGTTGAGGCGCTTATGGATGCTTTTCTGCATTATAATCTGATGTTTCCCGTGGTTTTTTATGGTGGCTTATTGGTGTTGGTGGTGTTGTTCTGGTTGAGCAATATTCTCGGCATCATGGATATCGATATGCTGGATGGTGATGTGGAGTTTGATGCTGATGTGTCCAGCTCAGCAGGTGCTAGCTGGTTAAGCCGTTTCAAAGTAGAAGGCATACCCTTAACGGTCAGTTTGTCGTTGCTTATTCTGTTTTCTTGGGTGCTTTGTTTTGTCGGTGCTTATTTCATCTATCCACAAGTACAAGAGGAGTGGCTGCAAATCTTGATTGGCTTTTGGTTATGGGTGTTAGCGCCGGTGATTGGGATTCAGATTGTTGCGCCACTGATGCAGCCCTTGAGGCCGTTGTTTAGGGAAACTGCTGTTTTTTCACCGGAGTCACTTCTGGGAGAATACGCGACTGTACGCAGCGGCAAAGTAAGTGCTAGCTTTGGAGAGGCAACATTTGAGGATGGTGGTGCGGGCATGTTATTGAAAATCCGCGCTGAAGAACCGAATGATTTGCGTCCAGGGGCTCAGGTGCGTTTGATAAGTTTTGATCCAGTCACTCATAGTTATCAAGTGCTTGCTGCACTCTAAATCAAATTACAAAATAAAAACTTACAGGAGTTCAGTATGGAAATTTTATCCATTACGTTTATGGTTTTAGTAGTGGTTGCGGTCATTATTTTTGTTGGCCTGATTATTGCCGTGACTCGCTTTTATGTCAAAGTGCCACAAGGCTGGGCGCTGATTATTAATGATACGAGTGACACGCCTAAAGTTAAATTTACCGGAGGCATTGTCTGGCCGATTATTAATAAAAAGGAATTAATGCGAATTTCCTTGGTGACTTTGCAATTGGATCGTATGAATAAAGAAGGGCTAATTTGTCGTGATAATATTCGCGCTGATATTAGTGTGGCTTTTTACTTACGGGTCGAAGAAACTGCGCAAAGTGTATTAAAAGTGGCTAAGTCCATTGGAGTAGATCGTGCATCAGACAAATCGGCCGTCAATGAATTGTTTAATGCCAAGTTTGCTGAAGCTTTAAAAACAGTTGGTAAGCAAATGGATTTTGTTGAACTGTTTGAGAATCGTATTAATTTCCGTGACAAAATAAAAGAAGTAATTGGCGATGATTTAAATGGCTATTCATTGGAAGATGTTGCCATTGATTATTTAGAACAAACCCCTAAGTCTGCACTGGACTCGAATAATATTTTGGATGCTGAAGGGATTCGTAAGATTACTGAGCTGACAGCTAGCCAGAATGTGTACACCAATGAGCTAGAGCGCAATGAACAACTGGCGATTAAGAAAAAAGATGTCGAAACCCAAGAAGCGATGTTGGCATTGGAGCGTCAGGAAGCTGATGCTACCGCACGGCAAAAGCGTGAAATTGAGTCTATTCAGGCACGCGAAGAAGCGGAAGCGGCAAAAATTCGTGAAGAAGAGCGCTTGCGCTCCGAACAGGCACGTATTGCGACAGCACAGCAAGTGGATATTCTGGAGGAAAATCGCAAGCGTGAAGTAGAGGTTGCTTCACATAATCGTTTGCGTGCCGTGGCGATTGAGTCAGAAAAGGTGAGTCGTGCCCGTGATTTGGAAGTGGTGGCGCGTGAGCGTGAAGTAGAATTACAGCGTATTGAAAAAGAAAAAGCGCTGGAAGAACAAAAAGCTGAAATTGCGAATACGATTCGAGAGCGTATTGCTGTTGAACGCACAGTCGCTGAGCAAGAAGAAAAGATTAAAGCAGTACGTGAGGTGTCCGAGGCCGAACGTCTCAAGCAGACGACTATCCTCAATGCACAAGCTGAAGCTGAAGAAGAATTGGTTAAACAAGTCAAGCAAGCTGAAGCGGATGAGGCGAAAGCCAAATTTAAGGCGCAGGAGATTAATACTTTGGCGGCGGCTGAGCTGGAAGCTTCAGCAAAACAGGCTGATGCTAAGAAGCAGTTGGCTGAAGGTTTACAAGCTGAGCAGGCGGCTCCTGGTTTGGCGAAAGCACAGGTACGTGAAGCTGAAGCGGCTGCTCGTGAACAAGAAGGCTTGGCTGAGGCGCGTATTATTGAAGTGCAAGCCGTTGCCCGCGAAAAAGAAGGCCTGATGCAGGCTAAGATACTGGAAGAAAGATTGGAGGCTGAAGCCAAAGGACAAGAGCAGATTGCTTTGGCGGAAGCACGCGGCAATAAGGAGAAAGGTTTGGCGGAAGCAGAGGTGATTCGCACTCGTTTTCAAGCTGAAGCTGATGGTCTTATTGAGAAATTCAAGGCTATGGCACAAATGTCCGAGGAAGCGCGCACTCACGAGGAATTCCGCCTCAAGCTGGAAAAAGATTACGAGCAGGCAATGGCGGATATTGCTGCACGAGAAAAAATGTCAATTGAAAATGCCAAAGCCATGGCGAGTGCCTTGGCTAATGCCAAGATTGACTTGGTGGGGGGTGATGGCGACTTTTTTAATGCCTTTGCCCGCTCATTGTCGTTGGGTAAATCTATTGAAGGTGTCGTTTCCAAAAGTCCGACGGCTGAAGCCTTGATCAAGCAGTTTTTAAATAATCAAAAGGCCAGTTCATAGCTTTCTGAAATGATGTTTGTGTAACAGAGCCTTGTAGAAGGCTCTGTGCTGATAATAAAAAAATTAATAAAACCATTCTCCAGTTTTAATGATAATGAAAAAAAAATTTACGATTCATGAGGTCTCTCGCAAAGAAATTTCTCCGGGTAAAGGTTCAATGATTTGGTTATTAAGCGATGAAAAGGGTATCCCGCGTAAGGTTAATGCAATTGCTGATTTAGATAAGGATGGTGTGGTCAATGCGATTCATGCGGTTTACTCGCGGGAAACGCCTTTGGTAGAGGCATTGATTTACCATTTTGCAGGTGACGAGCTGGAAATTGATTTTTCTGCTTTTAACGCTAAAAATCGTTATGAGCCGCGCCAACCTCTACGGCAATATAAAGAGCACTCCCTGATCAGGCAGATGCGCTATGTTAAGGTTGTTTTATGGGGGCTAATCTTTTTTATGGTCGCGGCATTCTTGTACGTTATTAGCCTGGATTTTAATGGCCTTTGGAATATGGCTAGTTTAAAACACTATTAGTTTTTAATAACTTTGTTGAGCAAATAACTTTTCCATGCGTTTGTGCCAATCTTTGGTGCGTTGAATTTTTTTCAGTGTGTGTGTGCACGTTTGTGGAGAAGGTGTTTTTTCTGAATTTTTTGGATGTACTTGGGCAACTGCTTGCATGTTGTTGATTCCTTATTATTTTGCATGGAACAGCAACCATGCTACGCCCTTTTTATGCAAAATCTTTGCAGTTGCGGTGAAAGGTTTTCGTAGTTTGAAAAAGTCAACTAGTGGCGGTGGTCGCGTTTAATCTGATGGATGGCGGCTAGGTACTTCCAATGGGCGTGTCTGACTAGCTATTTTATCCAATACGCCATTGACGAATTTATGTGCCTGTTCTGCGCCGAACTTTTTAGTCAGATTGACCGCCTCATTCACGACCACTTTATAAGGTGTTTCGGGGTGATTTAATAGCTCACAAGTGGCAATACGTAAGACTGCATGTTCAATCATGTCAATTTGATGCAGTTTACGATGGATATAAGGTTCAATGGTAGCGCTTAATTGCGCTTTATTGTCAATGGCGCAACGCAAAAGCTGGTGAAAAAAAGCAGCATCGCTTTTGCGAAAATCTTTAGCTAAATCAAAATCTTGCTGAAAATAGTGATAGATGTCCTGAAAGGAGTTACCTGTGATCAGCCATTGGTAAGTTCCCATCATGGCAAGCTTCCGAGCGACACGTCGCCGTGCAATCAATTGTTGCATTTCGTTGGGTCGTCGAGCCATATTAGTTACGCAGTTTATCCAACAGTGAAACCATTTCTATTGCCCCTAAAGCTGCTTCAGCACCTTTATTACCGGCTTTAGTACCTGCCCGTTCAATGGCTTGTTCAATCGTATCGGTGGTTAAAACACCCAAAATCACTGGAATATCGTGGTTCAGGCTAACACTCGCCAAGCCTTTGGCAGTTTCTCCTGCCACATAATCAAAGTGGGGCGTACCGCCACGAATAATAGCACCGAGTGCAATAATGGCATCATAATCACCATTGACAGCCATAGACTGCGTAACGAGTGGTAATTCATACGCCCCAGGAGCGCGCACGATTTCAATATCTTCGTCCGCAATGCCATGACGATGCAAAGCATCCAATGCGCCGGACAATAGGCTTTCCACAATAAAACTATTAAAGCGCGCTACTACTATGCCATAGCGTGCTTTTAGGGGAGCAAAATTACCTTCAATGGTTTTAATTGTACTCATGTCATTAATCTATCCTTCAGTCGTAGTGGGTTTAGTCGTGTATATAGTCCACGACTTCCAGCCCGAAGCCGCCAATGCCGAGGAAACGTTTGGGGGCGCTCATGACGCGCATGCGCTGTACACCTAAGTCAGCAAGAATTTGTGCACCTATGCCATAGGTTTTTAGGTCGGCGGGCGAGGCGCTGCTGTTTTCCTGAACACTATTGTCTCTATTGTCCTGTAGCGTGGCTTGTGATTCAAATGCTTTTAACTGTTTTAACAATTCATTGCCGTCCATAGGGCGGCGTAAAACCACAATCACGCCATTTCCTTCTGCATTAATGCGGTGCATAGTATCACGCAAAGGCCAACCACATGCCTTTTCTTGCAACGCCAGCAAGTCGCATAATTCATTTTCTAGGTGTACACGCACCAGTGTTGCTTGGTCTGGTTGAATTTCACCTTTTACCAAAGCCAGATGAATATCATTGCGGGTAACTTCTTGGTAGGCATATAGCTTGAAGCGTCCCAGTTCACTTTGTACTTCGCGTTCAAAAACACGTTCAGTCGTTTTTTCGTTTTCCAGTCGGTAGCGAATCAGATCTTCTATGCTGCCCATTTTTAACTGGTGTTTTTGGGCAAATTTTTCCAGATCAGGACGGCGCGCCATCGTACCGTCTTCATTCATAATTTCGACAATGACTGCGGCGGGTTCAAAGCCTGACAATTGAGCAAGGTCGCAACCTGCCTCAGTGTGTCCGGCACGGGTCAATACACCTCCGGGCTGCGCCATAATCGGGAAAATATGTCCTGGTTGCCGAATGTCGGCGGCGGTGGCGTTTGGCGCTACCGCAGTGCGTACAGTATGTGCACGGTCATAAGCTGAAATGCCGGTTGTGACGCCTTCGGCTGCTTCAATCGATAGCGTAAAATTAGTCGTGAGATATTGATCAGTGGTAGAAACCATCAATGGCAGATTTAGTTGTTTGCAGCGTTCGCGTGTCAGGGTCAGGCAAACTAGTCCACGCGCCTGTGTCACCATGAAATTAATATCTTCCGGGCGTACCGTTGAGGCAATCATAACAAGATCACCTTCATTCTCGCGGCCTTCATCATCCACAATGATGACCATTTTACCGGCAGCAAGGTCTGCAATAATGTCTTCAGTTGTATTGAATGTCATGGGGTATTTTTAAGGGTGATTTTTAACCAGTGTGCTTAGCTGATGCTCCAAGGGCTGCTAATCATACGCAATTCCAATGTAAATGACTAAACCTATTTATGACGAGGCGGCAGTAAGCGTATTAGTAATAGATTGAGCAGTAAAGCGCTCAATGCTATAAAAATAGACACACGCAAAAAGAAATTTTTGGGCATAAGATACCAGGAAATATCCTGAGGCGTGGTACGCCAGCGTTCATTATCAAATACCAGTGGATGAAAGATTTCCATCCAAAAGTAACTAAAAAAAGGGCTAAGCAATGCAATAGCAGCCGATAAAATACCGATTAACCACAAGCTGCCTTTAGCATGACGACCTAGTTGTGCGACTCCACCTCCAAAGCGCCATTCTAGCAACAATAGCAGGCTAATCAGTGCAAACACTAAAAAGCTGCTGTCATATATGACACGCACTTCCTGCATATGCAGTTGTTCTGTTTCTGACCAAGGTGATTGCAGTTGATACTGATGACGGAAAAACTGGCTGATTTCAAGCATACTGCGTTTGCTTAGCTCAGTTCCCAAGCGTTCACAACGCTTGTTCCAATGACAATTCACCTGATAAGCCCAAGGGGTATAAACAAGCAGAGCCAATGGCAGACAAATCAGCCAAAATAAAAGCAACGGCGGCAAGAGCCAATTTTTTAGGCGTGTCCAAAACCCTAGTTTATTGGTGTGCGAGTTCATGCTGAGCAGTCTGTGGTTTTAGTGGGGTTTCAGTACTTGTTCCACCATTAATTGCAAGGAGCGCTTGCCACGAAATTCATTGACATTTAATCGATATAATAAATGCACTACTTCACCCATCGCAGGCCAGCTAGCTAAATCTGCGAAAAAATCAATAGCATCAATATTGCCGTCGATATGGCTAATAGTGTTGCTCATATTGCTAGTAAGGCCATTTACCTGCTTTAGGGGGAACAGCTCAGCTTTGACATGCACATCTTTGAGAATACGCAGTTGATGAATACGAAAGTAGCCGCTGAATTGCGGCTCTGGAAACCATTGTCCCCAAGGTGCTATATCGCGTAATTGTTCAGCTATTTCTAATGTCATGTCTTCTGGACTTAATTCGCCATCGGTAAACAGCACTTCGTTAAAGGTATCTGGTTTGAGGTGACGTTCAACGGCATGGGTAATTGCCTGACTAAAGTCATCGAGTCTATGAGCAGGTAAGCTTAAACCGGCTGCCATAGCATGACCGCCAAAACGGGAAATCATACCTGGATTAAGTGTAGCCACCTCATCAATGAGGTCGCGCATGTGTAAGCCTTCAATACAGCGCGCTGAACCTTTTACCAGTCCATCTTCTGCATTGGCAAAGACAATAGTGGGGCGGTAATAACGTTCTTTGATACGCGAGGCGAGTATGCCTATCACGCCTTCATGCCAGTCCGCTTGATGCAAACACATAATAGGCGGTAAATTGCTACTGTGATTGTCAAAGCCTAAAGACAGAATAATCTGTTCGGCATCGTCTTTCATATCCGCTTCAATGCGCTTGCGTTCATTGTTTAACTGATTCAGTTGCGTTGCCAGTTGCAGCGCTTCCTGCCAGTCGTCTGTCAGTAAACAGCGTATGCCTATGGACATATCTGATAAGCGTCCTGCTGCATTCAGCCTAGGGCCGCACGCATAGCCAAAATCATTGCTGACAACGCGCTGTGGCTTGCGTCCGGCTGATTGTAGCAAAGCTTGAATACCTGCTTGGCATTGTCCGGCACGAATACGACGCAAGCCTTGTTCGACCAAAATACGATTATTAGCATCTAAAGGTACTACATCGGCGACTGTGCCAAGTGCGACCAAACCCAGTAAGCGGGTAAGATTGGGTTCAGCCAGGCCATTTTGTGCAAAGTAATTGCATTTGAGTAGCGCCTGCTTCAGTGCCAGCATGACATAAAACACAACACCGACACCAGCCAGCATTTTGGAAGGAAAAGTATCACCGGGTTGATTGGGGTTGACCATAACATCGCTATCTGGCAAGTGTTCACCGGGCAAATGATGATCAGTAATCAGTGTTTTGTAACCTAAAGCTTTGGCTGCTGCTACGCCTTCGATACTGGACACACCATTATCTACAGTCATTAATAGCCAAGGTTGGAAGGCTTCTGCCAGCTTTACAATATCGGGGGTTAAACCATAGCCATATTTGAAGCGGTCAGGCACTAAAAAGTGAACGGCTTGATGCCCCATCATGCGTAAAGCACGTACTGTCACAGCCGTTGCTGTTGCACCATCTGCATCATAGTCACCGACGATTAAAATAGTGCGTTGTTCAGTAATCGCTTGTGCTAATAATTGTGCAGCTTGCTGTACGCCCGTTAAGGTGCTGACTGGATGGAGTTGGCGTAAACTGAACTGTAAGTCATCACTGCTTTGTAGGCCGCGCGTAGCAAGAATACGGTGAATGAGCGGTGTAGGGTGGAGGCTATTTGTGTTGAGAATAGCAGGATTGGGGCAGGGACGCGCTTGTAGGTGCATGGTTTATTAGGAGTATGAGTTTTAAGAGACAATAAGCAAGGTCAAGGCTAAAGAGTATAAAGCTAGATGCTTACCCTGTCATATACTCAATATTATCAGCAATATTATCAGCGAGGTGATGCTCGTGGTTGAAACTATCCGCTTTTAGTCGCTTTATAGCACGATTTTGCCAGAATATTAGTGATCTCTGTTTTTCTAGGATGAATTGCGGGCAAAATCGTATTATGATTCGTCTCTTTTCTTTTTGAACCCTAACTCAGGAGTTTAGTGTGGAATTGACCGGTGCCGAGATATTCGTTGAGTGTCTAAAGGCAGAAGGGGTTGATACCGTTTTCGGGTATCCGGGTGGTGCTGTCTTGTACATTTACGACGCATTGTACAAGGAAGCGGACAAGATCAACCATATTCTGGTAAGACATGAGCAAGGGGCTGTACACGCAGCCGAAGGTTACGCCAAATCGACCAACAAACCAGGTGTGGTAGTGGTGACATCTGGCCCTGGTGCAACCAATGCGGTGACCGGGATTGCAGATGCTTATATGGACTCGGTACCGCTGGTAGTGTTTACCGGACAAGTGCCACGCGCTCTAATTGGCAATGATGCGTTTCAGGAAGTAGATATTGTTGGAATTACTCGCCCCTGTGTAAAGCATAATTTTCTTGTCACCAATGTTGCTGATCTGGCTGAAACCATTAAAAAGGCGTTTTATATTGCCAGTACGGGTAGACCTGGGCCGGTGTTAGTCGATATTCCTAAAGATATTACCATGACACGCCATGAGTTTTCCTACCCGGAAACGATCAGTATTCGCTCTTATAACCCAACGGTTAAGGGCAATAAACGGCAAATTCGCCGTGCGGTTGACTTGATGCTGGAAGCAAAAAAGCCAATTTTGTATACCGGCGGTGGTGTTATTCTTGCTGGGGCTTCCGAGACATTAACAGCGTTGACACGCGAGTTAAATTTCCCAATTACTAATACTTTAATGGGCTTGGGCTCTTATCCTGCAACCGATAAACAGTTCGTAGGTATGTTGGGCATGCATGGTACGTTTGAGGCAAATACTGCTATGCACCAAGCGGATTTAGTCGTTGCAATTGGGGCGCGTTTTGATGACCGTGTCACTGGCAATGTCGAAAAGTTCTGCCCGTCTGCGCGCGTTATCCATGTTGATATTGATCCTGCTTCCATTTCCAAGAATGTAAAGGTTGATGTGCCTATTGTGGGTGATGTCAAAAATGTTTTGCAGGATTTATTGGAAGAAATACGTAGCCGTTCAGAGCGACCTGATAAGGGCAGTTTGGCAAGTTGGTGGCAACAGATTAATGACTGGCGCAAAACAGACTGTCTAAAGTATGAGCAAGATGCTGAATCTATTCGTGCTCAATATGTTTTGGAAAAGCTCTGGGAAGTCACGGGCGGAGATGCTTACATTGCTTCCGATGTAGGGCAGCATCAAATGTGGACTGCGCAATTCTACAAGTTCGATAAGCCAAACCGTTGGATTAATTCAGGTGGATTGGGAACAATGGGTTTTGGTTTACCTGCTGCAATGGGCGTGCAAATTGCCCACCCCGATGCCACGGTCGCTTGTGTGACAGGTGATGGCAGTATTCAGATGTGCATTCAGGAGCTAGCGACCTGCCTGCAATATCAATTACCTATTAAGATTATTACCTTGAATAATGGCTATTTAGGCATGGTACGTCAGTGGCAGGAGTTCTTCTATCAGAAGCGTTATGCAATGTCTTATATGGATACACAGCCTGACTTCGTTAAGTTGGCTGAGGCTTATGGTCATATCGGCATGCGTATTAAAAAGCCGAGTGATGTCGAAGCTGCTTTAAAAGAAGCAATGGCGATGAAAAATCGACTGGTGTTCATGGATTTCATGACCAAAGCTGAAAGTAATGTTTATCCGATGGTTCCGGCCAATGCAGGCCACAATGAAATGATACTGGTGTAAGCGATGAGCAAGATTAAACGGCATGTGCTTTCCATTCTAATGGAAAACGAAGCAGGCGCCTTGTCACGGGTATCTGGCCTGTTTTCAGCGCGGGGTTACAATATTGAATCATTAACCGTTGCGCCAACGGAAAATCCTACCCTATCACGTCTGACCATGGTGACTTGTGGTAGTGACGAGATTGTCGAGCAGATCATTAAGCAACTGCATAAGCTGATTGATGTGGTTAAGCTGATGGACTTGAGTGATTATTCGCACATTGAACGAGAAATGATGCTGGTTAAAGTCGATGTACAAAAACAGGGTGCTCGTGATCAAGTGAAGCGTTTAGCGGATATTTTTCGTGCACGTATTATTGATGTCAGTGAAAAGACTTATACGATTGAGGCGACAGGCAACCGTAGCAAGCTAGATGCTTTTTTACAGGCTTTGCATGAGGCTCGCATACTGGAAGTTGTTCGCTCTGGCAGCATGGGAATTGCGCGCGGTTCAGCTTCGTTGCATCTATAAATTGTTGTTTATTAAAGTGGGGTCACGGATGCGACTCCACTACCTAGTTTTACCTTTGGTTTTACTGTCTTAATTGAAAAATAGGCGAATGGTTATCTGCATCAAGCAAACCATGATGGCATAGCCATTGCCGCGCATCTTCTGCATCTTCTTCAAACCAACGTTTGGCCGATCCCAGCCGAAAGCTATAACCCCAACGATCCATATCTAACAAAGCTCGTTCCCGTCCAAAGTCGGGCAAATAATCAGCCAGTACAATCTGTAAATAGCAAACAGCGTTTTCTTCCAGTGCTTCCCCTCCTGCGTTCGTATGAAGTACTGCACGACGCTTTTGATCCATGCAAATAAGATGGCAGCTTTCGTGCAGTAGTGAATGCAGTGGTGTATCAGGACGAACATAAACCGTTGTACCGATTAAACCAGCTTCTGTTTCTCCCCAATAGCTGCCAGGAATCGTGGTATGTAAAGGCAGGCATTCTAGTGTCAATCCGTACCGCAAAAGCAATTGTCGGGCTGTATCACCCGACAATTCTGCAAAGCTCATGACCTCGGTGGCAGTCAAAGACATAGCAACAGCAAGATTAACTACGTGAAGGGTAGTGGTAGTAATCGTTACCGTAGCCTAAGCGACTAGGATCAGTCACTCTATTTAATAAGATGCCACTAACATTTGCCCCAGCATCCCATAAACGTTTGATTGAATTATTCACAGTAGGTAAGCGAGTTTTACCTGCTTCCACCACCAGAATGGTCATATCAGCGAGCGAGGCTAAAATCATGGAGTCAGCTAGGCCCAAAATAGGAGGGCCATCTATAATCACCAAATCATGATGTTGTATAGCGACTTGTAGCAATACTTCCATTTTGGGGCTGGCTAATATTTCAGCCGGTGTTTGGGGTGGTTTGCCAGCTAAAATAATATCCAAATTAGGAACAGTAGAGGCTTGAATCAGACCTTCAATGCTGGTTTGGTTTGTAAGGTAAGCGGCTAAGCCACCTTCTTGGGTTTTAGCGCCCAGCAATTGATGTAAAGAAGGATTACGGAGATCAGCATCTATGAGTAGGACATGCTTGCCTGCTTGGGCAAAGGTATTTGCCATATTCATCGCCACAGTGGTTTTGCCTTCATTAGCGCGGGCGCTGGTAATGAATAATATGCCAGTTTTGCCTTGCTCCTTGAGCTTGAAACGTAGCGTGGTGGCTAAGGAGCGGAAAGATTCAGCCACTGGTGACTTGGGCGAGCTTAAGGCTAATTGTGCCAGTTTACGTGGCTCGGTATCTTTTGCAGCAGGTACTAGACCTATTACAGGTAAGTGTGTCTGTTTTTCCAATTCATTAATATCATTAACCCGATCATCCAGAAACTCCCGCAAGAAAGCGGCTGCAATACCTAAAATCAGGCCAAAAATACCTGCAAAGGCTAAGTTAGTTGGAATATTAGGTTTGAACTTTTGCAACGGAACTTGTGCTTCATCCACCATTACGAGGTTGTTGTTACTTTCTTCACCGGCTACATCCACTTCTTTCAAGCGTTGTAACAAGTTTTGATACATGCCTTGATTGGTTTCTACTTCACGTTTGAGTGTGTTGTAGGTGATCATGCTATCCTGCAAGGCCAACGCTTTTTGTTCTTCGCGGCTTAAAATATCCCGTAACTTCTCAGCACGTTCTTTAGATGTTCTCAGTTCTGCGGCTGAATGGCCTGCTTCTGTTTCAATCAAAATGACTTCACGTTCAGCTTTAACGAGTTCTTCAGATAAGCGCATAATGGCGTGAGAGTTACTGCTGTTATCTTTATTGTCGAGATTAATAATATTTTTTTCACGAGCGTATTCAGCTAATCTCTTTTCAGATTCTTCCAGCTTTTGTTTGACATCAGTAATGCTTTTTTGCAGTACAGTTTGGGCTTGATTGGAGTTTTGGTATCTGCGCTCCAGATTCATTTCGACAAAGCTATTAACAATGGTATTAGCTATTTGTGCTGCTTGCTTTGGTGTTGCAGCATCCATATTGATTGCTACTAGCCTAGAGTTCCTTACCGGCTCAATGTAAAGATTGTCGATGACTGAATGAACTAGGGCAACTTTTCTTTCTTCAGGTGTGCCTGAGTTGGGGGTTAGTAGATTTTTGAGACGTCCAAACAATGAGTGACGGATAGCGTCTTCGTTTAATTGTAATTTATCGACTACACGCTCAATCAAGTTGTAACTTTTTAATAGCTCAAACTGGGTATCGTAAAAGTTACGTGGGTCACGGATATCATCGCTATTGAATAGCAGCCCATTCTCGAAAATCTGGCTATTCTCACGTTCTACTTGCAAGGTGGCTGTTGCTCTGTAGACCGGGCTGCTTAACAGACTGAGTAATAATGCCAGTAATAAACTAAGCCCGAGTATAGACAGGATGGTTTTTTTACGTCTGGTCAGTATCCTCCAAAATTCCCTCAAGTCCAGATTGTCCTGAGCTTTGGCATATTTGGGCAAGTAGCCTTTTACTGACGATTCAGAGGTTTGATAGTGCGTTTTTGACATAAGCATATTCTTGAGGGTTCGGGTTCAATGATTCCGGTTGTGGCCAACTTAAGCGTATTGTTACGTCGCCCTAGTCTGTCTATTCTACTCGATGCTGACTACCTTTACCGGATGAAACGTAGAATGAGTTGATAAATTGTCTCAATGGCGATTCAAAATACTTGAATGACATAATAGCTAAGCCAGTGAGTATAACGACAAATAAATAAAAGTGTAGCTCCGGCATAGTTGTCAGATACTTACCAACGAGGCGCTCATAGATACCATAGACGGGGCGCTGCAAAATATAAAGCGAGTAACTTGCCTCGCCCAGTAACACAAAAAAGGACCAGCTAAAAAGTCGTGCTACCCAGCCAGTATTGCTTGCCAATAAGACAATCAATACACCAAACAAAGGTACTAATAGTCCATTATTGAAGTATTCGCCTTTTCCCAGCCACTGTTCTTTGTAAGTAATCAAAAGCACCAGCAAAGCGCTGACTAGGAACAAGAAAAGTCCGTTCCATTTGCTCTGTAAACTTGTAAGTTTACCCTCTTTGTACCAAATGCCACTGATTAAACCAAGAATAAAAGTACTCCAGTGCATCAAAGGATGATAGAAAATGAATTCATGCAAAGGGGTTCGTGGCGCATAACTAGGCAAATGTTGTAAGATAGTTTGTAGTAATTGTGTACTAAACCAAAAAAATAGCCCAGCTATCAATAATTTGCGAAAATGACCGTGCTGGATGAACAACAGTAAAAAAGGTAAAGAAAGATAAAAGAAAGTCTCTACCGATAAAGACCAGCCCGGGGAGTTCAAGGTCATGGCATAGCCGGGTATCCAAGCCTGCAACATGCTTAAATTCAACAGTAATATGAGCGGGTCATCCATGACTGAGTGCAAATTAGCAGCTAGCACTAAGCTCAAAGCTAATAGATAAACTGGATAAATACGGGCAATACGTGCCAGCCAGTAGCGTTTCTGATTCAGCGCTTTATTGGGGTCATAGTAAGCAATGGCCATGACAAAGCCTGATAGCAGAAAAAAATAGCTGACGCCCGCTGGTCCGGCTGTAACGATTGCACTCCACCAGCTTTCACTGGCAAGGTAAACATGTGTGCCGAAATGAAAAAAAAGAACAGTTAGAGCAGCCAGATAGCGAGTAAAAGTAAGTTGTTCTAGCCTCAAAATTAGTCTTGCCTTTGTAGCATTGTTTTAATAAGCATTTCTATCATACAGTGTTTTGAAAGCTGTAATTAAAATGATGCGTAAATCCAACCATAGTGTCCATGAGCGAATATATTCCATATCACATTCTACGCGCTTTTGCATTTTATACAGTGTATCTGTTTCGCCACGCCAGCCATTGACTTGAGCCCAACCTGTAATACCAGGCTTCATGAGGTGGCGCATCATATAACCTGGAATCAGTTCTTTATAAGTCTCATTGTGAGCAACTGCATGAGGGCGTGGGCCTACAATTGACATATGTCCTCGGATCACATTAAAGAACTGCGGTAATTCATCCAGTGAAGTCTTGCGTAAAAAAGCACCTACACGCGTAACACGCATGTCGTTGCGTGTAGCTTGGCGAATAATATCGCCATTTTCACAAACTGTCATAGTTCGAAACTTCCAAACTTGGAAAGTTTCACCACGTAAACCATGACGTGATTGTTTAAACAGAATTGGACCTGGGGAAGTCAATTTAATGGCTATAGCAATGATGATCATGACAGGCAAAATTAGCAATAGTAGCAGTGAACCAATCAGTAAATCCTCCATGCGTTTGATCAGGGCATTCTGAGTGGATAATGGTGCATCGTAAATACATAAAACGGGTGTATTGGCTATCTCTATGTAGCGAGCATGCAACAGGGAACTAGTAAAATTATCAGGAATTAAGCGTACGGGCGTTATGGTTTCTGATAATTTGCTGATCAGATGGCCGTACTGTTCTTTTTGTTCTTCAGGAAAAGACAAGTAAATCTGATCCCATGTACCTTGTTTAGCGGCATCCAGCAGATCATTGAAATCGCCCATATGAGCATATTGCTTGGGTAAGTTTTCTTTTTCTTGGCCAACGGTGTAAAAGCCTGCAACCTGAAGGCCTGATTCGGGCTGATTATGAATGGATTGAGCAAAGCGCAAACCACATGAGTTTATACCAGCTATAGCAATATTACGGTTTTGAATGCCAAGACGCTTTAAGTGCGCTTGCAGTCGTCTGAGCACATAGCGTGAACTCACTAACAAAACAGGGGTGATGATCAACCAGCTTAGCAAAACCGTTCTGGAGAATTCACCTGATGTTTTGGTTAGGAAAATGATGAAAATTAGAATGAAGAAGGTGGTCAGCCAAGTAACAATAGCTCGCATGGCTTCATCGCGGAAAAAAGGACGCCCACTCCATGAGGTATAGATGTCGGTAAATCGACCGACTAAGCCAAAAATAAGCGCAGCTCCTAGTCCGACGGCGAGGTAGCCTGCGAGCTTGTAACTGCTGGAGTAAACTGAGGCTATTAATACAATGCTCAAAATAAGCAGCGTATCAGTAGCACGATACACCAGTTCAGAGCTAATTTTTTTCTCTACCATCGGATAATCCACCAAAAAAGAGACCATATTTCGAACCGCGAAACCCGCCGACTTTGCTTATAGAATAAGCAAGATTGAGCTGTTGTTTCGATAGCCATCCGTCTCAATGGTAGAAAAACAACAAGCTACACCTTGCATTGTTGTCTTTCCACGCCAGTTGAAATTATGCTAACTAATTGTTATTTCAAATAAGACAGCTTATTTACTGATTTGACACTCATGCTGTCTGGTATTTCTACACTTACTATAGCGTAAGTTAGCTTACTTTGTCGCAAAAAAAATACAAGAGTAGTAGATTTTAGGATAATCGCTGTCATTTTTAGCCTATCCGGTTTTGCCTAGATGTTTCATCAATTTCCCAGCGATAGCTTGCTATCTCCTTGAATTGTCGCTTAGCTCTTAAGCGGATTAGCGTAGCTATCAATAGGTAAATACTGGCTGGAATAAAGTCACGACTGAGTAACTTGTTGAGCATAATATTGGTGTATGGCTTTTTTTCTGTTTTGCTGCATAAACCTGATGCAGCTAGTTGCATATTACCCAAACGCGCTCGGGTTTTAATCTTAATTAAGGCATATAAGGTAAGCGGTGCGCTGATATACACTTTGCTACCCGAGATATTGCGACGTTCGTTGGATGCAAACTGGCAACGTACAAAGCCATCATCATTGATGACCTCAGGAAAATGTGAGAAGCGCTTGCGTCCTTGCTCAGAAATAACAAAGCTGCACGTGGCGACTACCCCCTCTTGAATATAGGGCAGTGATAACCAAATATGATAATATTGTTTTACCCACCAAGAAGAACGTGAGGTATCTATGACAGGTTCTGGGGCTGCTAGCAGTAACTTGCTGTCTTGCATTGCAGTGCAAATCGTCGAAATGGCATGATCCGATAAACGGGTATCAGCATCAATATAAAAAACAGGCCATGACTGTATATACTTTTCGGCTTCATTGAGCGCATTAACTTTGGAAGGTGTCGCAATATCTAGGCAAGTTAGCTCAGGGTATTCCTCCCTGACTATCTGTGCTGTATTATCAGAGCAACCATTGCAGGCCACGATAATATTACTGATACCTGCTTGATTTTTAAGGCTATTCAGACAATCACGAATAACAGTCGCTTCATTATGGGCGGGAACAATAATGCTTGCCATTAATGATACCCTTTAAGCCAGTTTGAGCGCTCGGCATAGACCTTTTGCCATTCACGGGCTTGTTCGGAGTCAGGTTTTAGTAATAGGTGGGAAACGTGTTTGTTTAGCACATAAAAGTAGAGCAGGAATTTATAAATAGGGCGTTTCCAGCTAGGTACATGCCGCTCAATAAGTTCTACTTTACCTTTAAGTAACTTGATCAGTTTGTCAGAAAAGCGGGTATGACTGATGCCGCCATGATGTACGATGCGCGCATCAGGTGTCACAATCGGTCGGTAGCCGTATTGGCGGGCGCGTAGACAAAAATCAGCTTCTTCAGCGTACATAAAAAAGTCGGGATCTAAACCTCCTACTTGATCCCAAATGTATCGAGTGGTCAAAAAGAAACAGCCTGAAATAATGTCGACTTCCTTAATGCTATCGCGTTTCCAGCAACCATAATTCGCATGGTTGAAAAAGCAGCTTTGATTGAATGCCTTACTGAGTCCCATTGCGCTGAAAAGTAGTGATAAAAAGTCTGGCTTGGACCAAGCGTGCTGGGTATTCAAAGAGTGATCATTATTCAAAGTTACCCCGCCCCAAATACCATTTTCAGGGTATTGTTCAGCAAAAGCCAAGAGGCGATCAATAGCCTGGTTCAGTATAAGCGTATCTGGATTTAACAATAAGAGGTATTCACCTTGAGCGACTGCAACACCTTGACAGACTCCGCCTGCGAAGCCGCTATTATCAGCTGATTCAATTAAATGCACTTGAGGAAAGTGTTGGCGAATTTGTGCAACAGAGTTATCGCTGGATTGATTATCGACCACAATGATTTCCAGTGGGCTATGTGTTTCAGCGTACACGGTCTCTAATGCACGTAAAGTATGAGCGGCGGTATTATAAGACACTAAAATAATGCTGACTTTAGGTTGTTTCATAATCAACTGGAACTGGCACTATTTATTGGAGGCGATGTTGCTGCTGTAAATTCATTGGGGTCATCTATTCGATAATAATCGCTAGCCCAAGCAATTGCACCTAGTGCAAAAAAGAACATGGGTTGCAACTTATCAAAATAATGTACTGTAAATCCAATCAGGATTAATGACATAAAGGATAAAATCCACGAGGTCACCATCCATTTGCTAGTGTTTGCTTGCTGGTGAACTTGGTTTAATATTTTGAAAACGGTGTAGGTACAAGCAATGAATAAAAGCAGTGCCGCAAAAATACCGTGTTGTAAGGTTGTTAGTAGCCAAAAGCTATCAATACTGTCACCCATCCAATCTTTCCAGTAAGGTCGAGTCCAGTCATGGTGCGCAATACCTAGAATCGGGTGGTTTAAAATATCGTCCATGCTGTGTTCCCATTGTAGCATACGGAAGTAGCCAGTATTAGGATTAAAGGTTAGATAAGAAATTAGGATACCAAAGAAACCGCGATTAGAGAGCGCTTCAATAAATAAAGCAAAGGCCAGTCCACCAAAAAAGACACTGATCCACAAACGCCTTGCTGTATCCCAAAATTTAACTAATACTGTTGTAATGCCTTGAAATATTAAAGATAGCAATGGTGCAGAGGATAAAGTCATAATCATGGATATGACTAAACCCAGTACATTGCCGATGTAAAATAACTTACGTTGCCTTAGCATGAGTAAAAAGGCAAAAGGGAAAAACATGGCAGCCAAGGTACCAAATAAAATAGGATGAGCAAAAACGCTGGTAGCACGCATAATATCAGCACGAATATAGAAGTGAGTATATAAGCGCCAATCTAAAGACTGATTACCTGTAATTTTTTCGGCCCACTCATGTAGAATACGGTGTTGAGCAAGGGATTCATAAATAGTCAATAAGGTTAAAGCGGCTATAATAGTAATAAAGGCCATATTTACCTTAAAAAATCGCTCAGGAGTGGTAATGTATAAGCGTGCCAAATAGAAAGCACCCAATGTTTCCAGCATATAAATACCAGTAGATTGAATGGCTTTTTGTAAGCTGTGATTATACCAAAAGCTGGCAAAAGCAAAGCCAACCAGTGCATAAAGTAAAATGTCGGCCAAATCTGCTTTTTCCAAAATGGTTTTGAAGTTGAGGAAAGCGTAGATCATGACTAAAGCTAGCACAATTCGATACGCTTCAATGCGTACATTGCCCGCCATGAAAAAGAACTCCACTGGTATAAAGATGGAGATGACAAACAAAATAGCCAGAATTCTTAGCATGATAATCAGTGATAGTGACTTAGCAAATGCTGATGTGTGAACAGCAGGATAACGCCCCCAGTCAGTGTCAGATTGGAGAGCAAAGTGGCAGTGGCTGCGCCTTCAATACCATAAACAGGAATTAGAAAGAGATTTGCTATTATATTGGTAATGAGGGCAACAAAGAGCAGTGTATTCAATAATTTGACCTTCTCTTCAATAATGAACATGAACGAGCAGGTCAAACCCAAACCACGTATGAGTTGAGAAACTAATAAGATAACGAGTACCCAACTGGCTTGTCGGTAAACTTCCCCAAAGCCCAGTCCCAATAATGGCTTGGCGATTAGACTAAGTATTATGCTGACCAAACTCAATACCACAGCAACAATTAAGCTGCCTTGCCAAAAGATCTTTTTTAATTGTTGAGGATCTTGTTTATGGGCTTTTAGTAACCTAGGGTAAATAGTGGCATCTAATGCGCCTAGAAAGAAACCACTTACGAATGATACGCGCGCGGCAACATTGTATAAGGCTACATCTTCATTTTTCAGCATTAAACCCGTCATTACCGTGTCTGCCCAAAGCATCATAAAGGCAAAAAAGGAAACAGGTGCTAGTGGTAAGGATTTTTCTAGTACTTCACGAGCTGTTTGTACAGTTAATGTCGGTTTTTTTAATTTATTCCACCACGGTTTGATCCAAAAAAAGGAAATGAATGCAGCAATAGCCAAAGAAAAAATGTAAATCCACAAATAATTCTGAGCATCTTTGAATATAGGCCAAAATATAAGCATGGCGATCAGCATGCTAATGGCGGGTAGAGCATTTTGAATAAGTAAGGACTCAGAAATATGGTGCGTCGCTTTCATAAAGGCTGAGTGCACCATGACTAGATTGAAGAGCAGAATGCCCAGTGCTGCAATCCAGATAAGATAAAGCTTGGCCTGGTCATCAAATAAGGCAGCTTTAATAATTTGGCTGCTTAATAGCCAGAATACAATAAAAACTAAGCTACTTAAGCCGAGTAGCTTATAAGCACTACGCAAATGTACGGCTTGTTGAGCTTGTAAATCGGCTTCTGGTAAACCAGCAACATCACGCACTATCCACTGCTCAACACCTAAACGACTAAATAGCGATATACCTGTTACCATAACCATAAGCATGAAGATCATGCCTGCCTCATTAGTCGGCAAGTTATGCGTAATGAGCATAGCGACTACAAAATTCAAGCCCACGCCAGCAAAGCGGGCAAAGATTGAAAATAGCGATTGCAACACTAGGGAAGGATTATTCAAATTCATGTTTGAATAACCTGGTCAATAAAATTAATTAGACTTTTTCGTCGATCCAGACTCATTTGTTGGCTAGCCTTTAAGTCGCCTTTATTATTGAGTAATATTTCTAATTCCTCACAAGTACGGGCGGTATAAACACCGGATAATTTTTCCATCCATTCTAAACCATCAGCTTGATGATTATTGCGATGCTCCCCCAGTTCGCTTTGGCGATTCATGACAATAATAGGTTTTTGTTGTTCGAGTGCTGTAATAATATTTCCCATGCCAGCATGTGAAATGAATAAATCTGCTTGTTGCAAGGTTTGATTAAACACTTCAGTTGTCATGAAGCGTTCCCAGCGAATATGCTGAGGGATGTATTCACCATGCGCAATTTGGGCAGCTATAGTTTCTTGTTGATTTGCTGCCCATTTATCCACGCAACGGATTAGACGGTCAAAAGGAAACTGTGTGCCTACTGCAACAAAAATCACAATATAGCGCCCTCGAACTTAATGCTTTGTTGGTCACTGAGGTGCTCCCATTGTGTGAGGAATACATCAACACGATTTTTCACCAGTTCGCCAGAGCGAGAAATTTTCTTCACATTGGCAATACTGTCTACCCAGATAGTGCGTATTCCTAAAAATTTGCCAAGTAAAATGGCGACTACACCCGGCGCGGCACCTGTCGATAAAATAGCTTTAGGCCGCTCACGCAATAAAATCCAAGCTATTTGCAGCGCACAGGGAATCAATTTCCATTTATCATCTGCACTGACATCCATAATTGAATAAATTTTTTGTCCATTTTGGGGTTTAAATAATTTATCCGGCATGGCATAAATAATCTCATAGGTATCGGGTAAACCAGCACACAGGCGTGTTAACTGTATCCAGTGCCCGCCAGGAGAAGAGATAGCCAGCAGTTTAGCATTTGTTTTATTCATGCTGTTCGTTTTTTGCGCAAATAAAAAGCAGCCTGATCACCTTGATTAACAGCATTCAACTCACGAGCGCGCCGTTCGTAGTGACGTATTTGCTTCTCGGTGAATAGAGCATTCTGTTTGTTTTCAGCCCAGGAGCGTTCAGAGCGTAATGAAATACCTTTTTCGTATTGCTCACTACCCCAAAACTGAAATGCATTAGAGTCATATAGCACAGCTTCGACGCTAAAACCGCATTGTTGCGCTAAAGCAGCTATACTTTCGACAGAATGTAAAAACAAATGACGAGGTGCGTCCAGTTGTACCCAGTTAATGCCATAATGTTGCCAAGCGTAAGACGACACGGTTGGTACACGCAATAAGGCCATCCCGTCATTAGCCAGTAATTTGTGAGCCTGTTGTAAGGTGGCTTGTTGCTCTGGTAAATGCTCAAAGGAGTGATGGAACATAATCACATCCCAAGTGCTTTGCTCAGCAAAAATATCCCTTTTTTCAATGACCAAACCATTGGGGTAGTGCAAGGTAGCCTGATTGAAAGGATCAATACCCAGTAGGTGCTTATAGCCTAGTTCTTTCAGGGAATGCAGTAGTAAGCCAGCACCGCAGCCCACATCTAAAATACGACTGTCCTGCTTAAGTTTAAGTGCGCGTAAAGTGTTGAGTTTGGCATTGGGCATTAATAAATGCAGTAACTGACCGAATAGATTTTGGCCGGTGACAGCGTAACGGTCGCGTTGCTGTACCAAGTATTGTTTTAGCCCACTAGCCTGTTTAGGCTGCTCATAAGAGTAGTAATGTTCAGGATAGTAAGCTGCCAAATTGTCTGGAATGGTTTGAATTTGCAGGCAGTGACACTCTTGGCATTGAAAATAAGCATGCTGATCATTGAGTCCCAGCATCATTTCAGGTACTTGGTACAGCGGATGTTCGGCCTCGCTTCCACAGATCCTACACTGCATTAGGCTTTCTCCGCGTGTGAGCCAAACAAGGTCACTGAGTCTGTTTGCCAAAAATCAGGGTGTTGCAAATACCAGTCTAGTGTTTTGCTGAGGCCGGTTTGAAAGGTTTCAACAACTTGATAAGAGAGTTCATTGCATATTTTGCGATTATCTATGGCGTAGCGACGGTCATGCCCAGGTCGGTCAGTCACATAAGTAATAAGCTGTTGATGTGGAACATGAGGAGAATCGGGAAAGCGTTCGTCCAATAAAGCGCACAGTGTATGAATAAGATTCAGATTCGTCTGTTCGTTATTGCCACCGATATTATAAGTTTCGCCAATACGTCCGTATTGTAGAATTAACTCGATACCCCGATTATGATCTTCTACATACAGCCAATCGCGGATTTGTTGGCCATCGCCGTAAATCGGTACAGACTCACCGTTTAATAATCTGGAAATGGCCAGTGGAATCAGTTTTTCCGGGTATTGATAAGGGCCGTAATTATTGGAGCAATTACTGCTTGTAGTATTTAAACCATAAGTATGTTGATAAGCCCGCACAATATGATCAGAGGCTGCCTTGCTAGCAGCATAGGGTGAGTTGGGTGCATAAGGTGTTGTTTCACTAAAAGCAGGGTCTGCAAGTTTGAGTGTGCCGTAGACCTCATCAGTGGACACATGATGAAAACGGTGTTGATCCGTTTTTTGTTCATCTAGCCAAACGGTTTTAGCTGCTTTCAATAAGCTGTGTGTACCCTCTATATTGGTGCGCATAAAAGCATCTGGGCCATAAATAGAGCGATCTACGTGTGATTCGGCTGCAAAATGCACAATCGTATCAATGTGTTCTTCACGCAATAACTGTTCTACTAGCGGTTGATCCAGTATATCGCCCTTAATAAAGCGAAAATTATTTTGTCCTTCTAAGGCTTGCAAATTTTCATAGCGTCCCGCATAAGTGAGTGCATCTAGCACCGTCAGGTCTTGTTCAGGGTGTTGTTGCAGCCAGTAGTGAACAAAATTGGTTCCAATAAAACCAGCACCGCCGGTGACTAACAAATGTTTAGCTTGATAAATGGTTTTCATGCTTCCTGTGTCTTGTAGTGCAGTTCTTCTAGCATGGCTCTTAAAGTAGTACGCCAATAAGGTAAGCTATAGCCAATAGCGCTTTCCGTCCGAGACTTATCCATAACGCTGAAGGCCGGACGTTGTGCGGGTGTCGGGTAGGCTTTGCTACCAATCGGTTTTAGGGTAATTTTTCGCTTTAATAAGCCTAATTGCAAAGCTTCTTCTTGGATGGCTATCGCAAAATCATACCAACTAGCCACACCATTGTCAGAACAATGCAACACACCTTGAACATTTTTGCCCATCAAGTCCCAAATCACCAGTGCTAAAGTGCGTGCCCAAGTAGGGCTGCCCACCTGATCATACACAATGTCTAACTGATTTTTTTCCTGCATTAGGCACAGCATGGTTTTAACAAAATTATTGCCATGTGAGGAATAAAGCCAAGCAGTACGGATAATAATAGCTTCGGGTAAATGTTGTAATACAGCGTGTTCGCCCGCAAGCTTGCTAGCACCATAAACACCTAAAGGATCAGTGGCAGCCTCTGTGCTGTACGGTGTGGACTGCTGACCATTAAAGACAAAATCGGTTGAAATGTGTATAAGCCTGATGGCTGTTGCTTGCTGTTTATTTTGTTCTGCAATGGCCTGCGCTAGTAAAGCAGGAGCATGAGCATTAACAGCATAAGCAGCTTCTTGATCGCTTTCCGCTTTATCTACTGCCGTGTAAGCAGCAGCATTAATAACCCAATCAGGCTGATGTTTTGCCAGCGCGCTTTTAAGTTGCTCGGCATCGCAAATATTTAATGTATCATTGTCTGTTGCAATAAGCTGAGTGTCACCTTCAACGGTTTTTTGCAGCTCATAACCGAGTTGTCCTTGAGCACCTGTCAATAGCACCTTGGATACGCCTCTCATGCAAATACCTCCGTTTGTTCTAAATAAGTGCCTTCTGCATCTTTGGCTGAGAGCAGGGGAGCTGAGCCATTGACTAAAGGCCAATCTATGGCTAAAGCGGGATCATTCCAGCGCAGACTACGCTCATATTCTGGTGCATAAAAATCAGTGCATTTGTACTGAAAGTCTGCCATTTCACTCATCACGTAAAAGCCATGCGCAAAACCCGGTGGAATCCATAATTGGCGATGATTATCAGCAGAAAGTTCTACACCGACCCATTGACCAAAGTGTGGCGAGGATCGACGCAAGTCAACCGCTACATCAAACACCTTGCCAGCAGTGACTCTAACTAATTTGCCTTGGGGCTGCTTAATTTGATAGTGCAAACCCCGTAGAATGCCTTGGCGAGAACGGCTGTGATTGTCTTGCACAAAATCCAGCTTTAAGCCTGCTTGGCTGAAAGTCTGCTGATTCCAAGTTTCTATAAAGAAACCACGTTCATCACCGAAGACTTGCGGTTCAATAATGACAACATTGGGTAGTTTGCTTTGGATGACCTTCACTTGACTAAACCCTCCAGATAGTTTCCGTAACCACTCTTTTTTAAAGGCTCTGCTAAGCGTAATAATTGCTCAGTATCAATATAACGCATACGCCAGGCGACTTCTTCCGGGCAGGCTATTTTCAAGCCTTGCCGCTCTTCAATAACGCGGATGTAGTTAGAAGCATCTAGCAGTGAAGTATGCGTGCCAGTGTCCAACCAAGCAGTACCGCGTTTAAGAATTTCCACCTGAAGCTGACCTTGTTCCAAATACACTTGGTTAATGCTGGTGATTTCCAGTTCACCTCGTTCGGAAGGCTGGACTTGACGGGCAATATCGACGACTGCATTGTCATAAAAATAAAGGCCAGTTACTGCATAACTGGAACGCGGTTGTTTAGGCTTTTCTTCTATAGTGAGCGCTTTGCCACGGCTATCAAAGTCAACCACGCCATAACGTTTTGGGTCTCGTACGAAATAAGCAAAAACAGTAGCACCCTGTTGCTGTTGGTAAGCAGCTTGTAAGCGCCCGGATAAGCCTTCGCCATAATAGATATTATCGCCTAAAATCAAGGTACAGGCTGTATTGCCAATAAAATCAGCTCCCAGCAAAAATGCCTGAGCCAAGCCTTCTGGTTTTGCTTGTACGGTGTAATGGAGCTGGAGACCCCACTGTGAGCCATCCCCTAATAAATATTGGAACTGCCCGGCATCCTGAGGTGTGGTAATAATCAAAATATCCCTTATACCAGCTAACATTAGCACGGTGAGAGGATAATAAATCATAGGCTTGTCATAGACAGGCATCAGTTGTTTGCTCACGGCTTGGGTCAGCGGGTATAAACGTGTCCCGCTGCCACCTGCCAGAATAATTCCTTTACGTTTTAGGCTCATGTCTATTCGATTAAATTATTAAAATAGTGCAGATTGTAGACGATTTGATAATGAATACGTTAACTGTTCCGGTGAAAGGTGGCGCGTTTTGTCTGAATTGATTTCTACCTTTCTTCTATAGCTGTATAGCTTAGCTGGGTCGTGGCTAATAAAAGTAATAATAATAGCGCACAGCTTAAAGCAAGGCCTAGCGGCCAGTTTAAGTCAGGATGATCTAATAACCAAAAGCCTAGAGCGTAAAGTCCGCCTACCACTAGCAAGATAAACAAAGCTTGCCCCGCATGCCGTAAGATACGCCAAGAATAAAGCCAAATGAGCAAGCAAACACCCGCCGCCACAATAATGTAGCTTTGCGGCCAAGCAAGGTACTGATTTAAAGCATGAATCAGCAAAGGAACCATTAAAACCAAAGTGCCAACGACAAGATATTGTAATAAATGAAGTTGTCGCTGTCGGAAAAGCTCCAGTGCAAAATAACTTAAAAATACCGCAGCCAATAAGAGCATACTATAGTGTTTCAGTTGCTGTATGCTTTGCGCGGTGGGGTCGACTTGTTTCAGTGTAACGCCGATTTGAGCACTATTTAAATCAAATGATTCGCTGTCTTTTAGTTGCCAAAACTGTGGGTAATTGCGTACCAGATTGGGTATTTCCCAGTCTGCCTTAAAGCCTAAACGTGAAATTTCTTGCTGTTGCGGAGGGAAGTTGCTAGAAAATTCAGGCGTTTCCCAATCGGATGACATGCTAATCGCAGTGACTTCGCCTAAGGGGCTAACATAAAATCCCTGATGTCCTTGTAAAGTCAGGCTTAGTTCAAAGTCTTGTAGGCTAGCTTCTTCCTCGTCTTGTGGTATAGGTAGCGGTACGTGGAAGCCAGTGTTTAACACGCCAGCTAAACGTGTACTGGGCTGTAACATGAACAAGTCATCACCCCAATGTAAGCCACCGTTGTCGAGTATGCCTTGTGGTTCAGAAATACCCACAGCAATCCAAGCTTTGTCCCAATGTAGGGTGCGTTTTCCTTCCTCAGCTTCCAGTATGAAGCCATAGTCAAAGCGGCCTTCTAGCTGGATAGTGGCTATATAAGTCTGTGCTTTGTGCGGATTTTTAGTTGTATTTTGGGTTTTTAATTTAGCCTTAATGTCCAATACATTAGGTAACAACAGTGTCGTGTAATCGGTGAAAATATCTTTGCTTAAAACACGCGATTCCTGATTGTCACTTGTAACGGTCTCTATACTGGTGACATGTTCTGTGTAAGGTATGATGAGTATCGGACCACTAATATGCTGGATACCCGTTTGGGTAGGTAATGGGCTAGAGGCTGAGTCACTTTGTATAACGTTCGGTACGGCATAAAAGCAGGCGATTAATAGTCCAAAAAGCAGGCTTAAGATGAATAAGCGTAAAGTATATGAGTTGGCTAGTGCTTTATGGCAAGGTGGAGCGGTTTGTAGCATAAATCCAATATCCTTGTTGTTCTGCCGCGACTATAGCACGCACGGTAAAAACTGTTTAGTTGATTGCTAAAAAAGAGTTTGGGGATTATGCCAAAACTTTTGAAACAAGCTGGGCTGACGCTCGTTTGGAAGAGGCAACTTTATCGGCCAGCAGCAGTGGATTTTGAGGCAAACTGTTATAATGATGGTTTGTGTTCAGTGGAGCATTCAGGTAATTTTTTATAATTAGTGGTCGGGTACTGTGACTGACAATTAAGTGTAAAAAGGCTTTATAGATCATGGGTTAACGGTTTCCTGATGTCACTTTTACTTTATGTGACTTTATGTAACCGTTACATCGCTAGCGCACGATCATAATGGAATGATTAATAATGGGCGAAACAGAAACAAATACTGCGGTGCTTGAAGCACCTCAGACCAGACAACAAGAACCAGCAAAAGTAAACTGTGATCCACAGGTGTGCTGGCCTATACCGGATGCTGAGTCTGTTCACAGCTTGAGTGCAGAGGATGGTTTAGGCATGATTAGAGCGATCTTGTTTGGTGAACAAGTAGCCGAATTAAAGCGTAAACAAGATAGTTTGGAACAGACCATTCACGCTAGCATTCAGTCTCTGTCGGATACGGTACACGACCAGTTAAATCATTTGTCCACCGAAATTAGCCAGTTTAATGAAAAGCTGCTGTATGAAATAAAACAACGTGAAAGTGGTGGGCAGTTATTGCAAGGTCATTTAGATAAACATGGTCAATTGCTACACGAGTTAGGCGAAAAATTGTCTGTTGGTGACCGTGAGCTAGCGACTTTGATTAGTGATGAAAGTGAGCAGTTAAATCAGCGTATTGCTGAGCTGCGGCAGTATTTATTAGAACAAGTCAGCGAAAAGGCCGATCGCAAGATGATGGCGGCTATATTGAATGGCATGGCGCGTGAGCTGTTTGATGGCGAAGGTGATCCGTCTTGACCGTCTTGACAAGGTACAATTTGATCCGGTTTTAAGACAGGGGTGTTATGGACAAACCGGAGTTATTAGCTGCGCTAAGCGCATCGGGTGCTGAAGTTCAGTTGGAGCAGCTCAGAAAAATTCTGTTAGGGCAAGAGATGCAGGCCATGCAGGCTTTTGCGCGAAATTGGCAAGATGAAAAGCAACAGCAAGAGCAGTTGTCCAAGATTATTTCAGAAGCGATCGCATTACGTAGTGCAAGGGATACGTCACTCGCTCAAGTCTTATCGCCGACTTTGGAAGCTGTGTTGGAGCGTTCTATTGAGCAATATCCGCACAAAATGGCCAATGCCATTTATCCTGTGATGGGGCCTGCTATTCGTAAATCGATTAATGAAACGCTCTCTCAGATATTGGAAAACCTTAACCAGCTATTAGAGCAAAGTCTATCTGCTAGGATTTTGTTGTGGCGTTTTGATGCTTGGCGCAGTGGGCGTAGTTATTCTGAAGTAGTGTTAATGAAAACCTTGCTCTACCAGGTGGAACAGGTGTTTTTAATTCATCGGGAAACGGGTTTATTGCTACAGCATGTTTTGTCCCCGAAGGCTATCAGTTGTGATCCTGATATGGTATCCGGTATGTTGACGGCTATTCAGGACTTTGTACGTGACTCTTTTTCTGTAAAAGAAGGAGAAGGTCTAAATTCATTGCGTCTGGGGGAGCTGACCGTCTTGATTGAGCAGGGTAGTCGAGCCGTTTTAGCCGCAGTAGTGCGCGGTAATCCACCAGCTGGTGTACGTACCCATTTAATTGCGACCTTGGAAGCAATCCAGGGACACTTGCGAATGGAGTTAAAACATTTTTCAGGTGATAGCAGCCCTTTTGAGCGAGCTAGATTCTTGTTAGAAGAATGCCTAATAGAACAAAGACAGAAACGTAAGCGCAATCCTTGGTTTGCTTATCTATTTCTCATGCTGACGGGGGGAGGCTTAGCTTATTGGGGGATTACCCATTATTGGCAGCATTGTCAGTGGCAGTCAGTATTAAAAGTCTTGAAAGCAGAACCCGGCCTAGTAATTACCAAAGTTGGCAAGCAATCCGGTATTTATCAGATTGAGGGTTTGCGTGATCCTTTGGCTCGCTCGCCTGAGCGTGTTGTGGCCTCTTTGGCAGAGGCTAAACCTTTGACGATGTCATTTGCCATGCGCCCTTATTTGTCGATGGATGAGGCAATGGTTTTGCAAAGAGCACAGCATTTTTTGCAAGTACCTGACAGTGTGAAACTAAATTTACTGCCAGATGGTTTGCTGCAAGTGAGTGGGCAAGCCCAGTTGGCATGGGTACAAGCACTGGATGAGCGTTGGCCTTTGGTTGCCGGTTTGAAAGCAATGGATCGGCAGGCTTTACAAGTACAAGATGATAGCGCTAAACAAGCCAAACAAAAGCAGCAACAAATAAACGCTATTATCAAGACGATTGAAAATACTTCGTTTTCTTTCGAAAAAGGCAGTAACCAGCCGCACAATGCTGAAGAACACGCCCAGCACTTAAAACAAAAGTTAGATGAATTGCGAAGCTTAGTAGGCGAAAATGGGCAAGCGGTACAAGTCACGATTCAAGGCATGGCGGATGAGCTAGGTTCAAAAGTGCTTAACCGGCGACTCGTTAAGGAGCGTGCTGAATTGATGCGTGATTATTTAGTACAGCAAGGCGTACCTGCTGCTATTTTATTTGCAGCCAGCGATGGTCCGATTGATAGCCCAGAACGGGGGGTGCGGTATGATGTCAGTCTTTATTAAACTTTTACGCATCATTAAATTTTTACATAGAAGGGTCAGATGGACATGATTCAAAAAAAGATATGCTTGCTCGGAGCCTTTGCAGCAGGCAAAACCAGTCTGACTCAGCGTTATGTTAACAGTATTTTTAGTGACAAATACCATACAACGGTAGGTGTCAAGATTGACAAGAAACAGGTGGATTGTGAAGGACAAGCTTATACTTTAATGATTTGGGATATTGCGGGTGAGGATAACTTTTACAATATCCGCCAGTCTTACTTGCGTGGTATGGCGGGATATATTCTTGTCATTGATGGTACACGACAAAATTCCTTTGAAGTCGGTATGTCCTTATTTGAGCGAGTTAAACAGCGTATTGGTGACTTGCCGTTGGTTTTTGCTCTTAATAAAGTGGATTTATTAGCACAATGGACTTTGGACAAGGAGCAGTTGCAATTACTGGATAATAGCGGTTTTCCTGTTGTACGCACGAGTGCCAAGCTGGATCAGGGGGTTAATGAGCTATTTATAGCACTAGTACAACAATTTTCCAGTCGGCAGCAGGGTGGATAAGCGATGACAGCTTTATTGAATCATGTTTATCGCGTATTGGATATTGCTATTTTTACCCGTGAAGTGGATGGCTTGTTTCATTTACAATCACCTCTGCCTGACTGGTTATTGTTCTTTGTGGGTCACGCTAGTCATCATGCTTATGATCTACCGGATATTTTTCCTTATTTGCAGTGTTTTATCTTTGATGCTGAGCAGCAGTGGCAAGCGAAAAAAAGTGAGCCGATTGCTTCGGGGCCTTGGTTGGAGGTTAACGCTGTAGAAGAAGAAGTACCTTTGGAGGCTAATGCTTTATGGGTGGAAGGCAAGGAAGTTTTATTACTGCAAAACTTGGGTGAGAAGTATTACCGCGAAGTCGAGCATTTGCAATATTTACGTAATGGTTTATTGAATCAGGAAATTCTGGAGTCAGAAGTACGCAAGCGCACTTTGGAAATTCAACGGCGGGAAGAGGAAATAGCCATCAAATTAGTGAGTTTGACCAGCTACCGCGATGAGGAAACGGGTTCTCATGTAAGGCGGATTGGGCTCTATGCTGCGGCGATGGCACGTGCACTTAACTGGTCAAGAGTCGATGTGGACAATATTCGTATTGCCGCTTCCATGCATGACATTGGCAAGATTGGCATTCCTGACCGTATCTTGCGCAAGAATGGTGCCTTGAATGATGAGGAATTCAGTATGATGAAAACGCATACTGAGATTGGTGCGCGTATGTTGCTAGGCAGCAATATTCCCATGCTGGATATGGCAGCCGATATTGCACTGCATCATCATGAGCGCTGGGATGGGACGGGTTATCCAAATGGTTTAGCGGGTGAAGCTATTCCCGTTGCAGCACGGATTACCAGTATTGTCGACATTTATGATGCCTTGGTGCATGAGCGAGTTTATAAGACTGCAATACCAGAGGATGAGTCCATTGCTTTAATGAAGGATATGTCTGGGCGGCATCTTGACCCTAATCTATTGGATTTGTTTCTGCATTTATTACCTGTAATGCGCCAGATTCGTAATGAAGTTAAAGAACAGGACGAAGAAACAATTGCCGCTTAATCTTAGGTAGGTCATTGACAATCTGTCGACTTAACTATAGTTTCCCTGTGTTCATATTAGTTTAGCCCCATCGTTGGCAATCGACTGAAGCAGTGCAATCTATATGTGCCTGCATCACCTGTGCAACCTGAAGTGAGGGTGACCATGGAAATAACTTTGATCAATCAAGGCTTGAGCCTGATGCTGTTTGGTATGGGTGTGGTATTTGCTTTCCTAACCTTATTGGTAGTTGCCACGAACACCATGTCTTATACGATTCAACGCTGGTTTCCCGAAAAGGAGTTACCTGTACCCACACCTAAAAAAATATCTCAAAAAAGTGGTTCTGTTTCGCCGCTTACCTTGGAAATTATTCAGACCGCTATAGATCAACATCGCAAACGCATGAATTAAGTAGTATGGTTTGTCGGTTAAAAGTAGTGAGGCTTTTATCCGGTTACAGCATGCTCTTTTCGCTAATCCTTGACGAGATTTAAGCTATGAGTCAGAAAACCGAATCTGCTTGCCTACCCCAAGGCCCAAGTCTGGGCATTACGGATGTGGTACTACGTGATGCACATCAATCCTTATTCGCTACCCGCTTACGTCTAGATGACATGCTTCCAATTGCCGAGAAACTTGATCAAGTTGGCTTTTGGTCAGTGGAAAGTTGGGGGGGAGCTACCTTTGATGCTTGTATTCGTTATTTGGGCGAAGATCCTTGGGAGCGCATTCGTGAGCTAAAAGCCGCTATGCCAAATACGCCTCAACAAATGTTATTCCGAGCGCAAAATATTCTGGGTTATCGGCATTATGCGGATGATGTGGTCGAGAAGTTTGTCGAGCGTGCGGCGGTCAATGGCGTGGATGTATTCCGCGTTTTTGATGCTATGAATGATGCACGCAATATGGAAACGGCCATTAAAGCTGTCAAACAGTTTGCTAAGCATGCGCAGGGAACACTCTCTTATACCTTAAGTCCGGTTCATAATTTGACGCTATGGCTGGATTTGGCTAAGCGTCTGGAAGACATGGGCTCTGATTCCATTTGTATCAAAGACATGGCGGGTTTACTTAAGCCTTATGCCGGATTTGAGCTTGTTAGTGCATTGAAGAAGACTGTTGCTATTCCTATTCATATTCAATGTCATGCAACAACAGGCATGTCTACTTCGACTTACCTAAAGTGTATTGAAGCCGGAATTGACAATGTGGATACGGCTATTTCTTCCATGTCTATGACATACGGGCATTCACCTACAGAAGCTTTAGTAGCTATTTTGCAGGAAACTGAACGTGACACAGGCTTGAATCTGGAGCTTTTGGAGGAGATTGCCGCTTATTTTCGTGAAGTGCGCAAAAAATATGCGAAATTTGAAGGTTCGCTCAAAGGCATTGATTCACGTATTTTGGTGGCACAAGTACCCGGTGGTATGTTGACCAATATGGAAAATCAATTGCGTGAACAAGGCGCAGCAGACAAGCTGGATGAGGTATTAAAAGAAATTCCTGTCGTACGCCAGGATTTGGGGTATATCCCCTTAGTGACACCCACTTCACAAATTGTAGGTACACAAGCTGTACTGAATGTGTTGACGGGGGAGCGTTACAAAACCTTGTCTAAGGAAACGACGGCTTTGTTACGTGGTGAGTACGGTGCAACGCCAGCACCTATCAATGAGTCATTGCAACAACGTGCCCTGAATGGGGATGAAGCCTTAACTTGCCGTCCTGCCGATGTGCTAGAGCCTGAAATGGAGCGTTTGACTCAGGAACTACAACAGCTAGCTAAAGAAAAATCCATTCGCCTAATGCAAGGCGAGCAATTGATTGATGATGTGCTCACTTATGCTTTATTTCCACAGATTGGTCTGAAGTTCCTAGAAAACCGTGATAATCCAGCCGCATTTGAGCCTGTACCGACAGGCAAAGAAGGCGCGGTAGTCAAAACGGATCAGGGGGAGGAAGTCTATACAGTCATGCTGGAAGGGCAACAATACACAGTCACAGTCAGTAATGGGGGTGATATTAGCGGCATTGTTCCACTGGGCGGTGAGACTGTTCATGCAGCGGCTGCGCCTGTTACCCAGTCAGGAGAGGGATTTCCGTCACCTTTAGCGGGTAATATTTTCAAGGTGTTGGTGGAGCCTGGCCAAAGCGTGGAGGAGGGTGAAACCATGATTATTCTGGAAGCCATGAAGATGGAAACAGCCGTCAATGCACCCAAAGCCGGAACAGTTGTGTCAGTTCAGGTGAAAGAGGGTGATGCCGTAACGGTTGGTCAAACATTGGTGACACTGGCTTAGGAGCAAAATGATGGAAGGATTATTAGTGCTCTGGCAGGAAACAGGACTGGTTCAGTTGGCTGGGGGGCAGTTTGTTATGATGCTAGTGGGGCTGGTATTGCTATATCTGGCGATTAGCAAAAAGTTTGAGCCACTGCTGTTATTACCTATCGGTGTCGGTACTTTACTGGTCAATATTCCGGGGGCTGGCATGGAGGCTGAGCCGGTTTATGATGCAGTGGGGCATCTGGTTAGTCCGGGTGGCATGATGTACTACATTTATAATGTGGGTATTGCTACAGGTGTCTTCCCCTTAGTAATTTTTATGGGGGTTGGCGCAATGACTGATTTTGGCCCTTTGCTGGCTAATCCTCGTACCTTGTTGCTCGGTGCTGCTGCACAATTTGGTATTTTTGCCACGGTTTTAGGTGCGGTAAGTTTAAGTGCTTTAGGTATTTTTGATTTCAGTATTCAGGATGCAGCTTCTATTGGCATTATCGGGGGCGCTGATGGGCCAACCGCTATTTTTGTAACCAGTATACTTTCGCCTGATTTGTTAGGACCAATAGCTGTAGCAGCTTACTCTTATATGGCTCTGGTGCCGATTATCCAACCACCTATTATGCGTGCCTTGACGACGCCTGCTGAGCGTGCCATTAAGATGGAGCAATTACGTCCTGTGTCGCGTATAGAAAAAATTGTTTTTCCCTTGCTATTGTTGATTTTGGTTGCCATTTTCTTGCCAACGGCAGCACCTTTATTAGGCATGTTTTGCTTTGGCAATCTCATGCGTGAGTCCGGCGTTGTTGCACGCTTGAGTGATACCACACAGAATGCCTTGATTAATACTGTCACTATTTTCTTGGGCTTGGCGGTTGGTTCTAAAATGAGTGCTGATAAGTTCTTGAATTGGGAGACTTTAGGTATTCTTTTGTTAGGCGCTATTGCTTTTTGCATTGGTACAGCGAGCGGTGTTTTATTAGCTAAGCTAATGAATAAGTTGTCAAAGCATCCAATCAATCCATTGATTGGCTCTGCGGGTGTGTCGGCTGTTCCTATGGCTGCACGGGTATCAAATAAATTGGGACTGGAAGCCAATCCACATAATCATTTATTAATGCACGCAATGGGGCCTAACGTGGCGGGAGTTATTGGTTCAGCCGTGGCGGCAGGCGTGATGATTAGTTTGGTGGGTAAGATGTAAACGGAAAGTTTATATTTGCAAAGCGTTTTTCATAAAAGCATCAACATTAAATCCCCCTTTTTCAAAGGGGGATATTTTTCTTCTGATAGGCGTCTATGTTCGCTGGGGGAGGAAGCGCTTCCCTTACTTCCAGCCAGCTTTATCCATTAGTTTAACAGCTTCTGCATTGTTTTCGCCTAGAATAGATAAGTTTAACTCATCGGATTTAAAGTCACCCCACTGCTTCAAGATTTCGCTGATTTCAACACCGGCTTTAACAGGGTACTCGCCATTTACTTCAGAATACCAAGCCTGAGCTCCGTCATTCGTCATAAATTCCAATAGCTTGATGGCATTCTCTTTGTTTTGAGCAGCTTTGGTGAGAGCAGCACCACTGACATTAATGTGTGTGCCGCGTGCATCTTCGCCTTGGTTCGGCCAGAAAACACCTATTTTTGCAGCAACTTTACGGTCATTAGCATCTTTACTACTCGCTAAACGCGCAAGGTAATAGGTATTTGCAATGGCTATATCACATTCACCTGCTGCGGCTGCTTTGATCTGGTCGGTATCACCGCCAGCAGGTGGACGGGCAAAGTTTTTGACTAAAGCTTTAGCCCATTTTCCGGCTGCTTCTGCACCATCGGCCTCAATCACGGAAGCTAATAAGGACTGATTGTAAATATTGCTGGAAGAACGAATGCAGATTTTGCCTTTCCATTTGGGATCAGCTAAATCTTCGTAGCTAGATAATTCAGCAGGGTCAACTCTGTCTTTAGCATACATAATAGGGCGAGCACGGTAGGTCAGCCCTACCCATTGATTGTCTCGATCACGTAGATTGGCAGGAATATTCTCGTTCAAGATGTCAGATGTAATGGCTTGCGTTAAGCCCATTGCTTTAGCGCGGTGCAGTCTGCCTGCATCAGCAGTAAACAGTAAGTCGGCGGGGGTGTTTTCGCCTTCTAATTTTAATTTTTCCAGCAGCGCATCATCTTTGCCAGTTACTAATTGAATCTTTACCCCGCTGATCTCAGTAAACTTATCCAGTAAAGGTTTAATGAGCGCTTCTTTGCGGGCTGAGTAAATATTAATTTCCTCAGCAGCTATTGCCTGACTGAATGATAGGGCAAAAGTACTAGCGACTAGGCTGGATAGTAGGATTTTTCGAGCTATGTGTTTCATTGCCGGGTTACACTCCGTGTGATTAATCTAAATGAGAATAGTTTACACTAACTAAAGACTGTATTTAATTGCAAGTAGTTTTCATTAGCGTGAGTGGATTTTTTTATGGCCGTGTTATACTTCGTGCCTAATAACATACCGTTTATCATTCGGGTTGTTGAAAATTGTAGGAAAACTGCATGTTGATACTCATCTCGCCTGCTAAGACACTGGATTATGTCACACCTGTGTCAGTTGCGGGAGTGACACAAGCGCGTTTGTTGGATAATTCACAATTATTGATTGATCAACTGAAAACCTTTGCACCACAAGACTTAGCTAGCTTGATGAAAATCAGTGACCCATTAGCTAGCCTCAATGCGAGTCGCTTTGCTAGTTGGCAGCGTCCTTTTGATACAGACAATGCCAAAGCCGCTATTTTTGCTTTTAAAGGTGATGTGTATGAAGGTTTACAGGCAGATACCTTGGATGCCGCCAGCTTAGACTATGCGCAAGCTCATTTACGTATTTTATCGGGCTTATATGGTATCTTGCGTCCAAAAGACTTGATGCAGGCTTATCGCTTGGAAATGGGTACAAAATTGCAGAATGTTCGCGGCAAAGATTTATATGCTTTCTGGGGGACACGTATTACAGAAATGCTTAATCAGGATTTGGCTGAGTCTGGCTCGGATATGGTCGTTAATTTGGCTTCCCAAGAGTATTTCAAGTCAGTTCAGCCAAAGCAATTACAGGCTCGTATTATTACGCCAATCTTCAAAGATTGGCGCAAAGGTCAGTACAAAATTATTAGTTTTTATGCCAAACGAGCGCGTGGTTTGATGGCACGTTATCTACTACAAGAGCGTATTGATAGCTTGGACGGTTTACTTGAGTTTGAAGCTGAAGCTTATGCTTATCAGGCTGATTTGAGTAAGCATCCCCATGAGCCCGTTTTTGTTCGGCGTAAATATTAAGGCAATGATTTAGCGTTAGTTTTTATCATAAAAAAAGGAGTCACTTGTGTTGAGACTATCTACCAAACAATTTGGGCTGTTACTGCTATTGTTGGCCTTCAGTCCTTTGAGTATTGCGCACACCGGGGCAGGGGTGGCTGGCGGTTTTTCCTCGGGCTTTACCCATCCTCTAATGGGAACGGATCATGTCACAGCCATGATTGCAGTAGGTATTTTAGGTGCATTTTTGGGGCGTCCTGCGATTTGGCTATTGCCAGTGTTATTCCCATTGGTTATGGCACTAGGCGGGGTCATGGGCTTGTTGGGTTTGCCTATACCTATGATTGAACCAGGTATTGCAGCCTCTTCTATTGTATTAGGTAGTTTGATTGCACTGGCCTTGAAACCGCCTTTATGGGTTGCAGGTTTGCTTGTTGCCATATTTGCCATTTTTCATGGTTATGCTCACGGCGCTGAATTACCCGAAGCGGCTAACCCATTGGCGTATAGTTTAGGTTTTGTAATAGCGACAGGCTTATTGCATTTGGTGGGTATTGCCATTGGTGAATTGGTTCGTTGGCCAGTCGGTAAAACAGTGGCGCGAGTCGCTGGTGGAATGATTGCCTTAGCTGGCGTTGGTTTTTTGACTGGCTTCTTGTAAGGCTTTAAAGGCTTTATGAGTCATTTCATTTGGCAAAGTGCGCTACATCCAGTTATGGCTTTAGGGCACTTGCTGGTTTTGCTTGCCTTGGGTTTGTGCTGCGCACAACAAGGCAAGCAAGCCATGCAAACAGCCATGCTAAGCTTTATAATGGCTATAGCTTTGGGTCTGTTTTTAACCCGTTTTGGCATCCATTATGCTTATAGCAGTTTAGGCTTATTAGTGCTGACTATGGTATTGGCTTTATTAGTTAGCCTGAAGCTCGCTAACTTAGCGCTGGTTTGGTCGGTTTTTTTTGCTCTGCTGGCGGGATTGTTGATAGGGCTGGATTCTGCTTTCCCGTTTATACCTGGTATGAAGGCTAGAACGATTCACATAGGGCTGTTCACCATTGGTATCTCTTCCAGTCTGTTATTATTGATATTTGCTTTGCTGGGCGGGCTGTTGAATAAACTTTGGTCAGGTCTGGCCGTCAGAGTATTAGGAGCATGGATCGCTGCGGCTGCCTTGATGGTATTGGCTCTGTCCATTTCTGGCGTAGCTGGCGCGATGGTGCTCTAGTCTTGCTACTCAACTAAGAATGGAATTGATTATGAAGACTAAACACGCGATTAGATTAGGTCTTGGCCTGTCTATTTTCGCTTTAGGATTATCGATAGGCTCAATTCAAGCTGATAATTTCCACTACGAAATTCACCTTACCACGCGCTTGCTGGCAAATGCGGAAGGTCGTTTGGCTGCTTTGGATATGAATTGGGAATATGATCCGCAAGTATCGGCTATATTGCTGGAAGGTGAGGATTTATCGCCAGACAAAGCCGCTGCTACTTTATATAGTAAAGCGCGTTTAATCATGGAGGATTTACATGTACTGGGTTACTTCACCCAGCTTAGTTTAGATGAGCTGCCGCAGCGGATTAAAAGGGTAGAAGATTATGAGGCGAAGCTCAATGAGCAGGGCGGGATTGCATTGCGTTTCCGTTTGGATTTAGAAACGCCTTTGGCTGTGAAAGGACACAAACTAGCAATCACGCTGGCGGATTATGACGGTGCTGCCTTAATTGCTTATCGTGGTTCTAGAGACATTACTGTCGATGCGGTTTTGCAGCAACAATGCACCATGCCGCTCATCTCAGAGGCAGTTGTTAATTTACCTAATGGGCATACTCCTACTGTGCAAACAGTACATTTGGATTGTACTTAATAAAGCTTAGTATTTCAGCGCTAACACAAAATGGGCGCATGAGTCCTTCATACGCCCAACACTGCTTATTATCAAACTCAAGCAGCCAGCGAGCGGCACTTAGTGGTGACGGTGACAGTCGCAGCGATCGTGGTTCGTGCGTGCTTTGTGAATATCACGCTGTGCTTGTTGGATCATCCGCATTAATTGACGCTCTTCACGTTTAGTCAAGCAATGGTCTTTTAGCATGTCTGTTTTTTTGCGAATAATACGGTTTTGCTGATTATTCAATTGCATCAGTTCACGGCGTGTCAATTGATGGGCACGTCGACCGGCGTGAATATTTTTTGCCATTTTCCCTATTAATGTACCCACCGGACGAACAGAAACACAGACCCGAGGCGGGTGTACTGGACGTATAGGATGCACTGGGCGTGGTGGACGTACTGGATAGGGGTGTATGATAGGCTGGTCAGGTAGTATATGAATGCTGACAGTCGCATTGCTATCAGGACTGGAAGAAGAAAGCGGGTAATAATATTCAGTCGTTGCTGAACTGGTAGGGTGATAATTTGTGGCTGAAGCCGTCGCTGCCCATACCACGCCCAATCCAATAATACTTGTCATAACGATTTTTTTAAACATGACTTATTCTCCTAATTTTAGAGTGAAAGCTATTTTAGCCAGGTCATTCATTGACGGTTAATTATGTGTCGATAGCTAGGCTGTTATGCTATAACCCAAGCCTGCTTACTCTATAAAAAATGAACTATTTTTGACGTTATTTAATGACAGCTTATTTTATTTCCACAGCGTTTTTATTTATTCTTTTGCTGGCTTAGTATCTTTTACTCTATTACTATGACTCTGATTTTAAAGGTTTTTTGTGGCTTGTTATCGTATAGCAGACATAGGTTATCGAATAATAGTGGCTAGTATGCTGTTATTTCTTTTAAATTGAGGTAATAGCGTGTAACGAGGGGCTATTTAAAGGAGAAACCTAATGAAAAAAATGATTTGTTCAGGCTTGGCGATCTTTTTATTGCTAATGCAACAGGGAATGGCTTATGCAGAAACTTGCCAGGTAGCATTTCGTGCTAAACGCACAGTCAAGGAAAATCGTTGGTTTGGTTCAGTATCAAGACCGGAATTCAAGTCTGGCGTGGTCAGTGGTGAGGGCGCAAGCTTAAAAGCCTGTGAGCAAGATGCCTTGGCACAAATCCGCAAAGAAGGCTGGATCATTACGTATCAACGCACCCTTCGCTCAGGTGGGCGTAATGATCGTTCGCGGGCAGATCGTCCCACTCGACTAGAGCGTTATAATCGTTAAGGTTAGCTAGCAGCTTTTTGTCTTTGTCGGTTTTACTCAGGGGCTTGAGCTTTCCCGAGTTTTGCTTATGGTCTGAGGGCTGAGTAAAGCCGACAATCTTGTGACAAGCTTGGGATGGATGGTAAACAGCTCAGTTTCCAGCTAGGTTTCATTGTCGTCATCCGTACGATGATTCTTAATAACTTTCGGGTTTACCTCTATCCAATAGCCTTTGCTACGACGGCTTTTAATTAAAGATTTTTCCAGCAAACGCGCGCCTAGCTCTTCACGTAGTCGCTTAATCATTTGTGTGCCATTGTCACCGGGCAAATCAGCAGGGTGTAAGGTTTGGCCTTCCATGCGCTTTTTCACCAATGCTTTTAGGGTTGTCATTTGAGCACGATTCAATTCCAACTCAATAGTGTTAATGACTAGGCGATTGCCCGGGCGAAATTCCAGACGTTCAATAACTAAACCACTTTCCTGCCATTGTGCCATTTTGCGTCTATCTCGACTCCAGAGGTACATTTGAACCGCTAATAAGGCCAGTGTCAAAATGAGTACAGCAATCAATACGCCAATTAACTTGCTTAAAAAGTCAAAGGTTAAACCAACCAGACCAACGTATTCACCAAAGCTTTGTTCTTCAACAATGGGGCTGGCGTCTGGATAGGGTGGAGCGACTGAAAAGTTAAACATGGCAAATGCAGAAAGAACCACCAACAAGACAATGCTCGCAAACAGCAAAGCTGCCATGCTGAAAGCGAAATAGGGATGGTTGAAAAGGTTTGCCAGTTTTTGTTTCATAGGGGAGAGCCTGTATGTTTATTACTATCAACAATCTGATTTAAAAAAGCCATAGTACACAGCTAAGACACAGGCTTTAAGCTGGGGTTCAGTTCTTAATAAAACCTTGCTTTTTTGTGCTTCGACCTTATTGTTAGCGGATCAGGACATACTCAGTAAATCTTTCAGGAAAGTGACTATGACAGATTCTCCATTTATTTTTGAAGCAGACGCGCAAAACTTTGCGACGCTGGTATTGCAAAATTCTTATCAAGCTCCGGTGGTGGTGGACTTTTGGGCAGATTGGTGTCAACCCTGCAAAATGCTGATGCCCATACTCGCTAAATTGGCAGATGAGTACCAAGGGGCTTTTATTCTAGTAAAAGTGAATACTGACGATAATCAGGCCTTAGCTGCCAAGTTTGGCGTGCGTAGCCTGCCGACTGTCAAGGTATTTAAGGATGGGCAAGCGGTTGATGAGTTCATGGGGGCTTTGCCAGAAAGTGAAGTTCGTAAATTTATTAATAAACACCGTGTACGTCCGACTGAGCCTCATCGCCAGCAAGCTTTAGCACTGCAACAAGCAGGGCAAGTCGATGAAGCGATTCAGCTTTTGCAGCAAGTCATTCAACACGAACCAGATTTCCATGAAGCAAGCCTCGACTTGGCAGCCATATTATTGGACAAGGGTGATCTGGATTCAGCAGAAGCATTACTAGGCAGTTTGCCGGATGCAGGTGTGCCTGCTGAGCAAAGACAGCGTTTGCAAGCTGATTTAAAAATGGCTCGCTTAAAGCAACAATCTGAATCTATTGATACCTCCAGTCTGGAGCAACGTTTGAAGGTTAATGCCAATGATTTGGAAGCTATGTTGGAATTGGCAAAAGTACGTATTGCCCAAGGTCACTTGGAAGAGGGGCTAGGGCTTTATTTAAAAGTCATGCAAAAAGATGCTGCTTTTCAAGCAGGTGCAGGTCGCGCTGGCTTGCTGAGTACCTTTGAATTATTGGGTGCAGCGCATCCATTAGTAAAAAAATACCGAGGGAAAATGTTTTCTTCCATGTATTGACCTGAAAAGCTTATATGGCCTCCACTATCAATAAGTAAATAGACTTCCTGCCAGCGTAATTTCGGCTGGCATATGAATTCGGTTTGAGTCAAATTATTTCGATTGCGCGATTTGCCGTTATCTACTCATAAAAGATCAACTGTATTCATCTATCCTGCTTCTTCTGTGAAGGCTGTGTTCCTTCGAGCCATCCTCCTGATAAAATTAGCTTTGTCGTTGGCGCAATGCTTCATACAAGCATACGCCGCTTGCTACGGACACATTCAGGCTAGAAACCTGCCCGAGCATGGGAATTGCTACTAAAAAATCACAACACTCCTCCGTAAGGCGGCGAATGCCTTTATCTTCTGCGCCCATCACCAGTGCCATTGGTCCTTTGAAATTGACCTGATACAGATTTTCAGTGGCTTTGTCACTAGTACCTGTCAGCCAGATACCACGTTCCTTTAAATTATCCAGCGTGCGCACTAAATTGGTAACTGGTATAAAGGGGACGGTTTCCGCAGCACCTGAAGCCACTTTGCGCACAGTAGGGGTTAAGCCGACAGCATTATCCTTGGGGGCAATTACAGCCTGAACACCGACTGCATCAGCAGTGCGTAAGCAAGCACCTAGATTATGTGGATCAGTCACACCGTCAAGAATCAGCAAAAAAGGCGTATCTTGTAATTTATCCAATAAATCATATAAATCATTTTCGGTGTACGTTTGGCCACGAAAATACTCAGCTACAATACCCTGATGACGTGCTCCGGTTGCCATGCGATCCAGTTGCTGTGCTGTGGCTTGCAATGTATGCAAACCACTATGAGTTATGGTCTTTTGTAGTTCCCGCAAGCGCTCATTGCGAGTGCGCTGCTCAATCCAGATGCTACCTAGGTTATGTGGATCATTGCGTATTGCACTATCTACTGCATGTATGCCATAAATAATGGTTTTGGCCATTAGCTTTTTTTCCGCTGTTTGGTCGCGCGTTTGCCTGAAGTGCTGGTTTTTGTCGTTTTTGCACTTTTGCTGCGCGTAGAAGGTGACTTGCTTTTAGCTGGTTTGGTTTTACCTTTAGGTTTGTCAGTAGCCGGTTTATCATCAGCCAAGATAAAGTCTATTTTGCGCTCATCCAGATCAACTCTTGCAACTTTAACGCGCAAGCGGTCACCTATACGAAATACCCGTCCGGCATTTTCACCCGTTAACCGATGACGAATGGGGTCAAAGCGATAATAGTCATTATCTAGTGCTGTGACATGCACTAGACCCTCTACATAAATGTTTGCTAGCTCGACAAACAGACCAAAATTGGTCACGCTGCTAATAATGCCGTCAAAAGTTTCACCCACATGCTCTTGCATGTATTCGCTTTTTAACCAGGCTTCCACATCACGGGTAGCATCATCGGCACGACGTTCTGCCATAGAGCAATGTTCCCCTAAAGCAAGCATATCCGCCATGGAGTAGCGGAAAGTAGCTGCTGTGCCACCTGTTAATAAATGGCGGATAGCACGGTGTACCAATAAATCAGGATAGCGCCGAATGGGTGACGTAAAATGAGCATAATCGTCATGTGCCAAACCAAAATGACCGATTTCACCATCAGGGCTGTATTGTGCTTGGGAAAGTGAGCGTAATAGCACCGTTTGGATCAAATGGGCGTCAGGACGGCCTTCAATTTGCTCAATGATTCTTGCATAATCGGCGGGCTCTGGTTCCATGCCACCGCCGAGTGACAAGCCCACACCGGCCAGAAATTCGCGCACATCTTCCAGTTTTTCGATGGAAGGTTGGTCATGGACACGGTGTAGTGCTGGCATTTGGTGTTGTTTAAGGTAATGAGCTGCACATACATTGGCAATAATCATGCACTCTTCAATAATGCGATGTGCATCATTGCGCTGAATCGGCACAATATCTTCAATCTTGCGGTCTGCACTGAATACGATGCGGGTTTCAGTGGTTTCAAAATCAATCGCGCCCCTGGTGGTACGTGCTTTGTGCAGGATACGGTAAAGGGTATGTAAGTCATCTAAATGGCGTACCAAGTGAGCATATTCTTGTCGCAGGGGCTCGTCTTGGTCGATGACCATAGCAGCAACTTGCTTGTAGGTTAGCCGAGCGGCCGAGTTCATGACAGCCTGCATGAAGGTATAATCAATGACTTCACCTTCATCATTGATTTTCATGTCGCATAACATACAGAGCCGATCCACTTTAGGGTTGAGTGAACACAGGCCATTGGAAAGTATTTCCGGCAGCATAGGAATGACTTTGCCAGGAAAGTAAACCGATGTTGCCCGCAGAGCAGCCTCTTTATCCAGAGCTGTATCAGGATGTACATAGGCTGATACATCTGCTATGGCAACTAATAAGCGCCAATAGTGACCTTCATATTGACAATACACCGCATCATCAAAGTCTTTTGCATTTTCACCATCAATAGTCACTAATGGAATAGTGCGCAAGTCGCCACGTCCTTCCTTGGCTTTTTCTGGAACATCGACAGTGAATTTATCCGCCTCATCCATGACCTGCGGTGGCCAATCATGGGGCAGCTCGTGACTACGAATGGCTATATCGATTTCCATGCCGGGTGCCATATGATGACCAAGCACTTCTATGATTTTACCGATAGGCTTAGCGCGCCGCGTCGGTTGTTCCAATATGCCAGCAACAACAATTTGTCCCGTCTCGGCACCGTTCAATTGATCTGGCGGAATTAAAATATCCTGACTGATGCGGCTATTATCTGGAATTACAAAAGCAATACCGCTTTCAATGGCCAAGCGCCCGACAACCTGTTCAGTACCACGTTCCAGCACTTCAACAATTGCGCCTTCACGTCGTCCTTTATTATCTAGGCCGCGCACACTGGCGAGTACACGATCACCGTGGATGATTGCCGCCATTTGTTTGGCGTGTAGGAATAAATCCGCTGAGCCATCGTCTGGAATCAGAAAGCCGAAACCGTCGGGATGTCCCATGACACGTCCAGAAATCAGGTCAGTCCGAGCTACCGGAATATATTGGCGGCGACGATTAAACAATAACTGACCATCACGTTCCATGGCACGTAAGCGTTTGCGTAAAGCATCTGTGTCCATCTCTTCATGTAGTCCCAGTGCATCAGCTAGGCTAACAAAATCCAGCGGGTGAGGATTTTGGGCTAATACTTCTAGAATGACCTCTCGACTGGGGATGGGGTTTTCGTATTTTTCAGCCTCGCGCTGGCGGTAGGGGTCTTTGAGTTTCAACGTAAATCCTTGTCTTTATACTAGTATAAATAGTCTTTTGTACTTGGTCGGCTAGCGTAGCAAAAATCCTGAATTTATGTTTGACAAAAAAATACCTCAGCGCTATGCTGCACGCCTCTTGGGTCACAGCTAATGTGATAGGTAAGAAATGCCGAGATGGCGGAATTGGTAGACGCGCTAGTTTCAGGTATTAGTGGGGCGACCCGTGGAGGTTCGAGTCCTCTTCTCGGCACCAGATTCAAAGCCTTGGTTCTTAATGAGCCAAGGCTTTTTGCTTTTAAGTTTTAAAAATTCCATTTGTCTGCTGATTGCTGGGCTAGCGACAGGCAAGCTTGCAGTGCAGCAAGGGCTTGGGTATCCTGCCTGTTTTCGTGCGCTGGACGCGCTTTTATTAATGAAACAAGTGATCCTTGGTATAGATCACCACTGGAGATAATAATGCCTTCTATTACTCTGCCTGATGGGAGTCAACGCTCTTTTGATCGTCCCGTTTCCGTTTATGATGTCGCTGCCAATATCGGTACAGGTTTGGCTAAAGCTGCCTTGGCTGGCCGTGTTAATGGCAAGCTTGTTGATACCAGCTATGTAATGAGTGAAGACAGCGAGTTGGCGATTATTACGGCTAAGGACGATGACGGGCTGGATATTATTCGTCATTCTTCTGCACATTTAATGGCGCAAGCGGTTAAGCAATTATTCCCCGAAGTGCAAGTCACCATCGGGCCGACAATTGAAAACGGCTTTTATTATGATTTCGCTACTCCACGTCCTTTTACCCCGGAAGACTTGCAAGCGATTGAGAAGCGTATGCAGGAGCTGATCCGCCAGGATTTGCCGCTGGAGCGCAGCGTGATGTCACGCGATGACGCTATACGGTTTTTCCGTAATCTGAGTGAAGAGTACAAAGCAGAAATTATTGAAGCGATTCCCGCAGGTGAGGAACTGTCGCTTTACCGTCAAGGGGATTTCATTGATTTGTGCCGTGGTCCGCACATTCCTAGTACGGGCAAAATTCCCGCTGTCAAAGTCATGAAAGTGGCGGGGGCTTACTGGCGGGGTGACTCTAAAAACGCAATGCTGCAACGCATTTACGGTACAGCGTGGGGCGATAAAAAAGCGCTCAAGCAGTATTTGACCTTTTTGGAGGAGGCGGAAAAACGTGATCACCGCAAGTTAGGCAGGCAACTGGATTTATTTCATTTTCATGAAAATGCGCCCGGTTCAGTGTTTTGGCATCCGAAAGGTTGGCGCTTGTTCCAGCAATTGATCAATTATATGCGCAGTCGCCAGGAACGTGCGGGTTATGTCGAAGTCAATACACCGGATGTGATGGATCAGTCCTTGTGGGAAACATCTGGCCACTGGTTTAATTACCATGAAAACATGTTTATTACGCAGACTGAGGATGAGCGTGTTTTTGCGCTTAAGCCAATGAATTGCCCCGGTGGCATGATGATGTTTGCCCAAGGCTTGAAAAGTTATCGAGATTTGCCTTTGCGTATGGCGGAGTTTGGCAAAGTACACCGTTATGAACCTTCTGGTGCTTTGCATGGCCTGATGCGGGTGCGCCACTTTACCCAAGACGATGCTCATATTTTCTGTACTGAAGGACAAGTACAGCAGGAGTGTCAGGATGTTATCAAACTGGTTTTAGATATTTATAAAGACTTTGGTTTTAACAATGTTGTGATCAAGTTGTCTACTCGTCCAGAAAGTCGTATTGGTAGCGATGCAGTTTGGGACAAATTGGAAGGTGCTTTGGCTGCTTCCTTGGAAGCTCTGGGTATGGACTATCAGTTATTCCCGGGTGAAGGGGCTTTTTATGGCCCTAAATTAGAGTTTGTGTTACGCGATGCGATTGGGCGTGATTGGCAGTGTGGTACTTTGCAAATTGATATGAATCTGCCAGAACGTTTTGATTTATCCTATGTGGCGGAGGATAATTCGCGTCAGCGTCCGGTGATGTTGCATCGAGCTTTGTTCGGTTCGCTGGAGCGTTTTGTTGGTATTTTGATTGAGCACTATGAGGGTAAATTCCCATTGTGGCTCGCGCCAGTGCAGGCTGTGATCATGAATATCACCGATAGCCAGGCTGGATTTGTTAAATCTGTTGAAAAACAGCTAGGTGAAGCGGGTATTCGCAGCGTATCAGACTTGAGAAATGAAAAAATAGGCTTTAAAATCCGCGAGCACACCCTGCAAAGGGTCCCTTATTTATTGGTAGTAGGGGATCGTGAGGTTGAAACAGCTTCTGTCTCGGTACGTACCCGCTCCGGGCAGGATATGGGTGTCATGTCTGTCGTAGAATTTCAACAGAAGTTGTCTGCCGAGATAGCCAGTCTTGGTGTTAATAATTTGGAGGAATAGACCTATCGTTCAGGAAAAAGAGCATCGCATTAATGAAGATATTCGAATTCCTAAAATTCGTTTGATTGATGCTGATGGAGAAAATAAAGGCGTAGTCTCAACTAGCGAAGCGATGGAGATGGCTGCTGAAGCCGCATTGGATTTAGTTGAGATCGTGCCTAATGCTAAGCCGCCTGTTTGCCGGATTATGGATTATGGAAAATTCCGGTTTGACGAAAGCAAAAAAGCGGCAGTAGCACGTAAAAAACAGAAACAAGTTCAAGTGAAAGAGATTAAGTTTCGTCCAGGTACAGATGAAGGCGATTACAAAATCAAATTACGTAAACTAAGCGAGTTTCTGGAGGATGGCGATAAAACCAAAATAACGGTGCGCTTCCGTGGACGTGAGATGGCACACCGTGAATTGGGCATGGATTTGCTCAAACGTATCGAGGCAGATTTAATTGAATTAGGTACGGTTGAGCAATTTCCCAAGCTGGAAGGGCGTCAAATGGTGATGGTTATGTCGCCTAAAAAGAAATGAGGTCAGTTGCTACCGCTGCTCTAAATGTTGGCAATTGACTTTACCCTCATCCTGTTAAGGCGAGGCACTCTTGCGGGATGTTTTGTTAACCTCTGATTGGAGATGAAGATGCCTAAAATGAAAACCAACCGAGGAGCCGCAAAACGGTTCCAGAAGGCGGCTAGTGGCCGTTTCAAGCGTAAGCAGTCCCATCTGCGCCACATTCTGACCAAGAAAAGCACTAAGCGTAAGCGCCACTTGCGTGTAGGTGAGAATCTTGTCCATAAGTCCGATCAGGCAATGGTCGGGCGCTTAGTGCCTTACCAATAAAGGAGAATGAGAGATGGCAAGAGTTAAACGGGGCGTACAGGCGAGTGCCCGCCACAAAAAGGTTCTGAAAAAAGCTAAAGGTTACTACGGTGCTCGCAGTCGAGTGTATCGCGTCGCGCATCAGGCTGTTATTAAAGCAGGCCAATATGCTTACCGCGATCGCCGTCAACGCAAGCGTCAATTCCGTGCCTTGTGGATTGTGCGTATTAATGCTGCTTCTCGTCTATTTGGTCTTTCTTACAGCCGCTTTATGGATGGTCTGAAGAAAGCCAATATACAGGTGGATCGCAAAATTTTGGCTGATTTGGCCGTACATGATATTGATGCGTTTGGGCAGTTAGCTGAAAAAGCAAAAGCTGCCCTTGCCTAAGGTTCTGAGATCGGAACGGTATCGTTAGATTGTTAAATCATACAAAAAGCGGGGAAGGTTTTTGCCTCTCCCCGCTTTTTGTTTTTAAAAATTAAATGGAAGGAATACGTCGTGCAAAGTCTGCTGGAACTGATGGGCGAGGCTCATGAGCAAATTTCCAAGGCGGCAAGTTTGGCAGCTCTGGATCAGGTGCGGGTGCAGTATCTAGGCAAATCTGGGTTGATTACCCATCAGCTCAAGCAATTGGGACAGTTGCCACCAGAAGAGCGCAAGACAGCCGGACAAGCCATTAATCAGGCGAAGCAAGCACTGTCCAGTGCGATTGATTTACGTCGTGATAGTTTGCAGGCTGAAGCATTAAGTGTGCGCTTGCAAGCTGAAGCGGTGGATGTCACCTTGCCAGGTCGACGTATGGATACCGGCGGTCTGCACCCGCTGACCTTGAGCATGCAGCGTGTCAGTGAAATTTTTGCACAATTGGGTTTTGCCAGTGCGGAAGGGCCACAGGTGGAAGATGATTTTCATAACTTTACCGCCCTGAATATGCCTCCTAATCATCCGGCGCGTGCCATGCAGGATACTTTTTATCTAGATCAAGAAGGTTTAAAAGACAGTCTGTTGTTGCGTACGCATACATCTTCCGTACAAATTCGTTATATGGAAGCTCACCAGCCACCTGTACGCATTATTGCTCAGGGTCGTGTTTATCGTTGTGATTCTGATATGACGCATAGTCCGATGTTCCATCAAGTCGAAGGTTTGATGGTGGATGAGGGTGTTACTTTTGCTGATCTTAAGGGTATTTTGGAAGCATTTTTCAAAGCTTTCTTTGAAGTGGATAAGCTAAATATGCGCTTCCGTTCCAGCTTCTTTCCTTTTACGGAACCATCAGCAGAGATTGATATTTCTTGTGTGCACTGCCACGGGACAGGTTGCCGCGTATGCAAGCAGACAGGTTGGCTGGAAGTCATGGGTTGCGGCATGGTACACCCCAATGTACTGAAGCATGTTGGTATTGATAGCGAAAAGTACACTGGCTTTGCCTTTGGTGGTGGGATTGAGCGTATGACCATGTTGCGTTACCAAATGAATGATTTGCGCGTTCTATTTGAAAATGACGTGCGTTTCCTTAAGCAATTCCATTAAGCAGGAGCCAAAAACATGAAAATCAGTGAACAATGGTTGCGTGAATGGGTGAATCCTGCTGTGGATCTCACTGAAATCGGCAAAAAGCTTACGATGGCTGGTTGCGAAGTGGAGGGTGAAGAAGGTGTCGCCAGCGATTTTAGCGATGTTGTCGTGGCCGAGATTGTGGCAATTGAGCGTCATCCTGATGCAGATAAGTTAAATGTTTGTACGGTTCATGATGGTGCTAATGAGACGCTGCAAATTGTTTGCGGTGCACCGAATGCCCGCGCTGGTTTGAAAGCGCCCTTAGCGCGGATAGGTGCAGTGCTGCCTTTGCCTGATAGTGACAAGCCTTTGAAAATTAAGAAAGGTAAGCTGCGCGGTGTAGCCTCTTATGGGATGTTGTGCTCTGCTGTTGAGTTGGGTTTGGCTGAAAAATCTGAGGGTTTATTAGAGCTGCCAGCAGATGCGCCAGTGGGTACGGCTTTGCGCGATTATCTGCAATTAAATGATCGGGTGTTGGAGTTAAATATTACACCGGAGCGTGGTGACTGCCTGAGTATGGCAGGTGTGGCGCGTGAGGTTAGCGTTTTGACAAAGACAGCGCTCACACCGCCTGTAATAACACCACAAGCGGTATTAGGCGATGATGTATTGTCTGTCAGTTTGCCAGCGCCAGAAGCCTGCCCACGTTATGCGGGGCGGATTATTCGCAATATTAATCCTGAAGCTGCAACACCTTTGTGGATGAAGGAAAAGTTGCGCCGAGCAGGTCTGCGTAGTTTGTCAGCCGTGGTTGATGTCACTAACTATGTTTTGTTGGAGTTGGGGCAGCCTATGCACGCTTTTGACTTGGACAGGCTGCAAGGTGGTGTGCAAGTTCGTTATGCCCGACCAGATGAGACATTGACGCTGCTAAATGGCCAAAGTACGACTTTGCGCCCCGATACATTAGTTATTGCGGATGATGTGAATGCTTTGGCAATGGCCGGTATTATGGGAGGCGAAGCCTCAGCCGTGGGCGATAATACGCGCCATATCTTTTTGGAAAGTGCCCATTTCCGCCCAGAATACAGTATGGGCAAAGCGCGTAGCTATGGTTTGCAAACCGACTCATCTTATCGTTTTGAGCGGGGTGTAGCGCCTGATTTGTGTGTTAGTGCACTGGAGCGCGCAACGCAGCTCATTATAGCCATTTGTGGCGGCGAACCAGGAGCTGTGGTTGATCAGTTGAGTGATGCGTCCGTATTGCAAGCACCCAGCATCAAGTTACGCCGTGAGCGTATTCCGCACGTATTGGGTATTACGGTGGATGATGCCACTGTACAAGGTATTTTGGAGCGTTTAGGTTGTCAGCTTGAAACGAGTGCAGCAGCTTGGATAGTAACGCCGCCTTTGGCACGTTTCGATCTTCGTATTGAGGAGGATTTGATTGAAGAGGTCGCGCGTGTACATGGTTATGATCAGATTCCAACCGTATTGCGTCCGTTGCAAGCACGTGTTGTCTTGGGCAAAGAGGCACACAATCGTCCAACTGATTTGTGCGCCCCCTTAATTGCCAATGGTTATCTGGAAGCCGTAAGTTATAGCTTCGTTGATCCACGTATGGATAGTCTGCTGGCGCCCAGTGTGGATGAAATTTTGTTAGCTAATCCAATTTCTGCCGACCTAAGCCGGATGCGTACTACCATTTGGTCAGGGCTGTTGCCTGCGCTGATTCATAATGTGAATCGCCAGCAATCTCGGGTGAGATTGTTTGAGTTGGGGCCGGTTTTTACCAAGGAAAACGGTGAGATACGGCAGCGACAGCAGTTGGCAGGCGTAGTAACGGGCAGCTTGATGCCTGAGCAATGGGGGGTGGCAACGCGCAAGGTGGATTTTTACGATGTGAAAGGTGATGTGGAAGCTATACTTGCTAAAGCGAGCCAAGAGCATTTTCACTTTTTGCCTGTAGTACATCCTGCTTTACATCCCGGACAGTCTGCACAGATTGCAAGTGCTAAGTGTACTATCGGTTGGCTAGGTGCTTTGCATCCACGTATTGAGCGTCAGCTGGGTCTAGAGCAAACCGTCTATTTGTTTGAGCTGGACATGCAGGCTTTGCTAGAAAGACGTTTACCAAAATACCAAGCTGTTGCCCGTTTTCCGGCCATTAGGCGTGATTTAGCCTTGTTGTTGGATAAAACAGTTCTGGCTTCTACACTGGATAATACTTTGCAGCAGTTGGCTTTGCCGCAATTGATACACTGGTCTATTTTTGATGTCTATACTGGTACTGGTGTGGCAAAGCATCAGAAAAGCCTGGCAATTAGCTTGATTTTACAGGATTTTTCGTGCACCCTTGAGGATGCCGAAGTCAATCGTATGGTAGAAAAGGTGGTCGCTGCTTTACATGAACAAACCGGCGCAACCCTACGATAATAAGGAGAAGACGATGGTAACTTTGACCAAAGCAGGTATGGTCGAACAATTGTACGAGGAGCTTGGCTTAAACAAACGTGAAGCTAAGGATTTAGTAGAAATGTTTTTTGAGGAAATTCGTGCTTCCTTAGGGCAAGGGCAAAATGTGAAATTGTCCGGTTTTGGTAATTTTATGTTACGTGATAAGACGCAGCGTCCGGGGCGTAACCCCAAGACAGGTGAGGAAATTCCCGTGCAGGCACGACGTGTCGTCACCTTCCGTCCAGGACAAAAACTCAAGCAGCGCGTGGAAATTTATGCAGGAAACGCGCATTCCAGGTAGCGAATTACCTGCGATTCCTTCTAAGCACTATTTCACTATTGGTGAAGTGAGTGAGTTGTGCGGAGTGCGGTCGCATGTATTGCGTTATTGGGAACAGGAGTTTCCATCTTTAAAGCCTATGAAGCGGCGTGGTAATCGCCGCTATTATCAGCGCGAAGATGTAGTGTTGATTCGGCAGATTCGTAGCCTATTGTATGAGGAAGGCTATACGATTAGCGGCGCACGCCAAAAAATCATGGGCGGCCTTGATGCTGTTATGTACTCGGGTACTTCTGAGGAATGGCTGGGCGAATTAATCGCTAAATTAGAAGATACACTTCATACTTTGAAATCCTGATTTTTTATTGAGATGTCAGTAGAGATGCGGTAAGCTCTCCATCCTCTTCGGTCGGGGCGTAGCGCAGCCTGGTAGCGCACCACAATGGGGTTGTGGGGGTCGGAGGTTCAAATCCTCTCGCCCCGACCAGTTAAGTTATTGATTTAAAAGAATTTATTTCTTATTTATCTCTTTCGGGGATTCCTAGGGGATTATAAATTCTTCCAATTTTCCCTTTTCGCCTTTCTGTTCTTCACTATCAATCCACCTCACATAGACTGTCAGGAGTACAACCAGGCTGTGACCCAGTTGCTTTGCTACATAGGCTGGTTTGTTGTTTGCCATGAGTAGCATGGTGGCAGGTGTGCCGGGTGTTATATGTGCGACGATGCCGGATGCCCAGTTTTTTCAGGCTGGGTTTCCAATAATTTTTGCGTTGGGCTTTACCGTTATCGTTCCAAGGATTGCCGGTCACCGGGTTCAGAAAAATGAATTTATCCTGTAGGAATTTGTGTTCTTTTTGACGGCGCAGTGCTTCCAGTGCACGTGTGTTGAGGTCAACATCTCTGATCTGGCCGGCTTTGACGCTTTTCAGTTTGCCTGCCGTTTGGGCGCGTTGAATACGGATATATTTTTTGTTCCAGTCAACATCACTCCAGTACAGGGCTATTTGTTCTTCAATGCGTAGGCCAGTGAAAAATATAAATTCAAAATAATTGGCTACTTGTGGATCGTACTTGTCACGCATGTGTTCCAGTATCATTTCCACTTCATCCAGACTGAATGGGTCAGGTACAGGATCCATCCAAAGTACCTGCACTCAGATGCTTGTTAATTTTCAGATATTTGTCAGCCAACTCACCAAAACTTTGACTGCGCCTGTGGGTAGGCAGCAGGCCAAGTCTTGCCACATTAGGACTGTTGGGAAACTCGGCGGCGCAATCGAAATTTCCCAAAGTAATCATTTGGTTGATCTGAGTCAGACGCTGATGTGCTACCCGTTGATTGCGTACTGTTGGCTCCAGTGGCAATGTTTCCCGGCATGGTTGGCCACGAAAATAAAATTTAATACGAATGCTTTTTTTACGAGGCTCAACATTCGGGAATTTGGTTTTTTTACTCAAATATCCTTCCTGGATAGTACGTTGTGCTGTCGGTGATTGGCTAAATGCCCAGCGTCGGTATCCTTCTTCAATAATTTGAATCTTTCGATCAGGTGAGTAACAAAATTCTTGCCCTTCCATCCATACACCGTTCCGAATTTTAGCTTTTACCGCGTCTGCGCTATATCCATACAGTTCGGTAAATTTCTTCAGTAAAATTGGCTTTGGAAGCTGCTGTACTGAGATTCGCTTGCCCATAACGTTCTCCTGTCTTTTACTTTTTCCATTCAATGCAGAATTTATTGCTCATTAGCCATTTGTATCGCTTTTTTTCTGACTTCCTGCAAAGGTTTATCCAGCAGGGTTTGCGCCAGTTCTCCGGCTTCCTCGGTAATAGCGGTCATCATGTACTCTGGATCTGGGAATTGTTTCCTTACCCTGTTAAGTTCGTCAACTTTTATTCCTAGTTAAGGTTGGTTTTGCGTTGATCACTTTAGGTGACTGGCTACTGGTTTGCGGGTAGGCATTGATAGTCCAGTAGTGATCTGGAAATTCTTTGGCAATAACCCGGTAGCCGTTGTTTTGGAAGTGGTGGCGGATAGTTAGTGCGGTCTGGATGTCCATGTTGCCTGCCACCTATTCCGTAGGTTCTTCAAATACGCTGATCATGCCCCTGTCCTTTCTTGTATTTTTTTCTTCAGGCGTTGGCCAAAGTTGCTGCGTGGGGGTGTTGCCGGATGATTGGCGGATACCGAGTCGATCGTGTCACTCTCCCCTATTTCCGTTGTCTCGGTATGATCATTGTTGATCCACACCAAGCAGAGATTGTGTTTTTTCAGCCATTGATTCGCATCAAGGATTAGGTCATTAAGTTTAAACATGGCTTAGTCCTCGCATTTCCAGTTGTTTATCTTCGATGCCTTTTGGTCGGAGGTCTTCCATTAGTACGTTGCGTTAAAAAGTATACGAATAAATTCCAGCGAAAACTGCCACCCGCACCGGATTGGCGGGAAGTGTTGCTGCAATTGAAAGAGCCGGATGACCCGGAGGCACTGCCGCAGTAATAAAATCAGTAATAATTTGTCGTTAAAAATGTAAAAGCCCGGACTGGCAACAGTTCGGGCTTTTTGTGCTTGAATATACGGGAATCCCTTACTACAATATGCCTATGTATACCGTAGTAGAAACACCCACTTTCCAGAAACAAGCCGATAAAATCTGGTCTGAGTCGGAAAGATTGGAATTTATCCAGTGGCTTGCTAGTCATGCCGAAGCCGGGGATGTTATCCCTAACGCGGGCGGTGCAAGAAAAGTACGTTGGGCGCTCAAAGGCACCGGTAAAAGTGGCGGTGTCAGGGTGATCTACTTTAACCAGACGGATGATGGGTTGATTTACCTGATTGCACTCTATCGCAAAAATGAGCGGGAAAATATGCCAGCCCATGAAATCAAAAAGAGGTGGAATGATGGATATTGACAAAGTAGCGGCGGCGATTGAAGCCGATGCCGGGCAGGAAATCCCGGGTTTGGAAGACAGCTTACGGGAAATGCAGCAAGGCAAGGTAGGACGTACTTACACTCCTGAGCAGCTTTTAGTGGTGGATGTGCGTAAAAAACTGAGCCTCTCTCAAACCGACTTTGCTGACATGATTGATACACCGGTTGCCACTTTGCGCGACTGGGAGCAAGGGCGTTTTAAGCCGCCGGGTGGCGTGCTTTGTTTGCTGCGTTTGTTGGGTAAGCGGCCTGAGATTGTGGTTGATCTGGCAGCATAGCTGATATTTTATAACTGAATTAAAGGGAAAGCCCGAACTGGCAACGGTTCGGGCTTTTTTATTGACTGGAGAATATGATGAGCTGTATTGCATTAATCGAAGTGAGTAAGGGTGAGAATGGGCAGTACCTTGGGCGGGTGGTTGTGCCGGAAGGTAAGCAGGCCGACGCGGTGCGGACAACAGGTGCAGAAGACCCGATACCGCAGGCAATGGACGATCAGGGGATGGCGTTGTATGAGGCGCGGGACTTTGAGAAGCCGGAGGTTCAGGAAGGTGCAGGTAAGCGCCAGAAGGACGATGAGGCGAATAGTGATATACTGGAATCTAAATTCTTACCAGATCGAGCGGAAAATAATGAAAGCGTCGAACAGGACATCGAGCGGCTGCGAAAAGCCATCGTCAGAAACTTTAAGGAAACCACGGGACGAACAATTAGAAGCAACCCCGGAGATATTACCCGAGTATCTTTGCGCAACCATCAGGCTCTCCAGCGGATTGCCGATCAATTCGGTGCAAAGGTTATCGGAATCCGAGTCAATTCCAAAGTTTTAGATACTTTTCAGGGCGTAACGCTCCGCGATGGCGTTATCTATATTAATGAGAAGGCTAGGCGACCCCACCTTGCTATTCTGGGACATGAGCTGGGGCATCAGTTACGGCGGGATAATCCGCAGTTATGGCAGCAGCTTGTCGATGAAATTCGCCCCTTTATTAAAAAAGAATATTACGGTCGAAACTTTCCCGATGTGATGGGGACGACTGATCCTGATGCTTTGCGGGAAGAGTTTGTTAGCGAGGTGTTATCGGATGGATTCATGTCTACCCGCTTCTGGAATGAGTTAGGGAAAAGCAATCCTTCTTTATTGTCCCGCATTGTAGATTTATTGACTGATTTAATTAATCAGATCAGGGTCAGTGTTGGTTATACACCCAAGACAAAAGCGTATCTGACCGATTATGATCGGGTGCTAAGGATTGCCGGGCGATATGTTGGTAAATATGCACCGCCGGGTCTCGGCTCTAAGCCGGATGGTCAGCCAAAGTTTTTACCGAATGAAACCCCTCCCAGTGAGGGGTTTTCTGATTCTGACACCCCCGAAAGGGATACTGATTTATGGGCTGAAGTAGATCGCGCTGCGCCCAAGGAAGGCTGGGAGCGCAAAAAGGAGTTGCTGGACTGGCCGGGAATGTGCGTGAGGAGCTGAAGAAACGACATAACTGGGTGATGAACCCGGATAATGCCCGCTGGACAAACTGGACTTCTTCGTTTGGCTTTTTTATGTATAGCTCTTCCTCAATGAATGCCTACATAGAAAACACCTGATCAATCGCCTCATCCAGTTGTTCTCCATTTCCTAACAACAAGCGTATTGCGTGCTTCAGTTTTCCCCAGCACCTTTCTATGGGGTTTAAGTCAGGTGAATAGGCAAGAAGATAAACCAGCCGAATACCAAACGGCTGCGCAATCGTT
>PDWJ01000451.1_pt1 | contig 61431 bp, 93 predicted proteins | sample 1430881 | NCBI WGS metagenome assembly PDWJ01 (sample SAMN01162460, study PRJNA174530) | Oral metagenome, whole genome shotgun sequencing project. | biome: Marine environment; feature: Marine mammal; material: Swab sample of the gingival sulcus; isolation source: swab sample of gingival sulcus... | reverse complement strand
ATTTGCAGTCGCTTTACTAACAGCATCATTTGCTTTTTCTTCAACTGTACCAATTTTTGATGTATTTTCCGTTACATCTTCTTTAATGTTGTTGATTTCGGTTGTGTGACCATTTATTACACCTTCCAACGATTCTATTTTCGTTGTATTTGCACTCACATAATTTTTTACATTTGAAATTTCAGATGTATTTGTACTTACCTTACCCTTTAAGTTTTCAATTTCAGATGTATTTGTGCCTACATCCCCTTTTACTGCATTTATTTCTGAGGAATTAGTATTGGCTTTATCCAGTGCAGAATTAGCGGTAGATTCAACCGTATTTAATTTATTTGTATTTTCCGTTACATCTTCTTTAACGCCATTTATTTCCTGAGTATTTGCGTCTACCTTAGTACCAAGATTTTTAATATCGTCGGTATTTTTAGTCACATCTGAATTTAAATCCTGTATTGAAGATTTATTACCTTGTATATTAGTTTCATTCGTTGCAACTCTTCCCTCAAGATCATCTACATCTGCATCTAAATTAGTTACATTTTCATTCGTTTGATTGATTTTATTTGTAAGATTATCTATCTTCTCATTAAAATTTGTTGTAATATCGGAAATTTGAGATTCATCAACTGGATATTTATACACCAAATTTCCATTTTCTACACCATCTTTAAACCAATATTCATGATAATTTTCTTCATCTTTCACTAATACGGTTAATCCAATGAATCTAAACTCAACTGGAATACCATTTAATACGTCCTCAGTTGATTTCCATCCCTTACTGTCTTTTCCGTAATATCTTGCATCTAATGGTTTAGGTGCAACTAATTTAATATTATCGTGTTTTTTTTGTGCCATATTTGTAATGCTACCTATTTGTAACTAAATTTTATTTCTTCATCATATAATAATGTCTTGTAATTTGTAACAAAAACATCATATTGAATATTATTTCTACTTACTTGTTCTTTCTTCGTAAACAATCCTTCATTTAAATCTCCACTGTTACTACCATAACCAATTTCGTATGCCTTTAATACTCGTTCTTTTCCTTTTACATATTTTGGAACTAATAAGGCGAAATATGTAGGAGTATTTACATTGTAATCAAATACATTTTCAATATTAAAAGATAATTGATTATTGTATTGATATTTTTTAATATCTACAAATGCAGATTTCTTTTTCCAATTTGTTATTACTTTTTCGGTGATTCCTTGGGTTGGAAGTTGATCAAAATGATAATAGTATACTGGATATTGCACCCATAATTTCCACATTTTATATTGAACTTCTTTCGGTGCAACATCGCCAAATGGTCTGTGGTATATTAATCCTTTTCGCTCTACGGAATTAATTGGGTCATATTGCATTTTATACACAACTTCACCATCACTGTCTACTTTATTTATCTTCGTATCATCCGACAAATCGTGTGTTGTACTGTTACTTCCAACAGGTAATTCAATTACTTTACTATCATTGTAATATAAACCAAATTTGGTTACAATTGCACCAAGTCCATTTTTTGGGTCTCCGTTCGTTATCGTAATTCTTGATGCAACACTGAAACTATCATTATAATTAACATAATAATCATCATCTTTATTTGTTTCTGATTTTATTACATTTTCAAAATATGGTAGTTTCCAATATATTGGTTTAGTTGAAAATAGTATATTTTTAAATATAGTTGATATATCTGTATCTTTACTTACAACATCTCCACTTTTATATTTTCCAACATACGTATTTTCTTCAATATCCGAAACAATATCTTCACTTAAAATACTTCCTTCAAACTTAGATTCAATATAATTAGTTATAAGATTTGAAGGAGAAATCTGCTTTCGACCTTTTCCGTAAAATCCTTGACCAATATCATATCCACCTAAAAAATAAGAATGAATTGTATCATTAATACTTGCATACAAGACAGCTATGGTTGATTCTCGTATTTCAAGAGGAGGAATACTTGAATTAAGTTTTTCTGCAACTAATTCTTTAACTTGTTTTTCTTCCTGAGGTTCAATAATACCCAAATCTTCGAAAACAAGATATCCATTCATATCTCCTTCGAATTCTGTTTTCGTAGAAAATTGTTTCCATTTACTTTTATCAAATACACTTCCAGAAGTATGAGTACCAAGACATCTCCAAAACGAATCATCGTACACTACAATCATATCGGACTCGTATTCTACATTCGATTTCCATCTGTAGCCATATTTGAAATTATCATCTAACTCTTTATGTGTTAGAGGTGCTTTCTTTTTTAATCTTTCCGTTATCATATTATTGTTGAGGTGTTACGTATTTAGGATTATTAATCACATAATTAATATCAACATAATTATCTCCACTTACTTCTACTCGTTTTTGTTCTTCGTGAATTATAGAATCTATTCTATTCTTATACTCTTGCAATAATTGTTGAATTATTCTCATATATCGATCGACTTCTCTGTCTATCTTATTCTGAATAAAATTATTTCTTATATTTGATTTCTTAAATTGAATATTATTATAATCTTCCATATTTACCTCAAAAGAATTAATATAATGAAATAGATTTACATTATCTAAACTTAATCTTTTCAACATATAAATATTATTTCCAATTTCTTTTGGATTTGTTCTTTCATATATAGAAAACAACTGCATAAAATGACTAAGATCCGAAATAGTCATAAATTTAATTTTTCTACTCACCAATGTAAAGGTTTGAATAGAAAATTCAGTGGTATGTAATCCTCTATTTTTAAGTTTACTAAGAACATCAAAAAGGAGTCGAACAGAATCTTTATTTGGTATATACTCGTTAAATATCATTGTAATCTTTTTATTATATTATTTATTTCAAACATTTATATATATGTAACCATAAGTGAATAAATAATTTAACTAATCAATTAAAGAGATGAAAAATATAAAAAATTTAGTAATATTTATACTCCTTATTTCGTTAATTCTTGTATCTGCATTATTATACGTTAAAAGTGAAGAGAATACGAATTACAAAAATACATCAGAATATCTTAACGAAAAAGTAAAAACATACAGAAACAAATTAAATCAAGAGATTGCAGAAAAAAAGGTACTCGTTGTGTCTAACGAAAAATACATTGAAGACATTGCATTAAGGGATTCAGCAATATGGATACTAAAAGAAGAAATACGAAACAACAAAAATCTTAAGAAAAAGAAAGGAGAAATCGTTTACATTAAAAATAAAACCAATATAAAGAAAGATTGGAAGATTAAACCTGGGCTCATAGATGTATTAGATGATAAGTGGGTTTCTGGTATAATATCAACCAATACAGACTCTGTACATTTAGATTTTAATGTCAAAAATGAATTTGTTGTCACATTTACAAAAAAGAAAGACCACTTGTTTTCTTCTCCTTATCCTGTTGCAACTATTAAAAATTTAAATCCAAATACTACAACAGAAAATATGCAAGTCATACAATTAAAAAAATATAAAGAGTCTAGAATTATAGTTGGACCAAGCGTTACGTATGGGATAGACAGTAATTTTAACCCTCATCTTTCTGTTGGAATTAGTGTAACATATCGATTAATTTCTTTGTAATTTAATAATATTCTATTATTTTTGCAAAAGTTTTAACAATATACCAATATATAAAATATAAGAAGAGGACAATTTTCTTATGTATGATTTTCATCACAGTATTAATCTTTTTTTATCGTCCTCTTCTTTTTTTATGAATTTTCGTTTGGATAAAAAATAAATTTTTATTATATTTGCAGCAATATAATTTTGACTTATAAATAAATAAGTAAAAGATTAATCAATGAGTAAAGAATCTTACATAAGAAAAATGCAAATGTTGGCTGCACAAAATCGAAAATTAACTATTCGATATAATGATGCAATAAAAGCTAATGTTTTATATAACCCAGAAACAAATCGATACTTTAACCCAGTTAATAACAGATGGATTATTAAAGTAAGAAGTAATTCTTCTATCGCAGACATATACAACAAAGAATTAACATACTATACAGCTAAAATAGACGGTATAGTTGCACCTTATAATATTTATAGTATAGATATCAATTACGAAGAAATATTCAATTTGTGTCCATCTAAATACAAAGATTCAAAAGAGAAATTACCATTTTACAAAGAAAGAATTGAAATATTCCTTTCAATGTTGTTACGACGATATTGGCAAAGAATGGGCATACAATCAAATAGTAAGACAGAAGATGTATTAGCTTATTTTCCAGAATGGGACTTACGTATTATATGGAATTGGGGAAAAATGTACGAGTCAATCGTACCAAAAAAACAAAAAGTAATAAATGTACTTGAAAAATTAGGATATATTGAACGAGTGTACAAACGAAACCACCACAATATACACCAAGCATTAAATACATTTAGACCAACAAATAAATTACTAAGTGCAACAAGAAAAAAGAAAACTGTAGAATTTACTAACAACCATACAATGTTAGAGAAATACTACGAACATCACTACTCAAGAATCCTTCCGGAGTTTCAACCAATGGTTATGCAAATGACCGATTTTCAATTTCACATATCAAAACAAATGTACATTACATTGGTTAGTGAAAATTATGAAAATTATAAAACAAAACAAGAAGCAAAAGGAAATTCAAATTACAGTACAAAAGAAGAATATATTGAAAGAATGCTTACGTGCAACTACAATAGATTGGTCGAATATATGAATGTTAAAAATATTAGAGAATATGCAGATTTCTTTACAACAGATACATTCAGTAAGCGATTTCATAGTATTTTTTCAACTATGCCAACAACGGTCAGAGATTACATAAAAAAAAATATAAATCTAGAGGGTGTAGATATGCACCAGTCTCAACCATCTTTTCTGGCAGAGTTCTTAGCATCAACAAATCCAAATAACTCATTTACACAAGCGGTAAATAATGGAGATATATACTGCAAAATCATTGAACGTAGTCCACTTATAAAGAAATACACAAAAGATCCAGACATACAACGTCGTATGGCTAAAGAAAGAGCTTTTAATATCTTTTTTGGCAAGGTTTGGTTTAAAAATCCAAAGACACAAAGTGTGTATCACTCAAAAGTATTTTCCGAATTTCAAGAAATGTTTCCTGATGTGTACAACACAATAAAAAACATTAAAACTTCTCCATCTTATAGGTTGCCTGTAATCTACACACAACACTTACAGAAGTTAGGCGTAGAAGAAGCAGATAAAACTCATGCACGATTACCGCAGATGCTTCAAATGATGGAAGTTCGTCTTATGAGAGGAGTGTGGAGAAGATTATTAAGTGAAGGAATACGTTTTATAGCAGTTCACGACGAAATTGTTGTAGATAAGAAACATATAGATCGAGTTAGATATTTGTTTCAAGATGAAATAGACAATTTCTTTAATTACGTTCGAGTCAAACTCAAGAAACATTAACATAAGAAATACAAATAATAACACTCAAATTAATGAGTGTATATTTCTGTGAATATTCAATTCAACAAAATACATAACAAATATAATAACATAACTTACTGAAATATAACAACATATTCATACTCAACATAAACTTATAACCATAGCGATATACTCCGTAATCACTACACCTATTTCATTACACTAAGTTATCTTCGTTAATCACTCTATAACTTAGTGTAAATTACAATAATACAAATAAGTATATAATATCAAATACAACAATTATACAATAATATAACATAACCAAATCAATTAATTTATAACTTTAGATTAATAGGCGTGTATTTGTCGAATAATACCGTTTTTTGCAATTTTGAATCGCTTTATGTGTTTTAAACTGTATTTTTTGGAAAATATCTTTGTTTCTTGTATATTTGCAAAAATATTTATAGAATATGAACATAAATTTAGTAAAAGACGGTATATTTCCTATATTATACAATAAGAATGGAAATAAATTAGAAAAAGAATTAGATACAAACTTTAATTTTTCTGGTACAATTCAAGGAGAAGGAAAACTCACGGGTGTACCTTGTTTGTTTATTCGTTTAAGTGGTTGTAATCTAAGATGCTTATTTTCGCAGAATGGAATTGGTAGTCCATGTGATACTCCATACTCAAGTCATACTCCAGAAAGAAACAGAATGGAAGTGGAAGAAATAATCGATATAGTTTCTGCAAACACAAATAATGGAGTATTGAAACATATTGTTATTTCAGGTGGCGAACCTTTCATACAGAAAAAACCATTAAGAGAGTTAATTCATTTATTAAATGCAAAAGGACTTCATACAACGATCGAAACAAATGGATCCATTTTTGATAAAGAGGTTGCGATGTACACTAATTTATTTTCAATAAGTCCCAAATTAAAAAATAGTGTTCCAACTCAAGACAAATTTAAAGGACAAGAAGTCAAAAAATTAGGTCTTGAATATAATGCATTAAATGAAGGTCGTCATGAAAGTGCAAGAATTAATATTTCTGCACTGCAATCATTTATAGATGAATGTTATGTGGATGACCAGTATAAGGTTAGAAAAAATCCAAATGATAAAGATTTTCAACTGAAATTCGTTGTTTCCAGTGCGGAAGACATTGCAGAGATACAAAGTATCGTTTCCCAATTAAAAGGCGTGGAAAATCGAGATATACTATTAATGCCGGAAGGATACACAAAAAATGAAATGCTGGAAAATGCAAAAATGGTTTCTGAATTGTGTATAAAATATGGATATACATTAACGGTTAGAATTCATACGGCATTATTTGGAGAGTTAAGAGGAATATAAAAAAATAAAAATACAGAAATGAAGAATTGGAAAATTAGTAAAGAATTTGGTTTTGATTATGGACACAGAGTCTGGAGTCAAACACTGGACAAAGAATATAGTTTAGATGAAAACTGTATTTGTAGACACTTACACGGGCATCGTGGTAAGGTGATTGTTTCTTTGGAAGCAAATAAACTTAAAAATGGAATGGTAGTGGATTTCAAATATCTAAATTGGTTCAAACAATTTTTAGATGATGTGTTGGATCATAAGATGATTCTTGATGTTTTTGATCCGATATTTAATCACGAAGTAGTATTTCCGTTATTATCTGAACAAAAAAGATACGAAGATAATAACGAATTTTCAGAAAATTTACTTGTACACAAAGATGAGAAGTATTATGTTATTAATCCGGAGATACTTGATTCAATTGAAAATCAAGTAATCAAAGAAAAATACGAAGGAATGGTTTTCGTAAACTTTGTTCCAACAAGTGAAAATCTTACAAAGTGGTTTTATGAAATCATAGACGAAAAAATGAGTAAAATTGGTGTTCGTACTGCATCTGTAGAATTATATGAAACACCTAAATCAAGAAGTATTTATACAAATCAAAAATAAGAATGGCACAACTGACAGAAAAACAAAAAGAAAGAATGATTAAAAAAGCCGCAAAGGCTTATGAGAAGTATATGGATATTATTATTCCAAATTGGAAGACAGATCCAAACTGTATAGAAACTCCAACGAGAGTAGCAAAGGCATTTATTCTTGATATTGGTAAAGGTCTTTACAATGATCTTCCAAAAATGACTGCATTTGATAATGTGGACGGATATACCGGAATTGTGTTGCAATCCAATATCGAAGTTAAATCTTTATGTTCTCATCATCATCAGAATATTAAAGGGTTGGCTCATGTTGCATATATTCCGTCCAAGGATGGAAAAATTATTGGTTTATCTAAATTAAATAGAATTGTCGAGTATTATGCAAGAAGACCACAGGTGCAAGAAAATCTTACACAACAGATTCACGATGCAGTGAACAAGATTTGTGAAAAGAATCAAGGTGTTGCTGTAATTATAAAAGCAAAACATGATTGTGTATGTCATCGTGGTATTGGACAAGACAGTGATATGAGTACAGCGGTTTTATCCGGTGCATTTCATGAAGAAGAAAATACAAGACAGGAATTCTACAAATTAGTAGAATACGCTTCGCGAAAATAAAATTATTTAAATTGGTGGGTTACATAATTATTTTTGTAACCCACTTTTATACTTATTAAAAATGAGTCATCATAATATCTTAGCAATAATAGATCGAATTAGAAATTCATTTCCGGATGCAATTCATGTATATACACACGGTAGTTGTATAAAATTTTCAATGATTCTTCTTGAAATATTCCCAGATGGAAAAATACTATACGATAACGATCATTCTATATTCGAATTTGACGGAAAATACTACGACATAACCGGAGAAGTGAGTAAAGGAAAGCACATACCTATTGAAGAATATGGAGTAATGAAAATGTACGACCTAATGAATTTAACTTATAAAGGAAATTTAAAGTAAATAAATGTATCAGCAAATATACTACGACAAACCCAATAATATGATTCACTTGTGGGATGACACAAATGGATATTCAATGCACAAGTACGAAAAATACGGATACAAGAAAGACCCAAATGGAACTTTTAAACATATTCAAGGGTTTAATGTTTCGAAAACAACAAAAATTACGAAGCATACACACGAAAGTGACGTTGAACCAACAATCCGATTTCTTGTAGACAATTATCATGCGAGTAATGATGTAAGTAAAGATATTAGTATTATATTCTTTGATATTGAGATTAAGAAAGAAGAATACGGATATTCAAAAACAACAGAAGCAACGAATATTATTAATGCTATTTCTTTTTATAATAATCTAGATGGAAAGAAATATGTATTAATTCTTGTAGATGAAGATACAGAAATAAAGAAATATAAAGACGAAAAGAAAGGAAGAGTACTTATACCCTTTAAAAGTGAAAAGAAACTACTGAAAGCATTTTTATCCTATTATAAAAAAGTACAACCTCACATTCTTGTTGGGTGGAATAGCGATACGTTTGATATACCATACATTTACAATCGTTTAAAGAACCTTTTTAACGAAAAAACTGCAAACACTCTCAGTCCAATCGGAATTGTGAAAGAATCTATTAATGAAGATTACGAAGCAACGTATAAAATTGCAGGTGTTTCAAGTTTTGATTATATGGTTCTTTATAAGAATTTCACATTTGGAGAGAAACCAAATTACAGACTAGACACGATATCAAAAATCGAACTTGGAAAAGGAAAAGTAGAATATGATGGAGATTTGGATATTCTATATAAAAGAGATATTAAAAAGTTTATCGAATACTCTATCGTGGATACTGAATTACTTATTGAGTTAGATAAAAAGCTAGATTTTATTTCACTTGCACGTATGCAGTGTCATATGACACACGTGCCATATAGTGATGTTACTGTTACATCCAAAGTTCTTGAAGGGGGAGCATTAACATTCATGAAGAATAATAATTTAGTTGCTCCAAATAGGAAACCTAAAATAAAACTTGAATTAAAGTATAAACTAAATCAAGGAGATACGACGGTTGAAGTAAAGGATAAAATCGATAGTCGTGTTCCTGGTTCTGGAAGATTAAGTTTTAAACTCTCTCAATCTGTTTCTGTAACAGTTCCATATCGCAGATATGACGGTAAAACATTTTATCTAAAGAAACCAATTCCAAGAACTGTACCAGTAGATGCTCCAGTAAAAATTTCACTTGTAGGAGCATTTGTAAAGTTTCCGCAGACAGGAATTCATAAATGGGTGTTTGATATTGACTTAACTTCATTGTATCCTTCTATTATCAGAACATTGAATATCAGTCCGGAGACAAAAGTTGGAAGGATTATGAATTGGAGTGTTCTTAATTTCAGAAAAGAACTAAGTGGAAAATGGAAGAAGAAACCGATTGTCTGGACTGTTAAATGTGGTTCTAAGTATAAAGATTACTCATCTCAGGAATTACACAAATGGTTAAAAAAGAACAAATACTGTTATGCTGCAAACGGAGTAATTTATAGACAAGACATAAATGGTTTTATTCCTACTATTTTAGGAGTTTGGTTTGACCAACGTGTTGAGTATAAAGATTTAAAGAAAAAGTACGGAAAACTTGGAGATAAGGAAAAAGCAAAATATTATCATACATTGCAATTAGTTCAGAAAGTATTATTAAACTCATTTTATGGTGTACTTGCATTACCAAGTTTTAGATTTTATGATATTGACAATGCGGAAGCAGTTACAGAGACAGGACAACAGATAATCAAGTTTAGTGCAGAAGCAACCGATAAATCATTTATGCAGCAACTTGGGTTTAAATCAAAGAAGTCAAACGTGATCTATATTGATACCGATAGCTGCTTTGCTACTGTGGTTCCACTTATTAAAAAATTTAACCCTGATGTGAATTTAGATTATGATACTGTATCGGATAAGAGATTAGATTTTGAATATGTGGATTTTGATAATTGGGGAAATACGTATAATTTCTGGATAAAAGATTTTATTAAAATTGGAATTAAACAAAATTTATTATCGGAAGATGCGACGTTGGAAGATAAAGAAATTGTGTCGAAAATGGAAACAATCCCATTATTTAAATTACAAACTTTCATCAAAAGTAAATACACTCCGGAAACGGCTGTAAATGAATATATCGCTATTAAATGGACTATACATTACGCAAAAAAGGTACAAAGTTTCATTAATAAGAGTTACGATATGTATGTAGTTAAATATCATGGGCTTCTTCCGGAAAGAAAACATTACTTAGATATTAAGCAGGAGTTTGTTGCCAGATCTGCAATTTGGTTAGCGAAAAAGAGATATGCACAATGGATTGTAGATAATGAGGGGATTCCAGTTAATAGTCTTGATGTAAAAGGTCTTGATGTAGTGCGATCTAATTATCCTGCTGCATTTAGGAAATTCATGAGTGAGTTTATAACAGAAATATTAAACGACTTACCAAAAGATAAAATTACAAAGAAAATAATTGAATTTAAGAAAAACGTACATAATATAGATCTTATGCAGATTATGAATCCTACGGGTGTAAAGAATATTAGTAATTATGTTGGTAAAACGAAAGGAATTCCAGTTCACGTTCAGGCATCATTAAATTATAATGATTTACTATACAGATTAAAAGATACACAAACAACTAAGATTATTAATGGAGATAAGATAATGTGGGTTTATTTGCAGAAAAATCCATATAATTTTGATGTTATGGCTTTGAAGGGGTTTGAGGATAACGAAAAGATAGTTGCATTTGTTAAGAAATACTTAGATTATGAATTATTAATCAATAAGAATGTAATTGAAAAATTTAATATCTATTATGAGGCTATGAATTGGGGGGAAATCAACCTAAGCCAGCAAACATTTAACAAATTTTTTGCATAAATAAAATAAAAACAGTAAACATGAAATTACAATCATTAAATGAGTGGGTAGAATTTAAAGAATTTTCTGCAATCAACGAATCTTTCAATTCAAGAAAACTAAGCGAGTTGCATCAGATTATCGTTGCAACGAATAATAAATACGGAAGATCATTAACAGATTTAACTAAGATATGGAACGCATTTCCTTCTTATTTAAATATGGCACCAAGTGAAATTACAGACGATCAAGTACGTATAATTTCCGGAGATGAATACAGAAAAGATATGAAACATAATCCGAACTCAATATATTTCTTTACCGCAGGTAACGAATTGTTACAAATATTTAAAGGTAAGGATAATTTATATATTAGAGGACATAAAGATAAATCCGGTAAATCTTTATATGCACAAGAAACAGACAGTAAAGATGTAAAAAACAATAAAATTACAAAGAGTTCTGGATATTCTCATTATGGATCCGGTGCAAAGAGTGATATAACTGGAACAAGAAGATTAACCCGTGGAAGAAAGACTGATATGTACATCAAGAGTGTAAAAGTTTATGTTATTGCATCACCAACGGATTTACAGAAACAAATAGTAAAAGATTTACTTAATTTAAGAAAGGAGTATGGAGTTAAAATCGAAACAAATGAAGATTTGATCGCATACAACAAAACAAGATATAAGAAAATCTTACAAGACAGGGTAGCGCAAAGAAGAGTAGGAACAGAGTTTGACAAAGAAATGACAAACACAATGGAGGATTTAAAAAATAAAGTAGAAGAGGCTACTAAAAAGATTTTTGAACATCCAGAAAAATACGAAAGTTGGGATGTACATTATTCTCATATATTTGGATCTGGTTCAAATCAAAGATCAGTAACAACTGGTTTACTTGCATTGTATTTGAAATTGCACGAATATTATGATAAATGTATGAAGTTGTGGAAAGATGGAGAAGATCATAGAAAACAATATGAGTACAATTATTTCATTGAAAATAAAGAAAAAATTAAAAAGGTGTTACAGGGTATTGAAAAAAGAGGATAATATGAAATTACAAACAATAACCGAATGGGTAAACGAAGGTAAGATTAATAAAATCGATGTTACCGGAATGCAATACTTGAATAATACTGTATTAGGTTTTGATGAAAATGAACGATTAAATTTAAAAGATAACAAATCGGGAAAAGTATGGAAGATGAATCAGATGTTTGCAGAATTTCTATTAAAACATCTTCGATTCCTTAAAAAAACTGGAGATGTAAAAGATAAAGATCTTAAAATTGCAAACCCAGTTAAAATTGATTCCAAGGTTGTTAAACAAGCGTTCAATGGTGTCGATTATGACAATATCTTCATAACAAAAAATAAAGATAAGGTTAAAGTTAAAATTAGAAGAAAATCCACATATAATAGTGATGCACATCCATTTGATGTCAAAGAAATGAAAATCAAAGCAGCATCGATTGGGTCAAATGAATATGTTTTTGATATTGCAACTGGTGGACATTACGACTTTATATTTTATTGTCCTATTGTTAAATAATACACCAAAATACTAATCAAAATGTCAATTATTATAAAATAGTTGGCATTTTTTTTGGTATTTCCTTTCAGAACTGTTATTTTTGTGCAACGAATAATAAAATATAATTTAATTATTAAGAAATGAATAATATTAAGATTGGAATTATCGGCGTAGGAAACTGCGCTTCAAGTCTTGTACAAGGTGTATCTTATTATACACACAAACAAGATTTAGGTGGGTTAATGAATCCTGAAATTGGTGGATACAAACCAGGTGACATTCAGTTTGTTGTTGGTTTTGATATCGACGAAAGAAAAGTAGGTAAACAAATTAAAGATGCAATCTTTGAAAAGCCAAATTGTACAATGGTGCTTGAAAAGAATATTATTAAAGCAGATGGACTTGTTTACAAAACACCAATGTTAGACGGTTATGCAGAACACATGAACAACTATCCGGAAGATGATAGATTCTTGTTAGGAGAAACTCCTGCATTAACGAAAGAAGAAATTAAAGAAGTAATTAAAAATACGGAAGTAGATATTCTTGTTAATTATCTTCCAGTTGGATCACAAAAAGCAACAGAATTTTGGGCAGAAATTGCACTCGAAACAAAAACACCATTTATTAATTGTATCCCTGTATTTATCGCATCTAATCCAGAATGGGAACAGAAATTCATTGACGCTGGTATTCCATTAATTGGAGACGATATGAAATCTGAATTTGGCGCATCTATTTTATCGCAAATCTTACAAGAACTTGCATTTGCACGTGGACATAAAGTAAAGGCGCATATTCAAAGAAATGTAGGTGGTAATACGGATTTCTTAAATATGGAAGATAAAACACGTTTGTCTTCTAAGAAAATTAGTAAAGAGAACGTGATCAGATGCCAGAACGATATTAGAAACATTAGTACAGAAGGAAGTTTCTTACACGCAGGACCAAGTGAGTATATTCGTTACTATGGCGACAACAAAGTTGCAAATTTCAGACTTGAATTGGAAGGATTTATGGGTAGTCCGGTTATTTTGGACGCACAATTATCAGTTCAGGATTCTCCAAATTCTGCAGGTGTTGTTATTGATGCAATTCGTTATTTGAAAACAGCGCAAGAATTAGGTGTTGTTGGTGCATTACGAGGACCAAGTGCGTGGACACAAAAAACTCCACCATTACAAATGACATCGGAAGATGCAATTGCAGAGTGTAAACTTCTTGCAAATCGCACTGTTTCTTATTACAATAAAACTAAGTAAATGAACGGATTTGATATTGATGGTGTAATTTCAATTGGTATACACCCAGGTAAAAATGATGTTATCGTAACAGGACGTTCGTACGAAGAAACAGAAGAAACCGAAAAGTTTCTTAAACGGAAAGGAATCGATAATATCGTGTTCTTTAATACAGTACCGTTCAACGAAAAGACAAGAGAATCATCTGGAGAACATAAAGCTCGAATGATTAATAAATTGGGAATTACACGGTTTTTCGAAGATGATGAAGTTCAATACAATATTATTCGACAAAAATGTCCGGATGTTGAATTGGTTCATGTGAAGAGTAGTTTGGTAGAATTAGAAAATGTAAGACGAGATGAGTACGGAAACGAAAAATAAAAAGATAGTAATTTTATACAGTGGAGGAATTGATTCGGTTGCGATGTATGAACTTGCTAAAATACAAGGATACGAAAAAGTAAAATGTGTTTACATTGATTATGGTAGTCCAGTATGTAAATCTGAAATTAAACATCTTCCTGACTTTGTTGAAGTAAAAAGAATTGATTGGTTTAATGATTCATATGATAAATTACTTACAAAGAAAGGAGAAGAAAATAAAGGTGCAATTTACATAGCAGGAAGAAACTTAATGTTTACTACATATATTGCGTGTACCGAATTACCAAACGAAATTTGGCTTGGATCTTTAATTGAAGAATGTCATGATGATGCAACTGATAAGAATTTTAAATTTCAGGAACTTGCAAACAAGACAATTCAATATACATTAAGTCCATTTCAAACTGATATACAATTGGTATATCCACTTGTACAAAAGAAATGGAATAAACAAGATGTTATTAATTTCTTAATTGATGTTGCTCCGACTAAGTTGCAAAATTCAATTAGTTGCTATCATCCAATTGATGGAATTAGTTGCGGAACTTGTCATCAGTGTTTTCGTACAAGATTATACACTATAGATACAGGAATTAACATACAGTTTAAGCAAGATCCAATTGCGTCCGAGTTTGGTTATAATTATTTACTTGATACAATAAATACAATTAAACTTAAAAAGTATGACACAGCATTAATATACGATTTAGATTATAAATCGTTATTAGAATTTATAAAAAAAGATTCTTTTTATAAATCTACTCCAAAAAGAGATTATATCTTAAAGGAAATTAAAACAATATTGAAATATCAAGAAAACAGATAAATGAACAATAACAAAGTATTATACTTTCCTTCGTTTAGTGTTGGTGCGTTCATGACCGGAGTTAATAAAGGAGTAAAAGTAGGAGGAAAGATAATTCCAGAGTTTTGGAAAGAAGATTTCAAACCTAAGAATTTACGTTATCCTTATTTTTTGGTCACAGCCGGACACTTTTATAAGAAGGAAAATTACAGAGAAGAATATAATTTACAGGATGCACTCGTTATGGGTGATTCTGGTGGATTTCAGATTGCAACAGGTGCATTAAAATATAGTGATGAATTAGTACATAAGATTTTCACTTGGTTGGAAGATAATTCAGACATCGCACTTAACCTTGATATTCCTCCTCGCGGAGTTTATGAGAATCAAGATGTAGAATGCTTGGAGTTAAGTAAGAAAAATTTTAAATATTTTTCAGAGAATCAGTCTGGAAAGACAAAATTTCTTAATGTTATTCAAGGAGTAAATTATGAAACATACGATAAATGGTATCAAGAAGTTAAAGGATATGATTTTTCCGGATGGTCACTTGGTGGTGCAGGTGGAATTGTTTCTCGTATTTTAGATTTCTTTGCATTGTTACTACAAAACAAAGAACATTTAAAGAAAGAGGTGAAGTATATTCACATACTTGGCGATTCGAGTATTCAGTCTTTTCTTTTGTGTAGTAAAATTCAAGATTTCTTTAATAAGAATGATATTGATGTTACGATAACACTGGATTCTTCAAGTCCAAATATTCAATCTAGATTTGGAACATACACCACAGGATACGACATTAAGAATATGTCTTTCGGTAATATTCATATGAAAAATTACAATGAAAAGAAAAGAGAAAAAGATGGTGTAGTAGATCCAATGGCAGGAACAGGAACTCCACTTCCAATTTGTTGCGATTACGACAGATACTTAACAAAGTTAATGACATTGGAAAGAATGAGGGATTTTGATGCAGAATCTTATGTTGCATTCGTCCAGCATAATATGTATGTATTATTGGAAGCACTTAGAGATTGTGATTATTGGGTAAAATCGGATCCGTATTTTCTTCCGGATGTATTGGGTAAGGATATGGTTAGATTACTTGAAATTACAGAGCAAATGTTAGGGGACGAAAATCCATATAAAATTATAAAGAAACACAGACTATTTATCAATTCATTTGACACAAGAAACCAAACAAATGGAATTGTAAAAACAGTACAATCAACAAAATTTTTCAAATAAAAGATGAATAAAAGTAAAATTACAACATTAATAGGTAAGTACAATTTGGGTGGACTTGTAGAGTCTGTTAAAATTGAAGTAGAAGATGGAACAGTAAATTTTGGATTTGTTCCTGTAACGGAATCAAACGTTGGATATATTAAAATGGATGGGTTTGACGAATTTCCAGATGGTCAAATTTGCATTTATAATACAGCGGCATTTTTGAAAATCTTAAATGCAATGGATGAAGATGTGAAATTAAAATTTGATAAAAACTCAGAAGGAGATTTCACTAAAATTCAGTTGAAAGACAAATCAAAGATTTTCAAATATGCACTTGCAGATAAATCGGCAATTAAAGATGCACCAAGTTTAAATTCTTTACCGGATTTTGAAACAAAGGTAAAAATTGATAAAAAGTTTATTGATACATTTATGAAGTCTTACGGTGCATTAGTATCTTCCAATGCAACCGTGTTTTCTTTGACTACAAAAGGCGGAAAATTGTATATTACTATAAACTATAACAAACATAATGAAAGTGTGAATACGGCGATGTTTCCAATTGATTCTGTAGAAAATGGAATTGAAGAAGGTGAACACATCGTATTTGATGCAGATTTCTTTAAGTCAGTAATTGTTGCAAATAAAGAAATTGAAGATGTAATGTTGGAAGTTTCAAGTGAAAATCTTGCAAAAGTAACTTTTAAGAAAGAGGGTTATAAAGGAGAATACTATTTAATTGGACTGGAACAGTAAAAGAATGAGTAAAAAAGGAAACAGTTTGTGGGTTGAAAAATATCGCCCACAAACTATAAAAGATTTTATTGGAAATGAGCACATTGTAGAAAAGTTTGGCGAATTTATAGATGCAGGTGAAGTATCTAATATTCTGTTCCACGGACACGCAGGAAGTGGAAAAACCACAATGGCAAAAATTCTTATAAATTCGATTGACTGTGATTATCTGTTCATAAACGCATCGGATGAGAATAATGTAGAAACAGTAAGAGAGAAATTAAAAACGTTCGCAACATCTGCAGGTTTCAAAGGGAAGAAAGTAGTAGTACTTGATGAGGCCGACAATTTTTCGGTACAAGCCCAACAAATACTTCGTGCTCTAATAGAAGCAGTTTCTAAACATTGTAGATTTATATTAACGTGCAATTATCCAGAGAAGTTAATCGATCCATTAAAAAGTCGTTTTGAAGAATATCATGTAACTCCACCCAATAAGAAAGATGTTGCAAAGAGATTGGTTAAAATACTTAAATCTGAAGAAGTTGAATTTGAACCTAAAGATTTAAAGAAGATAATCAATTTAAATTTTCCGGACATTAGACGTTGTATTAAAGTTGCACAACAAAATACAATGAAAGGAAAGCTAAAACTCAATAACTCGACATTAACAAAAAATGATTATACGGAGGAAATCGTAAAATTACTTCGGACAAAAATGACGATGGGATCATTTTACACAAAAGTAAGGCAATGTTTAGCAGATAGTGGAGTAACAACATTTGAGGATATATACAAGGAATTATATAAAAATCTAGAGAATATTAGTTCTGTTAAATACCCGTATATGGTTCAAATCATTGCACAAAGTCAATTTCAATATTCTTTTGTTGTAGATAAAGAAATTGAAGTGATGTCTATGTTAGTTAAGTTAAACCAAGAATTATATAAATCTTAATGGATATTCTGGAGTTTAAAAATAGGAATAAGAAAGTTCCAAAAGAAGATAGATTTAAGAAAGGATCAAATGTTAAATTTAAAAACCTTAAGAAGTATGGCGATTTTGGAAAGAAAAGAATTGCAAAAGGAAGTTTAGAATCCGATACAGGAGAGCAGACCGTAAAAATAAATGTAGATGGAACTGTGTATGAAGTAGACCGTGTAGATGCTGAACTAATCCCTGAGGCGTCATGTGGAATATTTCAATTCATAGATCATCTTACGGTGAATAAAACAAAATGGGAGGAATTAAGAAAAGAAGACCAAAAAGGATTTGAGCCTTATATTGTAAATCGTTGGCTGTCGATGAATCCTTCGTTTCTTCCAGCGGTTAGTGCAATGCAAGTATACACGCTTGGTCAAATGACAAAAGAACAGGTGTATAAACTATATCTTTCGTTTCTTCCGCAACAAAAGCAATTTATTTCTTGGATAAAAGGTAAGAATGAAAATAAGATAGATAAAATACTATTGGATGCTCTTTGTGTATATTATGAAGAATCAAGTACAAAGATCAAAGAGTATTACGGTCTGATATCTGAACAGGATAAAATTTTTGCACTTAAAAGGTGCGGATACGATGAAGGGGAAATAAAGAAAATATTAAACAACAAATAAAATGCAAAAAATAACGATAGACGGAAAGAAAGTTACGTTATATAATAAGGTAACAGTGAGTGAACTAAAAGAAGTTTTTGAAACATTAAATAGTATATTTGGATATATAGATGATATTGTTATTGAAATCGAACAGGAAAATCAAACGAAATATGTTCCTCCGGTATATCCAAATATTCCAATTAGTCCTCTTAAAAATCCAAATAAAATAGGAGATGAGCCGTGGAAACCAAAGATATGGTACACTACATCAACAAAGTTGCCAGAATCTATAAAATGCGAAGAGAATGTACAAGTTAAAGTAACCAAAACACCAAATAAATAGTGTATATAGATGAGTATTTTTGATAAGCGAATTAATTCGAAACCATACGAGTACCCAAAACTTCTAGAATTTACGGACGCAATACGTCATTCTTATTGGTTGCATACAGAGTTTAACTTCGATTCTGATATACAAGATTTTAGAGTAAACATCAAACCGCACGAACAAGAAATTATAAAACGGACGATGTTGGCAATTTCCCAAATCGAAGTTAGTGTTAAAACATTTTGGGCAAAGATTTATGACAGAATGCCAAAGCCAGAAATTGGAAGTGTTGGAATGACATTTGCAGAGAGTGAAGTCAGACACCACGATGCGTATTCTCATTTGTTAGAAATCTTAGGACTAAACGATGATTTTGAGAAGATACTAACGACACCGGCAATTATCGATAGAGTTAATTATTTGGAAAAGTCAATTGATGGACAGCGGAGTAGAGATGACAGAAAGTATGCACTATCTGTAATATTATTCAGTGTATTTATAGAGCATATATCTTTATTTAGTCAGTTTCTTATTATGATGTCTTTTAATAAGTATCAAAACAAATTAAAGGCAATTAGTAATGTTGTGGAAGCGACCTCAAAAGAGGAACAAATACACGGAGATTTTGGATATGCAATCATTAAGATTTTAAAAGAAGAATTTAGTGAATGGTTCGATGATGATTTTAAAAATGATATAATTCGTGCGTGTAAAAAAGCGGATAGAGCGGAGGAAAAGGTATTGAATTGGATTTTCGAACACGGTGAACTAGATTTTCTTCCAAAGAAATTTGTTGTTAATTTCATTAGAGATAGATTTAACACTGCATTGCAATCATTAGATATTGATCCTATATTTGAAGTTGATGGTGATATGTTATACGAAGTTGATTGGTTCTATGAAGAGTTACTTTCCACTAAGAATAACGATTTCTTCAACAAGAGAGATGTAAATTATAGTAAAAAAACAAAGAGTATTACAAAGAATGACTTATTCTAAAGAACAATTTAAATGGTTGACAAAGGACAGTATCGCCTTTCTAAATAATGGATATCTGGTGGATGGTGTAGACGCAAAGGAAAGAATAAAAGAAATTGCAAATGCAGCGGAAGAAATATTAGAAGTAAAAGGATTTTCGGATAAATTTTACAACTATATGGCAAATGGATGGTATTCATTATCATCTCCTGTTTGGGCAAATTTTGGAACAGATCGTGGATTGCCAATTAGTTGTTTCGGATCTTATGTGGATGATTCTGTTTCCGGAATTACATTTACAAATGCAGAGGTTGCAATAATGAGTAAACTTGGTGGAGGTACATCTGGGTATTTTGGTGCAGTTAGACCCCGTGGATCTAAAATAAAAGATAATGGAAAAAGTAATGGAAGTTATTCTTTTCTTAAAATGTTTGATTCTACAATAAATGTTATTAGTCAAGGGTCTACACGAAGAGGACGGTTTTCGCCGTACATTGATATAGAACATCCGGATATCGAAGAGTGGTTGGAAATCGGAAGTGAAGGAAATCAAATCCAAGATCTTTACTTTGGTGTATGTGTTTCCGATAAATGGCTACAAGAAATGAAGGATGGAGATGACGATAAAAGAACAATTTGGGCAAAAGTATTGCAACATAGAACAGAGTTCGGTCATCCTTATATATTCTTTACTGATAATATGAATAATGGTAAACCAGATGTATATAAGGATAATAACATGCCTATTTATGCAAGTAATTTATGTACGGAAATTGCACTTCCATCTTCTTCGGAAGAATCTTTCGTGTGTTGCCTAAGTTCAATGAATCTTGCACTATACGAAGAATGGAAAGATACGGATGCAGTCGAAACACTTACTTATTTCTTGGATGCAGTAATGCAGGAATTTATAAATAAACTTGAATTGTACAGAGGATCATCGGATTTAGATAATAACATAACATTTCAGTTTATGGAACGTGCTTATAATTTTGCAGTACGTCATAGAGCACTTGGACTTGGCGTTGCAGGATTACATACATTGTATCAGTCTAAAATGATTCCATTTGATAGTTTTGAAGCGATGCAGTTAAATGCAGAAGTTTTCAAGTTGTTAAAAGAAAGAACAGAAAAGGCATCAAAAGAAATGGCAAAATTGTATGGTGTTCCCGAATTACTGGAAGGATACGGAAGAAGAAACACTACACTTATTGCAATTGCACCTACGGTTTCAAGTTCTACAATCTTAGGAAGAATATCACAAGGAGTAGAACCAATACTGTCTAATTATTTCGTAGATGATAAAGCGAAATTGAAACTTACATATCAAAACCCACATTTAAAAGAGTTATTGAAAAAGAAAGGCAAAAACACGAAAGAAGTGTGGAGGGATATTCTACAACACTCTGGTTCGGTACAACATTTAGATTTCTTAACAGATAAAGAAAAAGATGTGTTTAAAACATTTGCAGAAATAAGTCAAATGTCAATCATCAAACAAGCGGCACAAAGACAAAAATACATAGACCAAGCTCAAAGTATTAATTTAGTTATACACCCGGATACACCCGTAAGAGAAGTAAATGCCCTGTTGTTAGAAGCAAACACATTGGGTGTAAAAAGTTTATATTATCAGAAGAGTGTAAATGCAGCACAAGAATTAAATAGAAATTTAATGACTTGCACGGCTTGTCAGTAAAAATATAAAATCATGGCGAAAAACAAAAAAAGAAAGAAAGGACAAATTCATCTTCAGCAATATAGAAAAGAAAGAATTGCAGAGAAACGGAGACAAGAGAAATTAATTAAAGAATTATTAGAGTATAAAGAGAATGTTTCGTTTCAAGACATTATGAATCAAAAAGGACTATAAAATAACAATGAGGTACAAAGATTTAAAAAGAAGTGATGTAACGTATATTAAGGAATTGTATTGGAAATCTACGATTAATCCAGTACAATTTCCTAAAAAGAAAATTCAAGAGACGATTGCAAAAAAATATGAAGTTAGTGATAGAAGTGTTCGTACATGGGCAAAAAACTTAGGATTATTAATCGAGGAGGAACAACTAGAAGGAGAATCGGTACAATTAAAGAAAGCATACACAAAGACAGTAAATAAGAAGAAAAGAAGATTTCTTGTTAGTTGGGCGCAAAATGCAACTCCAGTAAATGAGAATTTGTTTGAGAATATGAAAGCGTATGCTAAATACATTGATGCAGACATACATATTATTGCTGGACGATACAAGAATCCAACATCTGTATTTATAGATAGAAACAATGATTCATGGGACGCAAGTCTAACTCCTTATCTGGATTTAAATAGACATCATGTTCATAATTATGTTTCTATTTTAAGTGATATTAAAGTACAACCAACTGCAACAATGCCTTTATCTGGACTTGAATCTGTTACCGGAGTTGATAGTTGTATAGTTGGTCATCCAAGAATGCACCTTAAAACAGTTCCCGTCTTAGAAGGATATCCGGCAAAAATATTAGCAACAACTGGTGCAATTACAGAACCTAATTACACAGATTCCAAAGCGGGAAAGAAAGGAGAGTTTCACCATACACTTGGTTTTGTTATTATTGAAGTAGATACGGATGAGATATTTCATATCCGTCAAGTGTCTGCAAAAAATAATGGAGATTTCATTGATTTAGATATTAAGGTGTTCAGACAAAATGGTGAAACGGTTATTACGACTGCAAAAGAATGTCCTGCGGTTGTATTAGGTGATTTGCATCTTGGAGTTCACGATGATCTTGCTTTTGCATGTACAATTAGAATGTTACATAGATTGAAACCAAAGAATACAGTAATTGAAGATATATTCGATGGAAAATCTATTTCACATCATGAACTTAACAATCCATTCTTACAATATGAAAAGTACCAAGAGAAGAAACATTTGGTACAAGATGAAATTGAAAATATGTACAATTGGATTGATAAGATGTTAAACTTTAATTTAGTTGTTGTACGAAGTAACCATGATGATTTTGTAGACCGTTGGTTACAGTTTCAAGATTGGAAAAAATTTCCGGAAAATTCACTTACGTATATTAATCTTGCAAAAGCAATACTTGAAGGAAAGGCAAAGAATGGAGTAATACCATATTTAATTAATGAAAGGTATGGAGATCGAGTTAGGTGCCTTGGAAGAAACCATAAGTTTAATATCAAAGGTTGGGAATTAGGACAACACGGAGATATTGGAAGTGGTGGAAGTAGAGGATCACTAAACCAACTAAAAAAATTAAATACAAAGATTATCGTAGGACATTATCATAAACCAGAACGTTTAGACGGTGCGATGAGTGTAGGTACACTTACTAAATTAAGACTTGGATATAATGATGGTCCAAGTTCTTGGTTGCAAGGAAATATTATTGTAAATGAATACGGAAAAGCACAACACGTAAATATTATCAATGGAAGATACACGACATTGTATGATTAATATGTTTGGACTCGCTGCAGAACTTAATAAATTTAATTTTGTTAAGTTTGAAGACGAGTCCCATACATATACCATCGGAAAACAAAAACTCAAATCTGTTACTACATTAATTGGGGAATTTGAAGATGAATTTGATTCAGAGTTTTGGTCTGTTAAAAAAGCTCTTGATATGTTCTATTCAAATTTTGATTACAACAAGTTTAAGCGAACATTTACGATAAATGAAGTAATATATACTATTCCAGAAGTATTGTCCTGGAAACCGAATCTTTTGGACGAAAAATTAAGAATACAGAAGCAATGGAGTGATAAAGCTTATGCAAGTACTGTATTAGGTTCTGCAATCCACAACTACATAGAATTCTTTTATGCAAATAAGATTTATAATCCAGGCAAAGAAGTAGTGAAACTACACAAAGAAAGATACAAAATAGGAATTAAACTTTTTAATCTTTTTTATAAGAAAACAAAGGATTATCTTATTCCGGTTAAATCTGAATTTGTTGTAGCGGATAAAGAATTTATGATTGGTGGAATGATAGACCAACTATTTTATAACACTAAAACAAATATGTTGGAAATATGGGATTGGAAAACGAATGAAAAAATAGATAAATCCAACCAGTGGAATAAGATGAAATCTATTTTTAGAAAATTTGATGAATGTGAATCTATCAAATATTCAATTCAACTAAATACATACAAGTATATTTTAGAAAAAAATACGAACCTTAAAATTGGAAATTGCAGATTTGTACATTTTGACACACTCAAGAAAAAGGTGAAAGTACATAATTGTTTAGATTTTCAGAAAGAAGTTGGTATGATGTTTGCATATTAAATAGATTTCCATTATTTTTGTAGTTGATTAAAATGAAGATAAGAATGGAAACAGTTTTAAGAAAATTAGAAGAATTTCAAACCACATATGGTTGTCCTGTAAATCATAGTCCAGTTACAGAATTACCAGGAGATAGAGTTAATCTTCGTTTCAATTTAATGGACGAAGAAAATAAAGAATATCTAGAAGCCGCAAACAACAATGATGTTGTTGGCATTGCAGACGCATTAGGCGATATGTTGTACATTCTTGCGGGAACTATTGTAGAACACGGAATGCAAGATGTTATCGTTAATGTATTTGACGAAATACACAGAAGTAATATGAGTAAATTAGGCGAGGACGGAAAACCAATATACAGAGAAGACGGTAAGGTGTTGAAAGGTAAGAATTATTTCAAACCAGATATTAAGTCTATTCTGTCTTGTAAGTAATAACTTAAATGGTTGCAGATGGATGGAGATTGGAAGATATGGAGTATAAAGACATTTAACGATTTAGTAAAGTTTGGAGGAATTAAACAAAAACAGATAATTATTAAATGTGTAACAGATGCAAGAAACAATAAGATACAATTTAAAGAAATTAAGGAATTAGAAACTAAAAACGGAACAATTGCATTTAAATTTTTTAAATGATGTACTATAAAGCACAAATATTAGATAGAAGACATATAAAAAATACTGTTGAAATGATGCAAGACGAATGTGTTTCTATCGCAGAATTATTTGATGGTGTGGTTCTTACTCCTAAGATATGTTGTTTTGATAATAGATTTAAAGAAAGCAAAACACCTTATTACGCATACAACCCAACATTCTATATCGAAACAATGCAATTGTACGGTAATCCGGATAGAAAACAGTTAATACAGAACAGAATAAACAAGATTTTATCTTATTATAAAAATAGACTACAGAAACTTGGTTTTATTCGGCAGATTAAAGTATTTAGCGAACAAAGAACAGGAACAGTTGATTTTTACATCAAGATTTATACAAGAACATACGATGATACAAATTTAAATGCGGTAAATCTTTATTTGAGTAAGGTGTTAAATTTAGATAAAATAAACGAAAGAGGAGTCGGTTATAAAAGGAAATAGATGGAAATTGTTTTTAGTGGGGATCCAAAAGATACGAAATTTGTTAATTTATTCGGTGTTCCGTTTGATGTTGCACGACAAGAGTGGGTACGGGTTAGTAGAAACACATTTAAGTGGGAATTTTTAATTATAACAAGATTTAATAATCATTATAAAATAGTAGTAGAAGATGATTTTGAATTTAACTCTAAATGAATTTGTAGAGTTTCAAAGGAATAGAATTGCAATGAAGCAAAATATTCCAGTAACCGAAGTAGAAAACCTTCCAAGAAACATTATATATCATTATTTCGATAGTGATTTACCAGGAGATGTAATAATTGACTATGGTGAAGATATAGATGATATATTGTTTACGCAGGATGAAATAGAAGAAATGGTAGACCAAATTAAGAAAGAAAATGAGTAAAGAACAAGTAAACCATCCTAATCATTATGGTGGAGGCGACAATCCGTACGAAGCAATTAAAGTAATTGAAGCCTGGGAATTAAACTTTTGCTTAGGAAATACAATAAAGTATATTTCTAGAGCCGGAAAAAAAGGAAGTCAAACTCAAGATTTAAGAAAAGCAAAATGGTATTTAGATCGAGAAATTAGTAAAGGTAAAATATCGTTAGAAGACCGATTGCAAGATGAACTAAGCAATTTAAAAAAATTGCATACCAAATTAAAATTGTTTCTTATTTCGGATAAAGTTCAAGAACTTAAACCTAAACAGCAAGATCTACTAATCGAGCAAGAATCTGTAATGAGTCGGTATATAGATATTTTAGAAAAAAGAATAAAACATCTGTAATTATGAAACAGTATTTAAATCTATGTAACGAAGTGTTACAGAATGGAACTAAAAAAGAATCCGGCAGAAAGAATATGCCTGGGACTACTTCTTACTTTGGTCCTCAGATTAGAATAGATTTAAATAAAGGATTTCCATTACTCACTACAAAGAAAATGTTTTGGAAGGGTGTCGTAGTTGAACTATTGTGGTTCTTAAGAGGAGATACGAACATTAAATTCTTAGTTGAAAATGGTGTAAATATCTGGAATGAAGATGCTTATAACTACTATTGTAAGAAGTGTAAAGAATTAAGATTGAATCCGACAAGTTATGAGAAATGGTTAGAAACTTGTAAAAATGGAGCTTGGGATCATAAGATTTATTCGAAAAGTGATTATACATTAGGAGACTGTGGTTTTCAGTATGGTAGAGTTTGGAGAAACTGGTTTACAGGAAAATCGAAAGATTTTCATCTATATAAAGATGGTGTAAGTGAAAAAATTACGCACCACTTTAATCTTGATCAAATTGCAAATGTTTTAACTACTTTAAGATTTAATCCAATGAGTAGAAGACATGTAGTAACAGCCATAGATCCGTCTAATGACAATAATCTGGCACTTTATTGGTGTCATGCTATGTTTCAGTTTAATTGCAGACCAATTCAATACAGAAATACAAGTAGAGAATTAATTGAATATGATTTAAAACCTTCGGAAGTAGAAAGTTTTGTTAAAAATAGTAATCTACCAAAATACTATTTAGATTGTAAACTTTATCAAAGAAGTGCAGACTTATTTTTAGGTGTACCATTTAATATTGCGTCTTACGCTTTATTAACAACAATATTTGCAAAGATGTCAAATATGCTACCAGGTACTTTTATTCACAGTTTTGGCGATTGTCATATTTACGATAATCATAAAGATCAGATTAACGAACAAGTCAAAAGAGATCCATACAAATTACCAGAAATTAATTTTTCAAATGAGTTTAATTTGATGTGTAGGAATTTAAATAGAATTGACGATAAAGAGTATTATGCAGAAGTAATTTCAGATGTGTTATCGAAATTTGAAATTAGTGATTTCAAATTAGTAAACTATAAACACCACAATATAATTAAAGGGAAATTATCAACTGGATTAAATTAAATATAATGAAGAATAACGAAATTAAACCACCGCAAAATGTAGTAACTCACCCAAATTTTAAAACTGCAACTAAGATATTTCTTGCAGGTGCTATAGATATGGGAAGTGCAATTAATTGGCAAACTGAAATAGTAAATTATTTTAAAGGAGAGAAAAACTATTTGATATTAAATCCAAGAAGAGATGATTGGGATAGTAGTTGGACTCAAGAGTTTACAAACTCACAATTTTATCAGCAGGTAACTTGGGAGTTAGACAATTTGGAACGTGCAGATAAAATCATCTTAAATTTTACGGCAGAAAGTAAAGCACCAATTTCATTGTTAGAAATGGGTTTGTATGCAAAGAGTGGAAAACTTTGTGTTGTTTGCCCGAACGAGTTTTATAGAAGTGGAAATGTTGATATTGTTTGTAGTAAATTCGATATTCCACTGTATAGAACAATTCCGGAAATGCTAGATAACGAATTCCAATTTTAATCGAAAATATGAAGCCAAATAAATAATTTATAGATCATCTTTTATGTAAGGGTTAAATAAAAAATTCAAAATTATTTAACCCTTTAATTTTTAAAAATAATAAACCAGAATGAATGTAAAGAAAAGAAATGGATCCGTAGAATCGTTCTCTTTAGGCAAGGTTAAAGTGGCTTTAAAGAAAGCGTTTGATTCTGTAGATGTTCCTTACACAGAAGAAAATATTGTTATTGTATTAAGACATCTTAATTTAAAAGACGGTATCAGTGTAGAGGAAATTCAAAATCAGTTGGAAATTGCATTAATGAAAGAAAACTATTTCAATGTTGCAAAGGCTTATATTACATACAGACAAAAACAAGCAGACGAAAGAGATATTGCAAATCAAATGAATTTCTTAATTGACTATTGCGATGCAAAAAATGCTTCAAGTGGTAGTAAATTTGACGCTAATGCAAATGTTGATAATAAGAATATTGCAACACTAATTGGAGAACTTCCTAAGGGGATGTTCATAAAATTGAATAGACGACTACTTACGGAAAAAATTACAGAGTTATACGGAAAGAAAGTTTCTGATAAATATCTTTACTTATTAAATAACCATTTTATTTATAAAAACGATGAAACGAGTTTAGCAAATTACTGTGCAAGTATCACAATGTATCCTTGGTTACTAAATGGAAGTAAACAAATTGGAGGAAATTCAACTGCACCAACCAATTTAAAATCTTTTGCCGGAGGTTTCATTAACATGGTATTTATGGTTAGCGGAATGTTAAGTGGTGCATGTGCAACTCCAGAATTCTTAATGTATTTAAATTATTTTATTGGTTTGGAGTATGGCGATGATTATTATTTAAATGCCGATAAAATAGTTGATTTAAGTAAAAAGCAAAGAACAATAGATAAAACGATATGCGATATATTTGAGCAAATCGTGTATTCTATCAACCAGCCAACAGGAGCAAGAAACTTCCAAGCGGTATTTTGGAATATTGCGTATTATGACAAGCCTTATTTTAAAAGTTTATTTGGAGAATTTGTGTTTCCAGATGGAACGAGACCACATTGGGATTCATTAAACTGGTTACAAAAACGTTTTATGAAATGGTTTAATAATGAAAGAACTAAAACAGTATTGACATTCCCTGTGGAAACAATGGCATTGTTGAGCAAAGATGGTGAGATGATAGACAGTGAATACGCTGATTTCACCGCAGAAATGTACGCCGAAGGACACTCATTCTTTACATATATGAGCGATAATGCCGACTCATTGTCGAGTTGTTGTCGATTAAGAAACGAAATTCAAGACAATGGATTTAGTTACACGCTCGGTGCAGGTGGTGTATCTACTGGCTCGAAAAGTGTGTTGACGATAAATGTAAATCGTTGTGTGCAATTTGCAAGAAATAACGAAATTCCAGTGTTAGATTATCTTGAAGAAGTTGTCGATCTGGTACATAAAGTTCAAACAGCATACAACGAAAATTTAATTGCATTACAAGAAAGAGGTATACTTCCTTTGTTTGACGCTGGATACATTAATTTAGATCGGCAGTATTTAACGATTGGTGTAAATGGAATTGTAGAGGCTGCAGAGTATCTTAACATTGAAATTAACGACAATGAGGAATATAGTAATTTTGTGCAAGACATATTAAGTTTAATTGAAACATACAATAAGAAATATCGTACAAAAAAAACAATGTTTAACTGCGAAATGATTCCTGCAGAAAATGTAGGAGTAAAGCATGCAAAATGGGATAGAGAAGATGGTTATTTCGTACCTCGTGATTGTTACAATAGTTATTTTTACCGTGTAGAGGATGACACATTAAATATTATTGATAAGTTCCGTTTACACGGTAGTAAGTATATCGAACATCTTACTGGAGGTTCTGCATTGCATATGAACTTAGACGAGCATTTGTCGCAAACTCAATATCGCCAATTATTGCGAGTAGCAGCACAAGAGGGCTGTAATTATTTTACTTTCAATATTCCAAATACGGTCTGTAATGATTGTGGTAAGATCGATAAACGGCATATGAAAAAATGTCCAGTATGTGAATCCACTAATTTAGATTATCTTACTCGTGTGATTGGATACTTAAAAAGAGTGAGTAATTTTTCGGAAGCGAGACAAAAAGAAGCAAAACAACGTTATTACATCAAAAATAAATGCTAAAATATACAGATTACGATATTGTATTTCAAGAAGTACCAGATGAAGTAACACTGGTACTTACTATTTCTCGTTGTCCTTTTCGTTGTCCTGGTTGTCATAGTAAGTATCTTAGATTAGATGTAGGAGAATTACTTACGAAAGATAAATTAGACGAATTAGTAACAAGATATAGAAGTGGCATTACTTGTGTATGTTTTATGGGAGGAGATTCCGATGTTGAACTTGCAATCGAGTTGTTGCAGTTTGTAAAAGAAACACATGATTTAAAAACTGCTTGGTATAGTGGGAAAGATGATATAAAAGATTTTGATAAATTAGGAATTGATTATATTAAAATTGGATCTTACAAAGAGAAATTAGGAGGACTGAGTAAACGTACAACTAATCAAAGAATGTACCGTATATCTAAAGAAAACAATAAAATTTTAGATATTACGTCAAAATTTTGGAAATAAGAATTATATCATTTACATTTGTAGTCAAAATATCAGATTATGAAATTACAAACAACAGAAGAATATATATTTGAGTCTTCTATCAACAGACTATTATCTCATTTTAAAAATTATGATGCTGCAATTTTAACAGCATACAGATCGTCATTAACTAAGGAAGAAAACAAAGAAAGAAATCGACAGTTGTATAAAGCATTACTTTCGTTGGATTGTAGTATTACGCAGGTTGAAGGAAGATATACAGAGGAAGAAACAGGAAGAAATGCAAAAGAAAATTCCTTTGTTGTTGTTAATATGAAAAATAAACCAGAATTTAAGAAGACAATTGTTAAATTGGGTAAACATTTCGAACAAGATTCTGTATTGTTTATTCGAAAAGGGTCTCCTGCAACTGCATATTTGTATGGAACAAGAAAGAATGATAGTCACCCAAAGATGGACGAGGAAATTCCAGTTGGTAAATTAACGAGTAAAATCAGTGGTAATTTCTTTACAAGGATTAAGAATAAGAAATTCGTTTTTGAAAATATGAATACAGAAGATTGGAGGACGCATTGTAACGAATGTGAATATGCACCACAGAATATAAGTTCAATTGAAAGATATAAAAATCAAGGCAAAACTTTAATAAATGGCATTTAAATAGTTAAATTATCAAAGGAAAAGGAACAATTTTACTTAAATTTGTTCCTTTTTTTTGTGAATAATTGTAAAATTCCATTATATTTGCAATATGATTTAACTATAAAATATTATAATATTATGATTAAAAGAAAAAGATGGTCAAAGAAAGAAATTGAGGTTTTGCTAATGTATGGCAAAAGATTAACATTGGAAGAAGTGCAACAATATCTTCCTCATAGAACATTAGATGCACTAAGAGTCAAGATCAGTAAATTACATACAGAAGGAAAAAAATTCAATACATCAACTTTAAATTGTACATTAGAAAAGAATACAATTGAAGACAAAAATTCGCAGTTAATGTTTTCTAAAATTGCAAAACAACCAAATAATCATATTCAAATTATACTACAAAGATTAGAATCAATTGAAAGTTTGTTGAAGAAAATTGCAATTGCAGATACACAAGTGCAAGTAACCAAACCATGGTCGAAGAATGAGGAGAGATATTTGGTTAATTGGTATCCAACTCGTCCGATTAGCGAAATCTGTAAAATTCTTTGTAAAACACCATCGGATGTTAGTGCAAAAGTTAGTGAGTTAGGATTACAGAAACCAGTAGACAATGCAAAAGTTAATTCGGAGTTAATTGACCGAATTTTGGATATGTACAAAACAACAACAATCCGAGAAATGGCAATGATTTTAAAAGTTAGTGAGGCAACAATTACTAACACAATCAAATTTCTTAAAGACAAGGGAATTGTTGCGGAACGAAAAAAATTAGGAAAAGGAGTAACTATTAAAAAAGCATTAAAATTTGAAGGATTAAAATTTATGGATGTGTGCGAAAATCACAATTATAAACCGGGTTCGTTACGTACATTGTTATCGAATGTTGGACTAAGTGTCGTGAACGGAATCATTGTTGATAAAAGTACACGTACTCCATTACATTTGATTGTGAAAAATGGAATGACACCGTCTGATATTCCATCAATTGCAACCCAATTTAATTATTCCATTGCGGAAGTAAAAAGATATTATAATGAGATTACAGGCAATTAGTGATACTCACGGAAAACATACAAAGATGAACATCGATGAAAGTGTCGATGTTCTTATACATGCAGGAGATTCAACGAATTATTTAGATTTCGTAAAAAATCAAATAGAGTTTGAAGATTTCATTGAATGGTTTAGTTCTTTACATGTTCCGAATAAAATTCTTATTGCAGGAAATCACGACACGTGGGCAACAAAGAAATACAACATCGAACGAGTGAAGTCATTGGGCATAATATATTTAGAGGATAGTGGTGTTTGGATAAATGGTGTTTATTTTTACGGAAGCCCTTGGACGCCAACATTTAACAATTGGAACTTCATGAAAAGTAGACAAAAGTTGGGGTCATATTGGGATATGTCATTAAGTGAAGAAATAGACGTACTCGTTACTCATGGTCCACCAAGAGGAATTTTAGATTGTACGTATAAAGCAGATCATAGATATGACTTATGTGGTTGTAAAGGTCTTAAACGTGCAATCGAAAAATACAATATAAAGCATACCATATTTGGTCACATTCATGATGTTAAAGATATTGAAAATCATGGACATCTTGAAAGAAACAACAGACATTATTATAATGTTAGTGCCGTAGAAGATGGCAAGTTTCAATATCCTCCCAAGTACCCAAATGGAATTATAATAGAATTATGAGAACAGAATTAGTAACGAAAGAAACAGCTATACTTGCAAAAAAGAAAGGATACGATAAACCTGCAAAAGTTTCGTTATCTTGAATACATTGACACGAAGATTCCATATGAATCCAATTTTATGTTTAATTTTAACGATAAGATGGAAGCCAGTATAAGTGTTCCGACTCAATTTGCAATACGAGACTGGTTGTGGACGGTTCATAAATTATTTATTGAGATACGAATTATGCTTCGTTATAACGAACCGCGATTTACATTTGTGGTTTATAATTTTGAAACCGATTTGCGAGTTGATAGTAATACATCGTACTTTACGCCACAAGAAGCAGTAAAACACGCAATACAAACAGCATTAAAAGAAATATAAATGAAAGACGATAAACAATATTTAATTTGGTTATTTCGTGAAAATCAATTACATTTGCAACAAGTTATAAATTAGTATACGATGGAGTACATAAGTGAAGAAATTGCAAAATTAGCAAAAAAGAAAGGATACGATGTTCCTTGCAATAGTGCATATAAGAAGATAGGTATGCCTTTCTGGACATTTTGTGAAGATTGTACACTGATGGAAAATGATGCAGATGATGTTATAAATCAAATTAGAAAAAAGAAATTCCATCAAGTATTATACAATAAAACCAATTTTAATGCTTTTGGAGATGATGTTATGTCTGCACCATACGAAGATGAGTTGGAAGATTGGCTCAGAAACAAACATAACATCTTTTTATCTATTGTACCAACAACAACTAGATTAAAAGCAACGGTTTTTAAAAATGGTGTAGAAATCCATAAGGACACACGAAATATCGATTCTTACGGAGAGTTAATGCAGAGTATACTAATTGTAGCGTTAAATGAAATTAAAGACGTTAAACCTATTAAAATTAAGAAAAAGAAGTGACGAAAAAAGAGGAAATGTTGCAAGTAATTCAGAACAAGTATATCGAATTATTTGGAAGTGAGTTGAAGGAGAAGGATGTACATCTTGGAGATAAAATAACATCTTTAGACAATAAAGAATATGTTGTGTATGAAATAGAAACCGATACTGTTAGTTTGGTTGATATATACACGGGCGAAAAAATTAAGGTAGATTCCAGTGAATTACTTGATTCTATGGATGTTGATATTGTACTTACATTAACTGATTTTTTGCAATTAATGTATAAGTTATTAACGACAGAGAACAGTTTATTAGAGTTTAATGTGGATTTAAATCCAGATAATATAGACTTATTACAAGTTACATTTCGATTTCCATATTTAACATTTCATTCTATCTGGAATATGAAGAAAGAAATATTAAACGAACAAAGTGATAATCTAATTCGCATTCTTCATATGGTATGCGATGATAATATAAATCAGAAGATATGAATAAAGACAAGTTTCTCGAATGTATCGATCTAATTCAAAAACAGATACAGAAAGACGACAAATGTGCAGACGCATTTGGGATCTTAACAGATCAGAATAGAATCTGGTATGATAATGGATCTATATTTGAGGCAGCATTAATTGCATTAGAAACACAAATGCAAGATGAAAGTGAATGGATTAGATATTGGGTTTGGGAGTTAGACTGCGGAAAAGAATATAAACCTGGAACAGTAACAGAAGAGAATAAAAATATTCCATTAAGAACTCCGGAAGACCTTTGGAATTTACTAAACAAGAATTTAAAATCGAAATGTAATGAAGAATAATGTTAAATTTCGTGCAGCGCTGGACAGATCCGTTATAACGAAAATCATATATAGGGAGGAAAGAGTAAAGAAGTATGACGGCGCTACCTATAAATTACTTCCCAAAAAAAGTGTATGGTTTGGTTTAAAGACTTATCCGGCTGGATATTATTTGTGCGGAGAATATGCAACGAATGGATTTACATATCCTTCATGGTATATTCCAGATGTAGACAACGAAACAAAAGATGTTGACGGCGTATTGTATTTTAAACCGTTTGTATCTTTTTATGCTAAGAATAAGAAATTATATACAACGTGTTTCGATACGAATAAAGAAATGACAGATTTCTTAAAGGAACATTTTATGGATATGATACACTTTGAAAATTGATATGAAGGAGGATACAGTAAATAAAGAATTTTCGGAACTTTACAATCAACTTGTACCAATCGCCGGTATGTGTAAAACGAGAAACGGCGAATTACTTAGAGTTGCAAGAAAATTAGAATATAAATATAGCACGACGAATAATTCAGATTCACTTGTAAATGGTAAGATACGACCATTATATAATACTTGGTTACGCTTATTGGAAGAGGAAATGAAAGGATTTTCTACTACTCCAAGTGAAATAAGAAAACATATATCTAAGGGTACTGCTTGTAATGGTGTTTACGAAGTATTGAAAAGAGATGTAGTTAAATTCTGCAAAGAAAACGAAGATACAAAATTACCGAAATGGTACGAAAATAAGATCAAAGAACAATTCAGTTTATGAAATTTGTAAAAGAGAAAATAATTGGATACGCTATGTTCGTTACAACAATATTACTTGTATTGTCAAGTGCATTGAGTAATACAATTGGACGAGAGTTGATTTCTATACAGTGGAGATTCTTCCTTGCACTGTTCTTCATCGTTGTTCTTATCCTATTACATTTAATTGATAAAAAGAAATGAAAATACAAATAACCGCAGATAATAAAAAGAAAATTTATATAAACGAGTCGAGGGAATTGATTGGTATAACAGACTCGAGACTTCATGTATTTGAAATTTCTACATTTGTTGGAAATGAATTATTGCACATTGATTTAAGAAAGTATACGCCAATGACATATGGTAGTTTATCTGCAATGATCAACATCATAATAAAGGAGATTAATGAAGGAACATATATCAAATATAAAAGTTTATTTTATTTTGATGATATGGAAATGCCTTTAAATTATATAGATACATTAACGTGGTTAAACAAAGGGAAACTGAAAGATGTAACTAAGATAAAAATGGTTTATGTTGCATTTGGAATAAAACACCAACAGCAATATCAAAGTTCATTTCCTATTCACGATACATTTGCAGACCAATTCAATTTAACAAATCATATAATCAACCGATTAGCAGAACAACTAAGTCAAGAAATAAGAAATAAACAATTACAAGAATGATATGGAACAGAAGAAGAATAAGGGCATAGATTATAGTTTCTGGATAATGGGTATCCAGGTAATTGTATTTTTTGGAAAAGCATCAGGATTTTTACATTGGGATTGGCTATGGGTGGTTAGTCCAATATGGCTTCCTGTTGCAACTATGTTCATAATTTATATTCTAAGTACATTTGGTGCCGTTCTTTCATTAACCGTGCATCATTATTTCGAAGAAAACAAAAGAATTCAAAAATGGAGAAGAAAACGATCTACAAAAAAGATAACAAAGGAAAAATAAGAATTTTGACAGTCTGGACAGAAGGTCCAAATTTGTATAGAACATCTGGTCTTGAGGATGGAAAACAAGTAGAACACCATTCTGTGTGTGAAGCAAAAAATGTTGGTCGTGCAAATGCAACAACATCGGAAGAACAGGCAGTAGTTGAGGCAACTGCAATAATAACAAAAAAGTTGAGTCAAGATTATTTTGAAACAAAACAAGAAGCAATGGATGCAGTGTTAATTCAACCGATGACTGCAAAGATTTACAAAGATCGAAAAAATAGTATTGATTGGACAACTGCATACGTGCAACCAAAATTGGACGGAATGAGATGCTTGGATTTTGGAGATAAGAAAATGTCTCGTGGGAATAAAGAAATCGAGACGGTAAATCATATTGAAAACAATACGGAGTATATTCTGGACGGAGAGTTATATGCACACGGGTATAATTTTCAACAGAATATGAAAATGATCAAAAAATATCGTCCACAAGAAACAGAAAAAGTAAAACACCACGTATATGATATTGTGATAGATAAACCATTCAGCGAAAGATTGCAATTAATGAAACAATTAAAGGAGGAGGATAAATGCAATGGTGTCTTATTTGTACCTACATTTAAAGTAAATAATGAAGATGATGTTAAGATGATGCACAAAAAATTCTTAGCAAAAGGTTACGAAGGAACAATGCTTAGACACGGAACACAAGGCTACGAAAGTGGTGTTCGTAGTAATGGATTATTAAAGTATAAAGACTTTCAGGATATCGCAGTAAAGATAATCAATGTTATCCCAAATATCAAGAATCCAGAACAAGGAACATTCGTATGTGAGTATAAAGGGAATGAGTTCAAGTGCGGAATGAAATATAGTCACGAAGATAGACGTAAAATTTTAGAACACAAAGAAAAGTATATTGGTCAGACTGCAGAAATTCGTTTTTTTGAATACAGTGAAGACGGAATTCCAAGATTTCCCGTTTGTGTCGGAACACGACTGGATAAATAAAATTTGGATAATTTGTGAATTTCTTTTATGTTTGCATAAAATTAAAAATATTAATTTATGAACAACGAACAGAAATGGGTATATGCCGTAAAGCATATTCCAAAATTAGGATTTAAAAAATTACTACCTGTTACATTTATCGGATTGCATAATGATTATGATGATGCAATGGAACAAATAAAACAAGAAGTAAGAAAAAGATGTAAGTACATACAGATGGCTTGTCCGGATTTGACTATTTCAAATAGATTAGACCAGAAGAGAAAAAGTTTAGAACAATTAGTGGAAGAATTTGGAAGTCAGAAAGTACAAGAAACAGTAGAGTGGAAAGTCAGAAAAGCGATACTAAGAAGTACCGCAGGAATTACATTAGTTAGATATCCAATCATAGATAACGAAATAGAATTTGATAAACCCGAAGAAGTATGAACAAAATAACAAAAGAAATTTACGAATTATTAGTCGAAACAAATCTCACTAATGAATTCAAGATGAATATGAATGGTTACGATTATATCAAACCAGATGTTGAAATTGAGTATTGGGTCTCTGACATTTCATTTATACAACCAGAATATCAGCATCTTGCAGTTCCATCTATAGAACAAAATATAAATGATTTAATTGATTTCTTAAGAGAAACAAAAGGGATTCAAATTTCGGTTGTATCAAACATAGTGAGTAAATCAAAATTTTCAGATTACTATTTTACAATAATAACATTGGACGGAAAATACGACTATACATCCGATTTTCGAATGGGATATGACACTTATTATAGTGCATTACAAGAAGGAGTAAAATATGTTTTAAATCGAAAAAAGAAATACAATTTGTAATGAGAAAGAAGACGGTAATATTTTTTATCAAAGTAACATATAATCAAGGAAAACATCCTGAGTGGAGATCGGAATTGATAGATTTCAGATATTGGTTATCTTATAAAAATCAAATCGTAGAAGAATTTCATCGGTGGATTAATAGAGTATTACGAGATATCGAAATAAAGAATGATTTACAAACAGGAAAAGTGATTGTAAACGAAACTAAAATAATCGGATTATAATGGATTTACAAAAAATTATCAAATTTGCAAAAAGGCAAATAAGAAGAAACGAACAAACTTTACAAAACCTAAGAGGACAGAAATTAACCGAACACGGTCACCGGTCGTTAGGATATCATGAGGGAAGAATTGCAGCGTATGAAACCATTATAGATATGATTGAAGAAGAAATTGAAAAGAAATGAAAAGTACTGTAATTGTTTGCTCTGTTTGTGGTGGAAATGGAATTGTTGATGTGGTAACAGAAATCAACAGAGAACGAAGAGATGTTAAGATAGATTGTGAAAAGTGCAAAGGAAGTGGACGATTGCACGAATTATCAATTACTGTTCCTTTTCATATTGATCAAAAACATCTGCATAAGATGCAAATGCAGTTATATGAAATACAACAAGAAGGAAACGATAGACTTACAGAAATAAAACAACAAAAACATGAAAGTATCAAAAGAATTTGAAAGAATCATGGAAATAAACATAGATTTTGATGGAACGTGCGTAACTCACGATTTCCCTCATATTGGAAAAGATATTGGTGCTGTACCAGTACTGAAAAAATTAACAGATAATGGACATCGATTGATATTATTTACTATGAGGTCAAAAAGAGATGGTTCATTACAGGAAGCAATAAAATGGTTCGAGTCAAATGATATTCCGTTATATGGAATTCAAGAAAACCCAACCCAGAAACAATGGACTGATTCTCCCAAGAGTTATGCACAATTAACAATAGATGACTCCGCACTTGGTTGTCCTATTATGTTTGACGGAAGACTAAGTGATAGACCATTTGTTAATTGGGATAAGGTCGAGAAAATTCTAAGTCAAGATTACAGATTATTCTAAACCATGGAAACCAAAGAATTATTAATTCAAATTTATCAGTGCATTGGAATCGTTTTATTTGTTGTGATGTTTCTATTGATTAGTTTAAATTTTGAATTCATAAAATCTTGGGTAGGATTTAAGAAAGGTAAATTATTATTTGGTAAATTTATCTTATTTATAATGTTGGTTTCTGCATCTGTTATATTTTCTTTAATGTGGGCATATATGATATTCGTTGTTATTGTTTTATGGTGTATAATCAGATTCACGTAGATGTTTATTGAAATTTTAATATCGGTATCATTAAGTCTTTTGTTTTGGAAGTGGATGCAACTTATGTATTTTCAGTGGATTACTGAAATAAAATATACAGATGTTACCACTTTTCTAAAATGGGTTTTCTTTCATATGATTAATTTTGTTATTTTATTACTTTTAATTATCATTGTAAAAAATATTTTGGAAAATCCAAATAATTCCAGTATGTTTGCATTATAAAACATTATTATGTCAAAAAACATAAAAGTTAAATTAGAGGAAAGTATTGAAAAAGATATATTACGGAACTTAAAAAGAATAAGATATATGGCAATTAAAAAGGATTTACTTATTAAAGTATTGCAAGAGTCTAAGATTGAGGTATTCTCTATGCAACAAATACAAACATTGTGTCAGAAAGTACATTTGTTCGAAGATTATGAACCGAATTGTTGGTATCAGTTAGATAGTCAACTTCCATTTGAAATGCACACAAGTACAGTTTTTTTCAAATCTGTTACAACTCCAGATGAGCCCGGACTGACGGTTGGCATAAATGCAAATAATGGAACAATTAGTGTATTTGATAACCCAATATGTAATATAGATATCATCAGTTCTATTCGAAGATTAAAACCAGATCAAATTGAAGAAGATATTAAGAAATGGGTCAATATTGACACCATAGTTATTAATAAAAATATATTAAAAAATAACAAAGATTACGATTTAAAAAATGAATAATAAGATAGAATGCAGAATCGTTGCGGACAGTAAATGGAATGCAGACCGCATGGTAACATTTTATATAACTGCACCTTTTGGTTCTTTAGATTATGAATTCGTTGGGAGTAATTTGAATTTTTCTGGAACTGACTTTCAAAGACTCAGATCTAAGTCTGTTGTACGTAATACAACGAAAACAGAAATTGCAAATAAAGAAAAAGGCAAGATTAAAACCTTAATTATAACTTTATTGCAGTTCTTTCATTACGTAATGAGTAAAAAGTTATTTACTGCATTATCTGGACGTTTCGTATTGGGCAATACAACAACATTATTAGCACCGTATTTGAAACAGGTATATATAGTAACCGGAAACGCAAAAGATTTTGAATATTGGGTAGATACAAATCTATATCATTTTGATAAGGTAGTTAAAGAGGTTGCAGTGAAAATAGATAAAGAATTAGAAAATAACGAACCAGAGATTGTAACTGAAACTGGATTCTGGCATATCCCATTTAAAAAAGAAATTAAAGAATCCGTAAATGGACTACAACATTTTAAAGAGTTTAAAGATTATACGTCGGATCTATATAAGACATCGGTTATATGGTGCAGTAGAATTCCACAGGAATTATACGAAACAACACTACCAGTGTATCCGGATACAGTAACGGAGTACGATATGATAATGACTAAAATAGATGTTGTATCTACATCTGGATTTTTACACGTTTGGAAAGTTGACAAACAAGGAAAATGGATATCACATAAGGATATTATAAGAAACGATTTATTAGAAGAATTATTATGAGTTTAGGAACAATATTATGTGTCGCAACCGTAATACTACAATCTCTCTGGATTTTAGTTGTTGTGCAATTAATGAAAGTAATAAAAAGAAGAGCACTAATAAATGAGATATTAAAGATAATGGAAATTGATGTAGAGTTGCATCAAAAGGTAGAAATAAAAGATGTACACCCGACTTACACTAAAACATTATATGGAAAGATAACTGAAATAAAATTCATATTTATGCCAAATTTTGAACCTATATATAAGGTTAAATTTAGTGATAACAAAGAAACCGAATACAAACGAAAAGATTTAAACCCGATAAATAAAGTAAAGTAATGATAATAATATATTATGTAGTTCTGAATTTAGTATTTTTTGCAATATTTTTTGTATTGGCGTTTTTTTTAATTGCAAAACCATATGAGCCAAAAGAAGATGCAAAGAATTTTGTATACAAAGACGACAAGGGAATTGTAAGGGCAAAACAAATGGTGAAGAAAATTCCAGGAATGAAACTAAATTTTAAACCAAGAGCACTACGGTTTACTGGATCGTGGAGAATACATACAAAGGTAGATGGTAAAGAAATTAAATTAAGATAAAGTCATGAATATAGCAATTAGCGGAAAAAGACGAAGTGGAAAAGACACAATAACCAAGATTTTCCTTGCATTGATGTACAATAAAAACCATTCTCCTGTAATGGATGTAGAACAATACGCAATGGGAGACAAATCCGGAAAAGAAATTGCAGAAAAAGTTAATGCAGAAATTTGCAGATTTTCTGACCCAAGACGATCTATAATTTGCAATTTAATTGGTTGCGAATGTGCAGACTTAGAAGATAAAGAGTATAGAGATCAAATATTACCTGTCAAATTCTGGAAAGGAAAGGAGCCAATGACCGTCAATGACCTTATGGTTTGGGTGAGTGAAGATATTGGCAGAAAGGGATTATACGAAGATATATGGGCAGATGCAAACGAAAAGAAAGTTAAAATTGCAGTGTCTAAAAGAACCTGCGTATTCACACCGGATATGAAATACATAAATGAATTAAATGCCATGAAGTCTATTCCTGGTAATGTACTTATTCGTGTGAATAGATGGAGAACACTCTGGGATTGGATTCATTACTTTGGTTTAGACCAAACGGAGGAAGTATTAAAATGGTATGCGAAAGAAAATGGAAACAAGGAATTACTTCCTTATCATTTATTTGAAAATAAAATAACAAGTGCAATTCCGCCTGTACACTTACAACCTATTTTAAGCCAAAATAAAGGCGAAACGGAATTAGACAATAAAGACTATCTGTTTGATTTTGTTTTAGAAAATAAAGGAGATATATCCTATTTAATACAGCAAGTTAAAGAAATTGCAAGAACTATAAACCTGATTTAATATGGACTTTATATTACATACACTTGGATTATGTAGTGATCATCATAGTCATTTAAATGTATTTGACTTGGTTGTTTGGTTACAAGAAAGAGATTTGTTTCGAGTCCCTCCTAAATGGTATATTCAAGAATTTTTTCGAAAAATTTTGTAGTTTCATATTTTTATACTATTTTAGTGGTGTAAAACTTAAAACCACAATAGTATGAACGACAGTGTTTTTGAAATATTTGGATATAAAAAATCCTATATTGTAAGGAATAAGTTTATGGGAAGTGTAAACTTATCGGAACCAGATAGAGAGAAAACAGGACACGAAGGAATGCGGGAGGAAATACTGCAAGAAGATTTAGTAACAGACAAAAAGAAACTTTTACCAAAAGGTACTGTTTGTGAAACAATATTAATTCCTTTGTGTGGTCGAATGAAGAAAAGATTTGAACCTATAAGAAACGATTATTATGAACAGAGAAGAAATTGATCATATTATATACGATTACTTATATCGTTATAATCGAATCGTGCATCAAAAAGATGAAAACATACAGGAATGGTATAACGCAAGTGATTCAAAAAATACAATCGAATATATAGTGAAAAAAGATGATACGCTTATAACAAGAAGAGTTCATATGTTAGAATTAATTGCAGTTTCAAATATTTAAGAAAGAAGATATGAAATTTAAAAAGTACACCAAGATTAAGCAATTTCGTTCTGTTGTTACAGAAGTAAATCATTCGGCAAGATTTACAGGAAAATTAAACGAGGAAGGAAAACCAATATACGATGCAACTCGTAAACCAGTATTAAAATTTACCGGAACTGTAAAGATTCATGGTACAAATGCTTCTGTTGCATACAATAAAGCAACCCGCGATGTGATTGCAGGAAAAAGAAATGGTTTTGCACATCGCGACGGTCATTTTGGTTTTCCTAAATTTGTGCATGATAATAAGAAGAAATTCGTTGCATTAATGGATACACTATATACATTGTACGCTAACGACGGCGATGATATATTCTTATTTGGAGAATGGGCAGGACCAGGTGTACAGAAAGGTGTTGGTGTAAGTCAATTACCAGATAAATGTTTCTTTGTGTTTGACTTGTATGTAAAGAACAGGAAAACGGAAGAAGGGCATTACGTATCTTTAGAATCCGATTGGTTTAGTACATTAGAACCAAATTTAATTCCAGATAAAGTATATCATGTACAAGAGTTTGGACTATATACGGTGGATATCGATTTTGAAAATCCATCTGCATCTATCAAAACAATGGAGGAGCAAGTTAGTAAAGTAGAAAATGAATGTCCAGTTGCAAAACGTTTTGGAATATCCGGAGTGGGAGAAGGAATTGTATATAAGTCAGAATACAAAGGACAACGACTGATCTTCAAAGTTAAAGGAGAGAAACACTCGGCGACTAAATCAAAATTTAAAATTTCTGTGGATCCAGAAGTACAAAAATCAATTAATGATTTCGTTGATTATGCTGCAACAGAAAACAGAATAAGACAAGGAATGCAAGAAGTTGGCATGAGTGAAACGCGACAAATGGGAGACTTAATGAGATGGGTTGCAAAAGACATTATAAGTGAAGAAACAGATACACTCGAAAAAAGTAACTTAAACTGGAAACAAGTTGCAAAGTTTGTGTCGGACCGAGTGAGGATGACAGCAGTAGAATTATTAAACAAAGAATTGTAAGAAGATGAGCACTGTTTTAGAAAACATACAAATAGCAACACCGACGTTTGAGATATTAGACAACATCTTAAATGATTCAAATTTTGCAGATTTTACATTAGATGAAGATGCAAGAAGAGCATTATACGATGCACACAAATACAAGACAATTGTGTATGTGGAAGGAAACGAAGTGAAAGTAATCGACACACCAAAGGAAGATAAAAACTTTGTACCATTTAACGATTTTGATACGGCAACCGATTTGATAGGTTATGAATCGAATATAAATGGTACATTACTAAGAGAGATTGGAAATTATTACAGAGCAAATGGTTGTATGTTCTTTTATGAAGATGCAAAGAACATTTTCTGGAGTGATGAATACAAGATGTTTCTTCCAACGTATGCGTCTATTACAAATGAACCAAAATTTTCGGAAGTAAAATCATATAGATTTAAAAATGAAACGTTTCGAATTAAGATGGACTTACTAAGACAAAAAATAGAATTTACGGATTTGATAAACGAAGAGATTGTACCGATCGATTATGCTGTATTTTTACAAAATGGTGTCGATATAACTGTTACAATTTCGGACAAACCTTTAGATAAAGTAACATTTGACAGAATTAAATTAGCAATAACTCTTATAGAAAAATAAAAGATGATGAATTACATTAATGCAACATTAAGATTATTCGGCGGAGTTGAATGTCGGCGTTCAAATAAAGAAATAAAATTAAATTCAAATCGAATTATCTTCCTTCCAGGAACCGAATGGGCAAAAGAGGATATAATAGAGTATGTTCAAGAGTATTGTCAAGTTGATCTTAATAGTACATTGTTCGAAAATTGGAAAGTAATTCGAAATATGTGTACGGAAGATTACATATATCATCAGACGTTGCATTATATTGCTAATTATGTATGGGATACTCCATATATTCCTGCAAAATATACTACATCGCAGGGAGAAGAGTTAGATGTGAAATTGTATAAAGTAGAATCTTTTACGAAGAAACAATTGCAGGAAAAATGCACAGAGTTATTATCCGGTAAAGCATTATCAAAAAGAGATATAGACGATATTATAACTATATTTGAGCAAATTGATTTTCCAAAACTAAATGCTAATGATATTCCAAATAAGGAAGCACGATGTATACTTGCATTAAAGTATGGTCTTCGATTAAAGAATCCAGAAGATGAATTACGAAAATTAGTGTACGCTGCAACGGATAATTCACTATTAATTAAATCTTCGGACGTGATTCAAATGTTACGAAACTTTGAGTCAAAAAGTATAATTCAAGAAACGTTCTATGGTTATGAAGATGATTTTGCGCCAATATTTAATCGATACAAGCCATTGTTTCTTGCAATGAAAAAGCATTGTCCGGATGCTATAAATAGGATTTCAAAAAGAAGTAAGAAATTACATAAACCTATGCCAGTAGTTCCAATGAATAATGTCAATACAAGGTTACTTTCGGAGATCGAAGTTAGGAAGGCAACAACACAACAAATTTTAAGAGGACTTGCTGCAATTTCGGATGCAAGTAAATCGGATCGTATCAAGATATTTAAAATTAGAAACGGAAAGAGTTGGACGCAAAAGTCGAAGACGAAAACAAATCCAGATATTCGATATAAAAATTGGGATCTATTACTGAACGAACTTAGAAGTAGAAACAAGTGGGTTTATGGTAAAACATTTGTGATAGATAAAAATGTTGCATACGGTCTCCCTGTTTCCACTAAATCAATGTTAGGAGTACTTCCAAATGGAACTAAAATAAGGATGAAACGTCCTCAGGTTGGAGTATATTGGAAGAATGATTGGGGAGCACAAGATTTAGATTTGTCGGCAGTTTCGGAAGCCGGAAAAATTGGGTGGAACTCAATGCACGATAAAATGAGATATAGTGGAGACATTGTTAATGCTCCAGATGGTGCAACGGAGTGGATTGCAGTAAGAGATTACACTGACCCTATGTTGTTTCTTTGCAATGTATATAGCGGAGAACAAAATACGGAATTCAATTTCTTATTTGGAAAAGAATGTAAACATGGTGAGGAAATGATGACATCTAAAAATCTTATCGTAAACACACACGACACCACAAAAGAAAGAAGTGTGGTATTTGGCGCAATGATTCCAAGTGGAAACAAACATGAGTTCGTTGTGTATTACACAGGTGCAGGAGATTTCCAAGTAAGTGGTGTATCGGAATTAGCCGATTTACAAAGAGAAGCGATAGTGCAGACGAAAGATAGTTTATCATTAAATCAGATTATCGATTTGTTAGGAGGAAAAATTGTACATAAAGTCGAAGAAGACACGGTGGATTTAAGAATACAAAGTCTACAGAAAGATACATTAATAAATTTATTAAAATAAAAGAATTATGAAAAAGAAGAATGTAGTAAAATTAATCGCAGTTATTTTGGTTATGTTAAGTATGACATCTTGCGGAATTTACAGTCGTTACGATGAACCATATTGTCCAGCGTATGCAGACGACAATGCAGATACTCAAAATACACAAAAGTCATGATCGGGATTAATTTCGAAAATGTAAATGCAGTTGAATGTATTGAAGCAAAATACAGAGAAGATTTAACATACGACAAAAGAAACAATCAGATTAGAAACACATTTAAAGATCTTCTTTACAGAAAGGATTATTATGTGGACAACGATTTAAAAGTATTTGAAGTTCCGTCGGCACTTGTAATGTTTAAAGGAGGTGCAACGAGGAAATTCCAATTCAGAACTCCGGAAGAATTAAACGAATTCGAGGAGGAAATAAAGAAAGAGAAAACATTGAGAATATTTAATATCGGAAATTCAATATGATAACTGTTTTAATTTTTGCCGCAATTGGCATATACATAACATACAGAAACAATTTAGGTATTTTAGGAATATTTCCTGGAATTGTATTTGGTGTACTTATAGCAACATTTATTCCTACGAAAGAATGCGAAGTAGAGAATGAAACGAAGATAATAAGTTTATTGCCAGAATCTCAAGATTCTTGCTTCGTTGTTGGTTCCGGATATTTAGATGATAAATTAGTTTATGTGGTAAGACATATAGATAATAATGGAGTTCCGCATAAAATCATATTAAATGCAGAGGATACACTGATTGTTCCTCTACGAGGTGAAGGGTATCCTGTTATGGTAGAAGTGGAATTGGAGGCAGAAAAACACTGGTTAAATTTATTTGGAATACCAGATCATGGTGTGAAATTGCATATATTAAAACTTCCAGTTACGTATGAATTAAAAAGAAGAGTGATAGGATGGGAACAGTAATATTAACCATTATCTTATTTTCTTTAATTCCAAAGAATAGGGAAAATAAATTTTTGTTCGGATTTGTAGGATGTTTAATTGGAACTTTCATTGCATTGTTTATTCCAGGAGAATACAAGATGATAGAAACAATAGAAAACATCAAAACATATGAAACAGAAAACAATATAGGCGAATTATTTCTTGGAAGTGGAAAAGAGGAAGCAACCGGAAGAATGTTGTTCATAGTTGGAATTAAAACAAAGAGTGGCAATACTAAGATAAAACAAATACCAGCAAAGGATGCCACAATAGAATCAACAAATGGTACTGCAAAATTAATCATAAGATCCTATAAAACTGATAGAAGTAAAGTTATAAATTGGTTTTCATTTGCACAGGCAAGATTTACGAAAGAACAATATATTATTCAAATTCCAAATGTTTGTATCAAAAATAATTTGCGAAAAAATTTGAAATAATTTTGCAGTTAAAAATAAAACCACTATATTTGCAGTGTTAAATAATTAGTTCATTAAAATAAAAAAGAAGTTCACCATTGTAGATTAAGGATGTTCCTAATTTTAGTAATACGGAATATACATTCCATCTACAGCGTAGCAGGATAAAAGATGTTCCTAATTTAAATATAAAACGTACTTACATCTCATTCTGATGAGTGAACTACAAAAAGGATTGACAGCAGTAACATATTTAGACAGCAGTCAATCCTTTTTTTTTTTTGAAATTGTGAATAAAATTTGGATTTTAAAATATTTCCGTTATATTTGCATTGTAAAACTTTAAAACTTTAAATGATATGAATAAGAAAGACAAGAAAATTATTAAGACATTATTAGCAATGTTGAGTATCGGAGTAGGAGTAAGTCTTGCAGTTTCAGATGTTAATATTGCAATGGCACCAATTGGAACAATAGCATTTTATAAAATTGGAGAAGTATTAAGTTTAAAATAAATATTATATTTTTTCATAGTTAGAGTTTTGAAAGTGAAACGAGTTAAATTATATGTCTAACTCGTTTCTTGTTTTGTAGTTTAAAATATTTCCTATATATTTACATCATAAATTATTCTATAATAATTATGTTACGTAAAATTTTAGTATTTTTAAAGATTGTACAATTTCGAGAAATACGAACCGAAACAGGAGTTAGAAAGCAAAGACGAGTCAATCCTTGGAACCCTTTGTCTTATATTGCATTTTTGTTAGTGTTGTTAATTATGCCAGTGGTTTTTACTGTTGAACAAATTTGGGAAAAAACCATGGAATGAATTTAAATGGTATTAGGATATGACAAGAGATAAAGAAATAAAAGTAATCGAAAAATTATTACATCATTACGAAAGGTCAAAGGAAATATATCTTTGTCCGTTACTAACCAGAAGACTATTCACGGAAGATGAATTAGAGTTCCTCGGGTATGTAATTCGTACAGAATTAGAATGCAGGGATTTAACTCCATATATACCTGGAGAATCTGTATTGTATATGGAATATTATGATTGGAAGGAAAGAGAGAAAAGAATCGACTATCTGCAAACATTACGAAAAGAGTACAAAGAGAGGAATGACTGGAAGTTACAAAGTTGGAAAGATAGTGCAGAGTTTTTGACCGTTATTGAATTTCCTTGGGACAGGTCGGTTGTGTTTGCTAAGAAATCAGTCCCAGACCAAAATATGGTTAAAAATACACTAATGGAATATCAAAAGAAATGGAAATGCAAGTACGAATTATATAACAGATTAAAATATGGGATTGAAACTGCAACACCAGAAAATCCATTATATGGGTTTGTACTTGTAGAGGCAAAACCAAAATTGAAAGCAAAATTTAGATACATAATAAACTATGAAAAATAAAGATTTATTATACAGTGTTCTAGATATGGAATACGATAAGAAAATTGTAATTTTGGAGAACTTTTTAGATGAGTATAAACGAAATACAATTGAAAGATATATTCCATTTTGTACATTTATCGACAATGTATACAGATATAAAAATGAAGTTAGTTTCTCTTTTATTTCTGCAATTGTGCATTATGAGATTCGGAATAGAATTTTAACACCTAAATATCCAGGTACACTAAGTAATGTATATATGTTCGATGCAAATAAGAAAGAAGAAAGAATTAAATTTATAGAAGATGTCATTGCATTGTACGAATCTGGAATTGAGTATTTCTTAATGGGTAGGTCTTTTGGATTACTTTTGTATTCGAATCGTAAAAATCGAATAAATGCAGTTAAAAATGTGATAAATGAGTACAAACAACAGGACGAAGTAATGCTTTGCTTATTTCTAAGAAAATCGGGCAAAAAATTGAAGTTTGAAGACAAAGATTATGTAAACTATTTAATTGATTTCGAAACACAGAAAGTAAAGAAAAATGGTGGAGATAAATTGTTCGATACAGATACAAAAGAAGAGAGGATTAAATGGTTAAGGAATAAAAAGACGGAAATAATATTAGAAACATTTTCATTCTTCAATGATCCAGATGAAAGAATACAAAAAGTTCGTAGGCAGATAAACAAAGTACAAACACCAGATGAATTGTTAAGAGTACTGGTAGATAATTACAGTATTCCGAAAATTTCAGATATGTTAACATCTTGGTATTTACTTACGATGTTTGAAGAAGAAGTATTAAAACGGAATAATATATTTACAGAAGATACCACACTTCATCTTCCTATGCCTACAAGACCTATTGTGGTACTTGGAAATGCAAAATTAAAAGTAACAACGAAAGAAAGGATAAAGATATTTACTGGGGAACGAAGTGCAATTGAAGTAGCAGTTATTAATACAAATGCAGATATATTAACTCGAGATAATTCAGTTGCATATATCGTAGGATCTAAAAATTCTTCACTGAATATAAAAACAGAAGATCGTTCTTATTGTAACATTCAATTGTTTAATAAAGGAAATATAATAGGAATGATTAACGATAATTCAAGTGTAGAACTTGAAATGAATGGGCACTCTACTGGTGGTTTAGTAATTGCAGGAGATGCAAGATGCATGATAAAGGAAGAAGGAAATGCAAACACAAATATTAAATTATTTAACACTTGTGATTTAGATATAAGATTAAACAATGAATCAAAGGCAAAGATACAAGCGTACAATAGCTCTAAATACACATCTACTTTATTTCATGAGAGTCATGCTATGGTTGAAGGATATGATTATTCAACTTGCGAAATAAAAATTTATAATCGGGTGTCGTGTGGTGTTGCATTTTTCGATGAAACTAAAAATTATGTAAGAACAGAAAGTAATAAAATTCTTAGTATTGGTTTAGAGGGAAATTCAATGACCAAAATTAATGCGAATATAGATGCAGATGTTAGATGCAATGTAAAGAATGACAGTATGTTAAGTATTGTATTAACTGATTTGTCTCAATTACAGATTACCACACAAGATCATTCCGTAACTAATATATACGGAACACCAAATACGTATACAAATTTAACCGCGATGGATTTATCTACAGTTGCAACGGAAACAACAGGTACAATAACAACGGTAAAGAAAAATGAAAACTGTACTATAAAAAATAAACTTATCAGAAAGTTAAACTAATATGAGTTTTGCAACTGAATGGAATACTGTAATGAGTCGTGTTCTTGAAGATATTAATTCAAGAATGCAAACGTCTACTCTTTCAATTAGTCATAAGAAGGAAATAATAGAAAGACTTATCAAATTAATTGAGTACCATCATAAACGACGAATGTATTTTGCATCAATAAAAAATTATTAGAATACGAAGAAAGAAAACGCAAAACACCAATGTACTTTTCAAAGAAAGAGATGAAATTCATTCGTCTGTTAATCAATACCGAATTATCAAGAAGAACGTTTACAAATGCGACAGGCGATGAACTGTTATTTGAAGCCGGAGATATAAAAGCAGATTAAAGTGGTTACATCTTGTTGCACATATTTATAGTATGAATACAGAATATCTTAATTTAAAACAGGTATATGGGTTTCGATGTAAATAAATTTGTATCATAATATATTTCTATTATATTTGCATTTGTAAAACTTTAAACTTTATCATCATGATGAACATAAACAAAGAAGAAACAGTAGTATACAAGAAATGGTGGTTGCGGTTTGCACACGCTCACAAAGATGAAATCAAAACCACTATTTACAATTTCGTTATGCGACATAAAGATTTTCATAGTCGGGAATTGGCACTTGATATATTTCAGTCTGAATACGAGCATAGATCACTTACTTTACCCTGCACTGGAAATCTTTTAAAAACAAACAACTACAAAACAGCCACAAGACTATTTAAACGAGTGTACGAAATTTCTTTGTGCGGCAATACATTGTTTAAAGACAAACAGTATACAGTATCGGAAATCGGAAAGATTATATATAAATTCATCTCCCTGTTAAGAGCAAGAGAGTTACAGGAAAGAAAACTTGGTTTAATTTATACTTTGGTTCGCCTGGAGAGAGAATATAAATTAAGTTCAAGTGAAGTGAATTTGTTACATAAGATAATTTATCATGAGTTAGACAATCGAATCTTAACAACACAACCACTCATATGGGAAGACAAACCGTTTTTATTTAGGCGTGAAGAGTTTCGAAAAAGAGAAGACTTTTTGGAGAGTATATTTAGAATGTATCAGCAAGAAACTAATTTTTTGGAAATGAGTAACATTCATACCAATTTCGTACAAGCGTCTAAGAAGGCAATTCGAGATAAATTACATTATTCTAAATTTGTTGCAAATAAAGAAAACAATGATTATCAAATGGAAAATCTTGTCAATGCACTATACGATGGTTTTGGAATCATTCGAGAAGTTGACAATACGGATAATCCAAGAAATACGTATGTCGTATATGCGAACAATGTAACAGACAGACACGAATTGGAACAAAAACTAAAAGGTTTGTGTAATACGAACTTGGACTTGAAGCCAGATATGGTATATGTGATAGATGAAGGAATCGTAACTACATACGATCTTGATGCGTTCCTTAGCACTTACAAATACAATATAAATTGTTTATGAAATTAAGAGCAATCAGTGGGTTAGAATTTTTATGTTACGAAAACCAAGAGAAGGACATAAAAGTAAGAGACTTAATTGATGATAGTGCAATGTTTGACAGAGAATCAAGAGAGTATCTGCATCAAGTAATTGACTTACTTGAAACTAACGATCTGTTACTCGAAAACTTGTTGTATTTGTCTGATGTACTCGACTCTATTTCAAGATTATCGTTAAATAAAGATGTTGATATAACTACCATATCACTCAATATGACAAATGAGGATAAGATGGTTGCAATTGACAAATGCTTGACATTGATGAAAGAGTGCAAGAAAAGGTGGGGAATATGCGATGTATTAAATAGAAATCATTTTGGCGAAGAAAATAGTCGAATTATAGATATGACAGATGTGGAATATATATTCTTATCTGTACTCATCGCATATGAAATTCATTACAGAAAAGAAACAGAACCAGTGGAAGGAATATTCCTATTTGAAGACTTTCGGAAAGAACCCCGAATTGAATGGTTACGGAAGGTTAAAGATTACTATAATAAAGGAGAAGAATACATAAGAGGAAAATGAAAACGATGATAAAATTAAGTGATTGCAGTGAAATTACATTGCACTCACAAATGGAAATTAAAAGAAGTGAACTAACAGAAATAAACTCCGATGTATCAATTGGTTTACTAGAACTAAACAATGAAACAGTAATTATTCCACCTCACGCTGTACTCATTAATAATGGTAAAAGGTATACGATAAGATTTAAAAATGATAATGCACTACAAGAATGGAAGCAAAAGAATTTAAAGGAGTTTCAGGAAGTCGAAACAATGTAACGAAAGAAGAAATTGAAAGGTGGAAACTTTTTGATAACATTGTTATATATGGTAAAGACAACGGAGATGTGATTAAAGTTTGGGAACCAACAGAGAGTAGATTCGTTGGGGAATTGCACAAGAGTGAATTTGAAGGAGATTTGGTAAAATTATAAACGATGCGTAAGATTACATATTCAACAGATTACGATCTGTTATGGGAATTACTAATGGAAGGAAATAAAATTCCGGTAAATGTGACATATAACGGTTTATTAGGTGAAAAGTATACTGATATTTGCACAATAGTAAAGTCGGAATACAATACGGAATCTAAATTCTATGTGCAATCCGGCGGCATACTTCGTATTATATTAGATTGCAAGAAGAAAGAATTTAAGAAGTGATGTAAATACTATATGATTTCTTTTATCACTAAAATTGAATAATCATTTGCATCTTACAAAATTTCCTTTATATTTGCATTTGTAAAACTTTAAAACTTTAAAATGTTTAACAAAGATTTTTATCCAACTCCAAAAAATATCATTGATTTGATGTTAGAAGGAGTGTCTATTTCAGGAAAGAATTTCTTGGAGCCATCTGCAGGTAAAGGAGATATTGTTCACTACTTAAATGAACGAGGAGCGAAGTGTGTGTATGCGTATGAGATTGAAGAAGATCTTCGTAAGATTGTTTCCAAAGATGCAACAATGTTAGGAAATGATTTCTTGTGTGCAAAATCAGAGGATGTGAGTCATGTACACTACATCGTAATGAATCCTCCATTTAGTAATGCAACAGAACATATATTGCACGCTTGGGATATTGCACCGGAAGGAAGTGAGATTATATCATTGTGTAATTCCGAAACATTACGAAAAAAGTATGTGTCTACGAAAAGAGAAAGATTAAATGAACTGGTTACCGACTACGGAAATACAACAGAGTTAGGAAATGTGTTTCAAGAAGCAGAACGCAGAACGAATGTAGATGTTTCAATGATTCATCTGTATAAACCAATGATTTCCGAAGGAATGGATTTTAATGGATTTTATCTTGAGGAAGAAGAAATAACAGATGGAATTGGAATCCTCAAACATTCCGAACTTAGAAACATCGTTGAAAGTTATATCAAGGCAGTTAGTTGTTTTGATGAATTGATTGCTTTGCGTAATAAGATGTCACAATATACAAAAGTAACAGGATTTGGAAAGTTTGGCAATGGAGTTTCGTTTCATGCTGCGCACAACGAGAATGTTATTACAAAAGAAGATTTTGCAAAGTGTTTGCAGAAACATTGCTGGAACAAGGTGTTTAAGATGATGAATGTCGAAAAGTTTGTTACAAGTGGAGTCAAAAGGGATTTAAATGCATTTGTAGAATCACAAACGAAGATACCATTCACAATGAAGAACATCTACAGAATGGCAGAGGTGATTATTGGGACAAGTGAAAACACAATGAACCGCGCCGTCGTCGAAGCAGTAGACAACTTTACAAAACACATCGACGGAAATAGATTCTGTGTCGAAGGTTGGAAAACAAATTCAGGACATTTACTTAATAAAAAGTTTATTGTTCCTTACATATTAGAATGGCAAGAGTGGAGTGATAAATTAAGTTTGCAATACGGTGGATATACGAATTATATGCGAGACTTACAAAAAGTTCTTTGTTATTTGAAAGGAGTTAACTTTGACACACAGCAAGACCTCCAAGATGTGTTTTGGAATGGAGATGTGGTGCCAGGAAAGTGGCACTCATGGTCGTTCTTTGCAATAAAAGGATTTAAGAAAGGAACCTTACATGTAACATTTAAGGACGATAAAGATTGGGAGTTACTAAACCGTGCATACGCAAAAGCAAAAGGAAGTGTTTTACCAGAAAAGATATAAGAAATGAAAATTAGACCAACGGAATATAGTAAAGATTTAAAAGATTTATTTATTGTAAGGAAAGGAGAACTGTATTATGTCGTACGAAATAAGTAAAAGAAATTTAGCGAAGTATTTTGCACACGGAGTTAAGTGCATTTACGGCGGAGATTTGTGCAAAGTGATTGCATTGCACAATGAATATGCGACTATTAAAATAAGTAATCAATATTATAAAGATTTAGAATACGACGCTGTGATTCCGGTATTAAGATCTTTAAAGGATCTTGGGAAAGAAATTACACACAACAATGAAACATTCATTCCTATACTTAAATTGACTGGTGCACCTAATATGAAGAACATCGACATTAATGTAAATGGTGTTTTCATCTTCAGAAATGAAAGATTAGTCAAAGAAATTTTGTTTCACCAAATTAATCTTGAACCAAATATCTTCGTTACTAAGTTAGTGGAATGGGGATTTGATGTAGATGGTTTAATTGAAAAGAAACTTGCAAAAGATATAAACGAATATGTATAGTACAGTAAAAGAACTAAAAAAGGATAGACCGGATTTGGTTCGTAAGTTCGAATCAATGACAAGGGAAGAACTACTGCAACAATGTTATCTTGAGGCAATGGATGCAGTGAATATGCAAGAAAGAGTACAATTGTTTATGAATGAATGCACGATTTCTATGAGTAAGACTACGTACACAATTGAAAGTCTTAAAAAGATGATCAGTGATAAACAAGAGTACGATATAAATTTTTATTGTTGGACGTTACTTAATGGTGAAATGTCAAACGATGAAATTGCAGAGGAATTACAACAAAGAGCAAAACAGGTGGAAATGTAAAGTGTTATGAAGTGGATAGAAGTATATAAACTACCGTTAGAACACGAACATCCGTATGCGTTTACAAAGAACGGAACAATGGCACTGATGTTTGTTAGTGTAGGAAACGAAGATGCAAAGAAAATAATCAATCTGGTGAATGGAGTTTCAAACCAAAAACCAAAAGGACAATGGACGGTAAGAAATGGAGAATTTTATTTAGACGATAAAAAGAAGATGATTTTCTGCATTCGCGGTTGGGGTAAACTTACAGGAACAGGAGGATACGGGTTATCGGAGAAGAAAGCAATCAAAATTCAAGACGAATTTGCAGAATTTGTAAGAACAAAAATCCAAAGGTAAATGAACATAAGTGGTCCATCATATGAGGTTGGAGATAGTGTCTGGCACAGAACTGCCGATAGTCCACGTGGAATTGTTCTTGATGCAATATACTCGTTAAAGAAAAGGACGTGGGAGTATATCATCTCCTTTTCTGCAAATGATAGTGCATTACAATATATTGAAGAAGAACTAACGGATGTAAAATTATATGAATAATATGCAAACAACGCAAGAAAAATTACAACATATTATTGAAGATATGAAACAACGTGTTCCTCGAATTATGGAATATCGCGAAGGAACGAGATTATGGAACAAACAATGGGGATATGAAACTAATAGTACAGACGTCATAACTAATCCTGGATACATAAATTTACAACACCATTTTGACGTAATTCCAATGCCAAAACTAACAGATGTAATGGAATGGTTAAACAGTTTAGGTCATAGTGCAACGATGACAAGTTGTGGCTCATTATTCACAACGAAGTTTGAGGAAGATAGTGCAAAGTGGAATTATAATAAAGCATATTTGCAGGATCAGTCTGGATCTGTTATTAATTTTCTTTATATGCACTTGCAAAATTCGTAGTACCATAATTTGCATATGAATAATAAGTAGTTTACAGAAAATGACAAAAGAAGAGTTACACGGTTATTTAAAAGATCAAGAAAAATGGTTAAATTATTTTATAAATAGTTTGTTTGATTCCGAATAAACCATTATATTTGCAATTAATTATAAATTTAGACGTAAGACTAATATAATTGTTTTGTATTAGGTGGAAGGTAGAACCACATTCATAAAAAATCTACCAGTTCATATATTTTAAGGTTTTGAGTTGGAGGGAGGACTAAAACAAATGGGTTTAGTCCTTTTTCTTTTATGTATAAGACTATAATTCGGTAAGTAACACAAATGTATATGAAAGAAAAATAGTCACTTAAAAGTAAGAAAAATAAATTTGAATTTAAAATATTTTTGTTATATTTGCATTGTAAAATTTGAAATAATGTGGAAAGATGGAAAAACATCAAAGATAAAGTAAATTTACACAATCAAAGGTGCAAGTTTATTTAAAATTCTACATAGCTTTTATCGTGTTGGATATATAACTAAAAGCGAAAATATTATGCAGTAAAAATGTATCATAAAGGAAATAAAGGAGAATAACATAGTAAGTAAAGACCGCTGTAATGGTGTAGAGATATTAAAAATGGATTCCTTAGATGTATGAATTCATTGGGAAGTAGCTTTAATAAGACCTGGACTTTGCGGATTACTTGAAAGAAAACACACGGAAGGGGTTTAGTTCTGTTTGGTTGTTTCCAACAGACGACGAAAGAAGATTAAAAATTTATTGAAGATTTAATTGATATTTACAAATCGGGAAAAAAAATTACTTTAAACTTTAAAACAATATGAAGAAAGATACGAAATTAAATACTCTTGATATTATGCAAGATTACGTAGAACAAATGTATAATGAAAATTTACATACATTTGTTAAATCATTAGTTCGTATAAACAAAATCAGTGAAAGACAAGGAGAGTGGTTAGATGCGTGTGTCACTTACGAAGAAGACAACAATGTGATATTCGGCAGATCATTCACGATGAAACTTGACGATAACATGGAGTTCTTCTTTATATTAGATTTAATTGAAGCAAAGGATATTGATTTCCTGCAACTGCAACATAAAGAATTGACAGGGAAGGAAAAAATAATATCACTGCAAAAACTAAAAGAAAGATTTGAAAATAAGACGAGGAATGAATGTGGATTATGCGCAATAATGATAAAGATGTTTAGAGATGGTATATTAAATGTACATGAATACCTGTTTTTATTTCAAATGATATATTGGGAGTTAAAAGAAAGAAAACACACGTATCGTTACGAACGTGATTATTGGTTGTTTAAAACATCAGATAGTAAATCCAGAGTGCAGTTTCTCAGTTCTATGATATCATTGTATGAACAACCAGAATATATAACAAATATTATAAAGTGATGCTTAGTAAAGAAGATTTAAAGAAACAAACCATTTTATCAAAAATTTTCACTTGGTTTGGATTTTAAAATATTTCCACTATATTTGTACACTGTAAAACTTTAAAACATATATGACAAAGACAGATCAAATCAAGTATTGGGTTCGGTTATATCATCAGTTAGAAGATTACAGAAGACTTTCACTTGAAGAAACAATTGACAGACTTGAACGAAAGGGGGAAACTACCAAAAGAGTTTGCACAATTGGTACACGAGTTAATACGACTCGAATATAAACACAGAAAAATCTTATTGGGAGGAGAACAATTGAATGCACTCGACACCAAGAGAATATTCATAAATAGAATCGATACACTGGTGCATCAAACCTCATTAAGTAACGCTTTATGGAAGGAACAACTGACAGGGAAAGAAAAACTAAGGGCACTACGGAAACTAAAAGATTTGTTTTGTGAGGATTCTTCGAGCGAAAGACCAATGCCAGGATTATGTGGTGTGATTACAAATGGATTTAGATCAAAACAACTAACAGCGAAAGAATATTTGTATCTGCATAAAATAATTAGACACGAACTACACAATAGACTATATACATTAGATGTAAAAAATACGTACTGGTTAATGAAACCTTATGCAGTTGAACCCAGACTACAATTTATAGAAAACAAAATGAAAGAATTTAAATAAGATGAGTAATTATAACATACCAAGTAAACTGAACATAGTACAAAGATTATTGCTATACGTTTTTATCGCGATTGTAATGTACCTATTACAAGCATTCATTCACTCGTCATTCAACATATCTGAATTCAACTTACAAGGAAAGGTAGTTGCATCTGTCGTGTTATTGATAACAATTTATATGATTGAAGTTTCTCCTGCAATTAAAAAACAACATAAGCAATGAAAATTTGGAAAGAAATACAATATTTGGTAAACAATTGGGGTCACTCGACACTGTCTGCCCTTAAATATCTTACAGAAGAAGGAAAGATAACAAGAGAGGAACGACTATTTGTATACAAATGTATAAAGAAAGAATTGAAAGAACGCATTGTGTTTCTTTCTAATGAAAAATTTTGGACAGTAAGTAATCAGATAGAATTCACCGATGAAATGTATACAATGTATACAATGAATGAAAATTTCTTGCACACACTACCGGAAAGCAGACTAATATTAAGAGATAAGATACAGGCACTACAACAAATGAAAACTGCATATGAAGAGGAAGACACACATTTGGGTTTATGCAGTATAATAAGACAAGAAGTATACGATAATCGTATTACTTCTTCGCAGTATTTCTTTCTTCGTAAAGTTATATATCATGAATTAAAAAATAGGATACTAACGGAAGACGTAGGGAGACTCTGGTTGTTTCCGCTGCAGAGCATTCAAGGAAGACTACAATTCATTGACGAATTAATATTGATTTATACCCAAGGAAAAGATTATTTAAAAAATGAAAAGTAATGAATACAGCAAACGTATGGTCTAGACAAATAAAGAAATACACCGAATTGATTCAATTCGGTGTACTTTGATAGAGAAGAACTACATTACATTAAACAATGCATGCAACACGAAAAAGAGCGTAACTTGGTTTTACTACAAGGCGAATCAGTAAGTGATATTCCCACTGCAAAACATTTCTGTAAAATGATGTGGAAAGTGGCAACGATGGGTTATCATTTTCTTAATTGTGTAGAACCAAACAGTGAAGACAAAATTGTAGCATTACAGTATTTGAAATCTGCATACGAAAGAGAGTTCACAATGTATGAACCCTATAATCCAGGTCTGTGTTATATAATTGATTTATTATATAACACAGACCGCATTACTTCTTCACAATATTTGTTTCTTTATAAGATTGTTCGGTTTGAATTACAGGAAAGAGTATTTACAAAAGGAGACAGTGATGTTTGGTTGTGCGATATAAATGATAGACAAACTCGTTTAAATTTTTTAAAGGAAATTATTAATACATACAAAGAGTGATGAACCGATATAATTTAGAAATCACAAAAGCAATACAAGAATCATATACCTTAAATGTATTTAATGCAATTGCAAAGGCTGATATTTCAATTAAACAACAAGAAGAATACAATAGATTCCTTGCAGAGGAAGATAAACTGAGACATATACTATTACCTTATGAAGATATAAAAGGTGCATACGATAGTGTATTAGTCATAACGACATGGAACCAAATTCAAATGTATGGTGATGGAATAGAAGTGAGAGAATTAACAGTGGAAGAAAAAATAAATGCACTACAAAAATTGCATGATTATTTTCCACATACTTCTCTTGTTGGTTTATGTAGTACGATTACCAAAATGTTAAAGGGAAAGAAACTAAACATAAACGAATCGCTATTCTTGCGTAAAGTCATACGACATGAACTACAGAATAGGTTATTAACTGTATCTTCAGTTGGTTCAGACGTTTGGTTGTTTGATAGAAATGAAAAATCGCCACGATGTGAATTTCTTCGAAAGATAATAAATGTGTACAAAGGAGGAAGAGATTTCTTAAAAATAAAACGATCATGATAAAGAAAGTTAAAACAAATACAAAGGAAATATTGGTGGTTGAGTTTGGAGACGGAACAACCAGAATTACAGGTTACCGAGACGAAAGAGAATGTTCACTTGCATTTCGAAACTTAAACAAACCACACGCAATAGGCGAGGCGATACCAAATACAAATATACACATACTTGAAGATCCTGATGTGGTGTTAAGTTTCAGTAATACTGAATCAATTGATGTACTTATAAAATCATTACAAGTATTAAAGCGATCTTTTTGTAAATAAAATTTGGATTTTAAAATATTTCTGTTATATTTGTAGTGTAAAACTTTAAAACTTTAAAAGAAATGAAAATGATGAAAAGATTTTTAATTTATGTAGTGTGTGTAACAGTAGTCTATCTATTACAAGTGTATGTAAATGGAACGTTTGATGTTCTTGCAT
>PDWJ01000450.1_pt1 | contig 61535 bp, 53 predicted proteins | sample 1430881 | NCBI WGS metagenome assembly PDWJ01 (sample SAMN01162460, study PRJNA174530) | Oral metagenome, whole genome shotgun sequencing project. | biome: Marine environment; feature: Marine mammal; material: Swab sample of the gingival sulcus; isolation source: swab sample of gingival sulcus... | reverse complement strand
GGTTGGTGGCGAACAAGACAAGCGTGATGGCGACTTGGCAGGTGGTTACTATGTCAAGCCAACCATTTTTGAAGGCGACAACAGCATGCGAATTTTCCAAGAGGAAATTTTTGGACCGGTTTTATGCGTAACCAAATTCAAAACTGACGAAGAGGCCATGCAAATAGCTAACGATACACTTTACGGCCTAGGTGCAGGCGTTTGGACGCGAGATGTGCATCGTGCCTATCGCTTCGGTCGTGGTATCCAAGCGGGTCGAGTATGGACGAATTGCTATCACTTGTATCCTGCTCACGCTACTTTTGGTGGTTACAAACAGTCGGGTATTGGCAGAGAAAATCATTTGAAAATGCTAGAGCATTATCAACAAACCAAGAATATATTGGTTTCGTATGATAAAAAAGCGATGGGATTCTTTTAATTAAAAGAGTAAAAGTTAGTAGAGCCATTGCATCCAATGGTTCTACGCCTATAAACAAGGATAGGTCAGTATTACGATGCAATTACAAGCCACACAATCAGCCATAGAATTAATAGAATTATTGAAATCAAAACATGGCGATTTGATGTTTCATCAGTCTGGTGGGTGTTGTGATGGTTCATCGCCGATGTGTTATCCGCTCGGAGAATTTAAGGTTGGTGATGGTGATATTAAAGTCGGTGAGTTAGCAGGCTGTCCATTTTATATGGGCAAAGCTCAATACGAATTGTGGCAACACACCGATTTAACCATCGACGCAGTCGCTGGTCGTGGTGCAAGTTTTTCCCTTGAAATCCCCGAAGGAAAACGCTTTATCGTGCGTTCTGATGTGTGTTTCGTGGCATAAAAGTACGTCATGAGCAGGCCTATGTCTGACTGATGCAGACTGGTGTTTTTCAAGATAGTTGTCGCATTTTCTGAAAAATAATCAAATCCGAAGCTCGTAAACAGTGGGCTATGCAGGTAAAAACTGAACGTAACCTCAGCATTCGCTGGGTTTGTCAAACAGTTGCCATCAGTGAAATCTGCTACCGTTACCAACCCACTCATTGCTGACTGGTTCATTCGGCTAAGCACTGAAAATACTGACTGGGGTTTTGGTCTATGTTTCGATTATTGGTGCTACGTGAAGCACTTTTCATGGAATCACAAGCGTGTTTACCGAATTGACTAGTGTTTTTAAGTTGATTCTGGCCTCGTCAGTCGTAAAGCGCCACTTCGTTTTAACCTTGCTCTGATTGTGGTGTTGAACTCGAGCCTTCACTTCTTGCTTTATGGTATGACCAGCCTGATTTTCTTGGCGTGGGGGGCATCTTCATCCAGCAACATTCGATATCTACCATGCCTCTACACGTGCGCAGTCTTTAAAAAAAGCCGGTTCATCAGCATTTATTGGGCTCAGGTTAGAACAGACACTTGATTTATAGCGATATTTAACATCCTGGTAACGCCAGTCAATGTCAATATCGTTCCCATCAATCGCAAGGTGGGTACTGCTAATATCGGCATAACCATCATGAGTATATTTCGGTTTAAGCAATAACGATAACATATAGGCACGATAAGCTAACAATATGCGTGGCTTTTCATTGCCCTTTTGCTCTACAAACCAGAAAGGTGTATTGACTCGTGGAGATGGGAAATCCTTTCGCAGGGACTTTCCACAAGGGGGTAAAGGAGCAACGAGCCACTGTTTCAGTTCAGGCTTTGTACTTAGCGCAATTGTTAATCCAAACAATGAACAATCCTTTGTTATTGCTAAAGATTGATTAAAATCTGCTCCAGTCATTAAGCCGGGATTTTCTTTGATCGCAGCCACAATCTCATCAGATACCGCTTGCGGTCGGGCAGCATCGCTATTGCTTATTGAAAACACGCCGCGCTTATCTGCTTGCTCACGATCAGCAGCAAAAAATACAAACAAATCATTCATTGTTTTGACAGAAGTTACTGCGTTTTCTTCTGTATGCTGCTCATCCGCTGGATATGCCAAACAGGCGAATATCAACAACAAGAAGACAAATGTATATTGTATTTTTCTCAACATGATTTAATCCGCCTTACTACAAGTATCACCATAACCCCAGTCGATATCTACCAGGCCTCTACACGTGCACAGTCTTTAAAAAAAGCCGGTTCATCGGCATTTATTGGGTTCAGGTTAGAACAAACACTTGATTTATAATTATATTTACCATTCTTGTAGTACCATTCAATGCTCTTGTCATTTCCATCGAGTGACTGATAAGTAATAAGAACGTCAACATAACCTTCATGTATGTGCTTCGACTTATGTAGTAAGTACAGTGTATAGGCACGGTAAGCTAACAGTACTTCAGGTTTTTTACTGTCTTTCTGCTCCACAAGCCAAAAGGGTGAGTTGAGTGATGCATATTCGTCTTTTCCACAAGGTGGCAAAGGTGATACCAACCATTGCTGTATATCAGACTGATCACTTAATTTTATATTAACCCCAAATAGCTGGCATTCTTCAGTTATTTCTAAGGAGGAGTCAAAATCTGTTCCTGTTTTCAAACCGAGGTTATTCTTAATAGCCGCTAGAACCTCATCAGAAACTTTTTTTGGAGTAACTCCATTAGCTGAAATGACACCTCGCTCTTCCGCGCTGTTCCTATCCGTAGCCAGCCTAAAAAATACACTCACATTGTTAGACTGTTTTCCATTATCATTAATTTCTCTATTAAACCAAGCAACTATAAAAATCATAGAAATAACAAGAAAAATAGCTAACACTAACCTCAACATAAATTAATCTACCTTGCTACAAGTATTACCATAATCCCAGTTGACATTTAACAGACACCTACATAAGCACAGTTCATCACTGACCTTTTTAATAGGCAGACACTCAATACAACTTTAGTCCACATTCAGAAAACAACCAGAATACTCACAAAAAGACAGATAAACGGCATAAAAACTGCTCCCAACAATACAGCAAAGGCTTTACAGACAGGTGATGTTATTCTCATTCCACTGGAAATGCTGGAAGCAATCAGGTATGTACGAGAACAGAGGACAAAACCCAAAAAAACCACGCTAAGAGCCTGTTTAAGATCTCTGATGGTGTAAACTGTCGCTTTTAGTCATAACGCCCTAAGCCCCGATGAGAAAAGCCTACCCCAGTGATATAAGCCGAGAGCAATTTGATAAAATCCGCCCATTACTGGAAAGTGCTCGTAAACAAACCAAGCCTCGAGGTGTTGATTGATATGAAGTTTTTTGTGGTTTACTGTTTTTGTTAAAGACAGGTTGCCTTGCCAATGGCGCATGACTCCTCATGAATTTCCGCCTTGGGAAAGCCTCTATGCCTACTATCGGATTTGGCGTGAGCCGGGAGAAGATGGAAGCTCTAGCTTGCTTGAGCAGGCATTAAAAAAATCAGGTGGGCGCGGCGCGAAAAAAGCAGGGTCGGAACCCGAAGACGAGCTTTTTGATGATGGATGCGCAAAACGTCAGGAACACAGAACGGGTCTCGTCTAGCTTACAAACACAGCACCTAGTCAGTGCGGATGGCCTATACACCTGAGGAGTTAAGCCGTTTGAAAAAAACGGCTCAACAATTTTTGGAGGCCAAAGTTGTGTAGATACCTATGCCCCTAGTGAGGGGCTCCGATGGCTACCTTAAACATATCCTGCCCAAGCTGTTCCTGCGAAAAAATCTATCTTCATGGCCAGTCCAGAAATGGCAAACAGCGTTACCGTTGTTCATTGTTTTTAGCTGGAGTATCGCTATGAAGCGAACAAACCCGGCGTTACGGATAAGATCAGTGAAATAACCATGAATGGCTCAGGTATACGTGATACCCGCTGCGTGTTGGGCATCAGCATCACCACGGTTATCGCCCATTTAAAAAACTCAACCCACCGTTCATTTTACCGTTGCCCTTCGACAAAATAATCGCGGAAACTAGGTTGGATCTGGTCTGTGAGATGGATGAGCCATGGTCATACGTCGGCAGTAAAGCTAACCCGCAGTGGCTGTGGTATGCGTGGTCGCCGCTCATGTAAATCACGACCACTTTTGCATAGGCACTTAAAGATCCACAATATTCCCATAGAATCAATTAATTTTTTAAATAAAAAATACTGAACTTTTGAAGTATAACTTGTTCTCAAGTGTTATAACTGTTTGCAGTTGGGGAATGATAGGTGTCAGGTAATGGGCTTGCCTGATTGTTATAGAAATCATTGTAACAGTTATTAAAAGCCTACCTATTTTACAATAAAGCTAGGTATATTTCTTATGAACAATTACAGCATTGTTGCAAGGGGTGCTGGTGCAAGTCAGCGGCAGCAGTTTATTCAAACTTTAGCAAAGCGTTTTCAGGGTAATCAGGATAATGCCCATAACGCAATTATTAAATATTTGCTAGATACTGATTATAGCTCAGCCAAGCTGGCACAAAGAGGTGTTCCCGCCAGACATATTGCAGCCTATGAGGTATTGCGCGGTCCAGAAGTCAATACGATCAAGCCTTTATATTGGGTACGTGATGCGGCGCAGTTGGCTCAGGTACGGCACAGCAATTTCTTTATTCGTGATTATATGCAGTTACAAACACGCGGTGGTACAAATAGCAATCCTATGGTTTTTAGGGATCAGCATATTATTGATGGAGTGTTGTATTCACGTTTTGTGCAAGATTTTAATCGCTTGGTACAGGAGGTTAATCTCCAAGATACCGTTTTAATGACGGGGCATTTGGTGCGTGAGTTTGCGGGAGTTGCTCATCGTGATGCTATTCAATTAATTCCTTATCCGGCTGAAGTGCAATACCGTATTTCACAGTTTGCTGAGGATATTATGCAGCATGTGACTTTGCAAAATAACCGCATTTTTTCACGTGCTAATTTGCAAGGTATTTTTGCATCGGATGGTGCTTTTCGGTATTTAAAAGTCTTGGATAACCATGTAACTGTTGCAGGTGCGCATACGATTACCTTACACGGTGTATTGAGCGCACAAATCAGCGGCAATCGGAATGAACAAGGCGCTTTACTGCCTGCTGACAAAATCAAGCTACGCCCTTTGCGTATTGGAGGTGGCGCAGGGGTTTTTATTCTGGGTTTTAATAATGCCGGGCGTCTGTCTACACACCCCGATTATTATGCTTACGAGCCGGTGACGGGGCAGGCTGTGCAGGATTTGCGCCGTGTGCCCTATCTGGGTGGCAGCAACTGGACGCATGTGGATATGGTTGCTTTACGGCAACGTTTTCCCATTGTATTTCGGCAGGTCAAAGCTATTTATCGAAACCCTGATATTGCGGATAAGGAAGTAAAGATTCGTCAAGTTTGGGAAACTATGATGTCTCAAGTGGGTCGTAAAGCGTTGTAATCGTCAGATTGGACATTATTTCTCAGAGGGTAGGCTTGCCATGAAAAAAGCTCTGCAAAAATGCTTGCCGGTTTTCTTAATACTATTGAGTTTAATCACTGTGGACGTACAGGCGGATAGTTTGTCATTACCTGCTGTGCCAGAAGGCTGGCACAGCTTGTTATTGGATGTGCAGTTCAATGGCACACGCTTTCAATCGGGCAATGTCTCCTTGTTTAATAAAGATGGTTCACTAGCGCGTTATTTACCGCACTTGTTTAAGCCAATTTCGGCTGATTTGCAACAGCGATTATTCATGGATAGCACAGAAAACCGTTTTCGCCGCCTATATCCGCGTGTTTATCAGCAGCCTGCGACGGCTTATGCAGGTTGTAGCTTTGTTGGACTTGAGTTAGATCTGGACAATCGACCAGAAACGCGGGAGTGGTACATTACCTTCCCTGCGGAGCGCTGTATTTATCGACAGCACGCCTTGCTAAATCTTGGCGTAGATTTTAATCAGCATGGCTGGTTATTACAGTGTCAAGCGAATGGTCATTTTCGTGTATTAATGGAGTCGAGTGGTGTTTTGTATTTGTCGGGTGATACCGTTGCGGAGTCTTATAAAGGTTTGCGAACGCGGGTCTTTAATCCGCATATTGATCGCCAGGCAGCCCATAGGGAGCGGGGAAATAGGCCAGTATGTGGTTTTGGGGTGATAGACTGGCGTTTTCAGGGTAAAAGTTATCAACCTACACGCCTATTTCCAGTGGTGACAAGCTGTGAAGAGCAATTTGTTCACTTTGCTCAACCCGGCGAAAATTTGACGCAATTCCTAGGGCGTGTTAAACCCGATGTGACACGATGTTTATTGCACTGGATGCAGAAGGTGACTGGGCGGCCAATGCGCCTAAATCGGGATTTTAGTTTGCGAGCATCCTGAGTTTAGTTTTTACAACTTAAAGCAATTCATTTAAGCTTGCCTGCCATTTTTAACCATCTCTAACAATAAGGCGGGTGTCCATGCACGCTAATACGATTGATGTTCTGGCTTCCATACTCATAGCTGGCATTATATTGCAATGGGTCGGATGGCGTTTGCGTATTCCGGGCTTGATTCTATTGATTATTGCTGGCTTGGTCATGGGGCCTGTGAGTGGCTGGTTGAACCCGGAAGAGGTGTTCGGTTCGCTGTTGCAGCCCATGATTTCATTGAGCGTGGCTGTGATCCTGTTTGAGGGTGGTTTGAATTTACGTTGGCAGGAATTCAAGCAGAATCGTCAGGTCATTCACCGCCTAGTATCTTGGGCGGTACTGATTAGTTTTACGCTGTCTAGCTTGGCGGCACACTACATGGTTGGTATGGATTGGGCAGTGGCCTTGGTTTTTGGCGCGATCGTGATTGTTACAGGGCCAACGGTGATTATGCCTTTACTCAAACAGGCGCGCCTAAAGCGTCGTCCGGCAGCTTTGCTACGTTGGGAAGGGATTGTGAATGATCCTGTGGGAGCGGTACTGGCTGTCTTGATTTTTTCCTATTATCAACAAGCAGCGGGTGGTTCGCTATTTGGTGGTATTGTGCTGGGGCTACTGCAAAGTCTTGTAACGGCGATTGTTTTAGGTGTGGGAATGGGGGTTGGTCTGGGTTATATGTTCCGGCGTGGCATGGTGCCGGAATACCTTAAGCCACCCTTGATTTTGGCAGCGGTATTACTGGTCTTTGTATTAGCTAATCAAGTTTTGTCTGAAGCGGGTTTAATGGCAGTCACGGTCTTGGGGATTACTTTAGCTAATTTGCCGCTGGGGTCTTTGCAAGAAGTAAAGCGTTTTAAGGAATATGTCACTCTGTTGCTGGTGTCTGCGACCTTTATTATTTTGACAGCAAATATTAAGCCACAAATCATTATGCAGTTGGAATGGCATAGCTGGCTAATGATCGCTTTAATTGTGTTTGCGATTCGTCCCTTATCGATTTTTTTGGCTACTGTACGTTCTGATATTAGTGGGCAGGAACGTGCTTTAGTTGCTTGGATTGCCCCGCGCGGTATTGTGGCGGCAGCCGTGGCGGGCTTTTTTGGCGTGCAGTTAACCCAGTTAGGCTATAAGGGTGCGGAGCTTTTGTTGCCCTTGGTGTTCACCTTGATTATGGTGACGGTGATCTTGCATGGTTTGAGTATCGGTTGGCTGGCTCGGCGCTGGGAACTGGCTTCTAGTCACCCTGAAGGTGTCTTGCTGGTCGGTTCAACGCCTTGGAGTGCTTCACTGGCGGAAAAATTACAAAAGCATAATGTATTAGTGTTAATGAATGATTCCAGTTGGGCGCACTTACGGCCTGCCCGTATGAAAAACTTAGCTACTCAATACGGTGAAATTCTTTCCGAACATACTGAAGAATTGGTGGAGTTATCCTATATCACGCGCCTATTAGCCTTGACGGATAATGAGGCGTATAACACTTTGGTGTGTTCTTATTTTGCGCCGGAGCTAGGTTATAGCCACGTTTATCAAATTGCTTGGCGTGAACCTGGCAGTGATGGTGAGAAGTTGCCGAATTACACCTTGCGCGGCTATAACTTGTTTGGTGATAAACTACTATTTAGTGATTTTGAGCGTACTTACCGCGAAGGTTGGGATTTCTTCAGTACGCGCTTGAGCGATAAATTCACGTTAGAGCAGTTACAAGAACAAAAACCCCAAGCTAGTCATTTGATTGCCGCTATTTCGCCACAAGGCTATGTCGAATTTTATCCTTGGCCACGTGATACCAAGCCGGGTAAAAATTGGGTTATTATTACTTATGCGCCACCCCAAGAAAACGACGCTGACAAAGCAAAGCTAGCCAGTGCATAGTCGTGTCATTAGCTTTGCTTTGTCAATGCAGGCGCTTAAGTGAGTAGTAAACGCCAAGCGAAAAATACGCTGACACCCAGCAGAATGGTTAGCATGGTTTTTTGCTGCCATAAACCCAGCACAAAGCTAGCCAAGCCGCCCATTAGCCAAGGGTTACTCCAGTGGATAGCCAATTCAGCTTTGGGCATCAGTATCATGGGCATAATAATGGCTGTTAGCACTGCCACGGGTACATAACGTAAAGCCTCCTCTAGCCAAGTAGGCAGGCTGATGCGATGTGCGCGGAAATACAGTGCAAAGCGAGTGCTAAAGGTAATGACAGCCATACCTAAAATAATCAACAACATTTTCATAAATTTTTTCCGCTAGGCTTGAATGACTGTTGTAAATGTTCGGTCAATACACCGCAGGCCACACTGAGTAAAGCGGCGATTAGCATGCCAAGATTGTTGGGGAGGGGATGCAGTAATAGTGCAAACGTTGCGGCACTGATAAAGCTTGTCCAATAAGGCAGTGTGCGTAGGTAATGGGTAATAATCCCCAGAAAGGTAGCGACCATCGCAAACTCCATTCCCCATTCTTTCATGCCCGGAATGAGTTCGCCTGCCAATACCCCCAGCAGCGTGGTGCTATTCCACATGATATAAAAGGCCAGAAAAGAGCCAAGATAAGCCCAATGGCCGCTTTGAGCGTCGAGTCGACCACTGTCATAATGGGGTTTGATGGCTGCGTAAGTCTCGTCAATTAGCCCAAAGCCCATCAGTACACGCCAATTCATGGGCAAATGGCGCACGTACTTAATGAAATCGGCGGAATAAAGCAAATGACGCAGATTGACAATTAGCGTCGTCGATAATACTACCCAAGCAGGCGCACCTGCTGCCAGTAAGCCAATGGCTACAAACTGTGCCGAACCGGCGAATACCAGCATTGACATAGCCACGGCCACCCAGGGCGGGAAACCCTGACTGACCACCAGAGAGCCGAAAATAATACCAAAAGGCATATTGCCAATAATCATGGGCAGGGAGGCCAAAACGCCGAAACGCATGGCTTCGAGTCGGGTCATGTTTACGCTTCTCTGTGAAAGAAAAGGGAGGGGATTTTAAAGGAAAAATTAGCTTGTATGAAGTATTAATGTGCTAGATTTTCATGACGCATGTGGGTGGTAAACACAAATACCGCGTCTTCAATCGCAGATAATGAGCGTTCAAAGAGTCCTTTGAAATCCTCGGGCTGATTGACGAATAGTTCCACACAGATCCAAACATCATCCTCAACAGTATAAACCTTGGCTACTTTAACAATGGAGCTAGCTCGGTCGCTGGCTACTAATACTTTAGCGCGTTCCTCCTCAGTTTCAATAGGCCAGATATTGGGTAGTGCCACCCGAAAGAAGGCAAGGTCTTTTTCTTGAATATCAATAAATAAGGTGTGCCCTTGTCGCTTAAAAATAATATATTTATTTTCAGTGAGTTCTGCTTTATAGCCTTGTTCTGTTAGATAGTCGATATACATTTGTTGCAGGCGTTGCAGCTCGGGGGAAGGCGTTTCAGAGTTTGTTTCTGTTTCTGCGACAGAGCTTGGTGTAGTCTCAGAGCTTGTTTCTGTTTCTGAGGCAGAGCTTGGTGTAGTCTCGTTATTATCAGATGTGACGGGAACAGTGTCTTCTGTCGGCAAGGGTGTTTCCGGTGTGGCGGGAACAGTGTCTTCTGTCGGCAAGGGTGTTTCCGGTGTGGCGGGAACAGTGTCTTCTGTCGGCACGGATGTTTCCGAGGTACTGTTTGTTTCTGACACAATTTCAGTTTGTGCAGCTACTAGGCTGCTTGATATTAACAGGATAAATATCAGTGTTATTAAGTTTATCGTTCTCATGATAGTCAACACGCTTTACTAGGGTGAGTAATGGTTTGCATGGCAGTAATGTCCAGCAAGTTTTTAGTCCAAGTATAGAAGTCACCCAGTTAATCGCGCTGGAAAGGCTAAGCTACTGGATCAAAGGTAGTGTTACGCAGATGAGGTATTTTTCGCAGGATACTTGTATTTTTTTGACATCTGTCAGGATAGATGGATACTAAAAACCGCTTGACCACTCACGCAGGAGGATGTGCCTTTGGTAGCACACGCTTCTTGGCATGCTTATCGTGACTTGCTTGTTTGAGGAGTGGGCGAGCCTGTATCACCGTGTATGCTGTCCGTTATTTCACTTTGCTGGCGTAATAAGCGCAATTGCTCAAAGGTTGCATAGCCGTCTGAGGGCATACCGACATCGAATTGCCAGCGTCTGAGTGCTGCACGGGTATTGCTGCCAATTTGCCCATCAATACCAGCAGTGCTGTAGCCTATGGCACTTAAACGCTCCTGTAATTCAGCTTTTTCAACACGGCTTAACTCAGGCTCATGACGTGGCCAAAGAGCCTGTAGCGCCCCTGCACCGGCAATACGGTCAGCTAAATGCCCTACGGCTAGCGCATAGGCAGTGGCATTGTTATACCGCAAAATAACCGGAAAGTTGCGATAGACCAGAAATGCCGGGCCACGATAACCTGCCGGTAAATAGATAGAAGCCAGTGTATGAGCCTCGACTTGAAAGGCCTCGCTCTGGACAGGGCGGATATGCTGTACATCCCGCCAGTAGCGCACGCTACGCCAATTGTTGGGATTAGCCCGATCCCAGCGAAACTTATCAGGAATACGCACTTCCTCACCCCAAGGTAGCGCAGCATGCCAACCCGTTAGTGTGAGGTAGTTAGCACTAGAGGCCAGCGCATCCGCCAAACTGTTTTGTATATCGCGCTTACCATCACCATCAAAATCAACGGCATAGTCCAGAAAAGTGGTGGGCATGAATTGCGTATGTCCAATAGCTCCCCCCCAAGAGCCGCGTAAATCATGTAGCGACATATCGCCTTGTTGAATAATTTGTAAGGCAGCGATTAATTGCTTTAACCAGAAAGCACGCCGTTCACTATGGCCACGCGCAGCTAGGCTTGCTAAGGAACGCACTACAGAATAATGACCTGCATTGTAGCCAAAGCTGCTTTCCATACCCCATATAGCCAGTAAATACTGACTTTCAATGGAATAAGTTTGGTTAATTTGCTGTAAAAGCGCTTGGTGTTTTTGTGCCATGCTACGCCCTACCGTCACCCGTTCAGCGGATACAGCATGATCAAGGTATTCCCAGATAGGGCGGCTGTATTCCGGTTGATGAGCCGCTAGGCGCAATACTTTGTAGTCCAGTTCCAGACCACGCAAGGCCGTGTCCACCACTTGGGCTTCGATTCCTTGTTGTATGGCAAAGTTGCGAAAGTGCTTTTTCCACAAGGCAAACGACTCATCAAAAAAATAACTGTAACCAATTAGTGGTATCAGTAAGATGAGTAGTGAACGTATCGAACGTAAGGATTTGCTAAGTGTTGTCCTCATCACATTATGAGCATGTAAATTGTGTGACTACCAAACCAAAGAGCAATAATAAACAAACTTGCCTGTCACTGCATTGACTGTATGCTATAGCAATTAAGTTGTTTTAGAAGAATATCCCCATGTCTCAAATTTTATTACCGAATGCGGTGTTTTTGGATCTGGATACCACCAGTCGTGGTGACCTTGATATGAGTCGGCTGGAAGCCGCTTGCAATACCTTGCGCTATTGGCCTGCCACCGCGCTTGGGCAGCGTTTGCATCATATTGGTGATGCTGAAGTGGTGATTAGTAATAAAGTCGTGCTGGATGCAGCTCTGTTACAAGCGCTTAGTCCTCAAGTCAAACTGGTTTGTATTGCTGCAACGGGAACGAATAATGTTGATTTAGTGGCGGCGGCTCGTTTGGGAATAGCGGTGACTAATATTCGGGATTATGCCAGCCAATCAGTCGCTGAGCATACGATTGCTTTGTTGTTTGCCTTGGCGCGCCAGCTAACGGCTTATGATCGTATTATGCAGCAAGGAGCATGGCAAAAAAGCCCGCAATTCACGCTGTTAGATTATCCTGTCACGGAATTAGCCGGCAAGGTGTTTGGCCTGATTGGTTATGGTGCATTGGGGCAAGCCACTGCGAATTTGGCGCGTGCTTTAGGCATGGAAATTCTGGTCGCTGAGCGTCTTGAGGCTGAGCAGATTCGCCCGGGTCGTGTTAGTCTGGATGAGCTATTGGCGCGTGCTGATGTGCTCAGTTTGCATTGTCCCCTGACAGAGCAGACGCGGCACTTGATCAATGCTGAACGCTTGCATGCTATGCGACCCTCTGCCTTTTTGATCAATACGGCACGTGGTGGCATTGTGCATGAAGGTGATTTACTACTGGCCTTGCAGGAAGGTTGGATTGCAGGTGCTGCATTGGATGTATTGGAACAGGAACCGCCTCATGCGGATCATCCCTTACTGCAAAATGGTTTGCCTAACCTGATTATTACGCCGCATATTGCCTGGGCGAGTCGCAAAGCACGCCAAACCTTGATTGATCAATTAGCAGATGTTTTGGAGAGTTGGTCTGATCCCAAGCGAACTCTGCTGAACCAGTTGGGTGCTAGCAGTGCGCCCGCGCCTAAGTTGACCCTGAATACCCACCACTAACAATCTGCTGGCTGGCTGTAGAGAGGGTGATTTTTATGCTATAAGTGGGTTTTCTGACACTTATAGAGCCAGCGTGTGTCAATCTCAAAAAAACATCCTATTTATTACCGCTATTGGGGCAAAGCCAGATCCGATCAACAGACTGCTGAAGCGCAGTATCACTTATTAGCTTACCATTCGTTGGATGTGGCGGCGGTAGCCTGTGTATGGTGGGATCAAAGTCAGCCCATTCAAAACAGTTTCATGCAGTATGCAGCGGGTTTGTCAGTCCAACAAATGAAAGCATGGGTCATTTTTTTCATTGCTCTACATGATTATGGCAAATTCGATATCCGTTTCCAGCGTAAAGCGATGGGTGCATGGAAATGTCTGCAAAAAGATCTACAGGAATTGTCGGTTATGCCAACCACTGACCACTGTAAAACCTACGATCATGGTAGCGCAGGATTGTATTGGTTCGATAAGGACAGAAATCCAGAGTCAGACGCACAAGATTTATCGGATGAGCTACTTTTTATCATTGAAGACTCGGCTGATAATAATGAGGGTGCGTCGTGCTTGGTTTGGGTTAAATCTGTTACGGGGCATCATGGTTTTGTATATGACAAAGAGCATTCAATTCCAGACAGGCATCTGTGTTGCACTATTCTACAACAATCGAAACTTATAGTAGAGCAGGATAAAGCTGCAAGGTTGGCATGGTTGCATGAGCTGGAACGCTTGTTTTTGCAACCTGTCGGATTGAGCTTGAATGATACCCCACCAATGCCATCTCCATTGCTTGCCGGTTTTTGTTCTGTCGCCGATTGGCTGGGTTCGCGTTCCGATGCAACCAATTTCACTTATAACGCTGATCCTATAGGTGATCTTAATGATTATTTTGAGCAAAAATGCCGAGAGGATGCACCTCGTGTATTAGCGTTGGCAGGTATCACGGGTCTACCAAAACCATTCACAGATGTGACTGCATTATTGAAAAAAGGCTACCAAGCACGGCAATTGCAAATCCTTGTCAAAGACTTGCCGGTTCAGCCCGGGCTGACCATTGTTGAAGCGTCCACCGGTTCAGGTAAAACCGAAATGGCTTTGGCGTATGCGTGGAGACTGATTGCTGAGGGTTACGCCGACGGCATTGTGTTTGCTATGCCCACGCAGGCTACAGCCAATGCTATGCTGCAACGTTTGGAGAAATTGGCAACCACTCTATTTGAAGACAAACCCAACCTTGTTTTGGCGCATGGCAATGCCCGTTTTAACGAGGATTTTCTGGCGTTGAAAGAAGCTGGAAAAACTGTACAGGGCAAAGATGAAGCTTGGGCACAGTGCAATGAATGGCTAGGTCAAAGCCGAAAGCGGATATTTCTGGGACAAATCGGCATTTGTACAGTTGATCAGGTGTTGGTGTCAGTACTGCCAGTCAAACATCGTTTCGTGCGGGGATTTGGGGTTGGGCGCAGCGTCTTGATTGTAGATGAGGTTCATGCCTACGATGCGTATATGTCTGGTTTGCTGCAAGCCGTCTTACGGGCACAACACGAAGCAGGTGGCTCCAGTATTCTGCTGTCTGCCACACTCAACAGCAGACTCAAGCATGATCTGTTGACTACTTATGGCCATATCAGGGAATTTGAAAAACCAGCATTGCCTTATCCACTGATTTCATGGTCAGGCGGACAGGCTGCTCGCTTTTTCACGTTGCCGAAGAGCGAACAGCCGCCCGAACGTAAGGTACAAATTGAATGCCATTTCAGCGATGATCTGTTGCCGGATACGGAATTACGCAAGCGTATTATCAATGCTGCGGAACAGGGGGCGCAAGTGGCCATCATTTGTAATGTGGTGGATGTTGCCCAACAGCTTGCCCGCGATTTACAGGAAATGGCTGCTGTTCCTGTTGATATTTTCCATGCTCGTTATTGCCTGCATGACCGTCAGAAAAAAGAAAATGTCGTCCTCGCTCATTATGGTGCTGATGGTAAGCGCTTAACTGGACGTATTTTGGTGGCCACTCAGGTTATCGAACAGTCGCTTGACGTCGATTTTGACTGGCTAATTACTCAACTGTGTCCAATTGATCTGTTATTTCAGCGAATGGGGCGCCTGCATCGCCACCAACGATACCGTCCAGTGGGTTTTGAGTCAGCACTATGTTCCTTTTTGCTGCCATCGGGAACCGATTACGGAACACACGGTTTTATTTACGCCAATACCAGAGTTATGTGGCGCACAGCACAAAAACTCCAAAACTGCCCTGATAACACACTAGTTTTTCCAACAGCTTATCGTGACTGGATTGAAGCTGTGTATGGCGATGAGGCTTGGGGTACAGAACCTGCGGAAGTTGAAGCAGGTTTTGAGCAGTTTAATGATGAGCTGTGTAAAAAACGTGCGCTGGCTATGCAGATGCTCAGATGGACAGATGATGCAGCTTTGCATGATACCGATGAGAAAATTCGCGCGGTGACCCGTGATGGCGAATTCAAGCTAAGCGTTGTGCCATATCTGGCCGTGCCAACCGGTAAACAGTTGCGGGATAACACCCTCTTTGACTCTTTAACAGAATGGCAGCGGGCGGAAGTGCTGGCAATGAATACCGTGGGCGTACCACAAAGTTGGGGCAAACTCCTGCCAAAGCCTGATGAAGAACAACGTATCTGGCTTGCCATGCAGCAGGATGGTGATTTGTGGAAAGCCCGTAACAAAGCAATTTGCTTTACCTACCACCCTGTATGGGGAATGGAGAAATCTGCATGAATCTATTAAGCGACAACTGGATACCTGTGCGGTCACAGCGAAGTGGTGCGGCGCGGCAAATCAGTCTGCAAACACTGCTTTGTGGCAATGAGCGGTGGGAATTGGTATTGCCGCGTGATGATATGGAACTGGCTGCCTTGCAATTGCTGATTGCTTTGGTACAAGTTTTGCTGGCTCCAGTAGATAAAAAGCAATGGGCTACGCGGGTTGTAAAGCCACTGTCACCAGAGATATTTACGGCAGCGATACAGGATTATCATGACTGGTTTCAGCTAGATCACCCCGAAACTCCATTCATGCAGGTCAAAAAGGTTGATGCTAAAGATACTACACCGATGGACAAGTTACTGGCTGGTTTGAATAGTTCTACCAACAGTCGGTTTGTCAATGAACCTGATTTGGCCAAGGGGCTGTGTTTTGGTTGTGTCGCCATTGCTTTGTACAACTTTGCCAATAATGCTCCCAGCTTCGGTGGCGGTTTTAAATTCGGTATCCGTGGTAATTGCCCAGTCTCTACATTTACTCAAGGTGAGGATTTACGCTTAACTATCTGCTTGAATGTGTTGAGTGAAGAATCTCTGGATGAATACATTCCAAGCTGGAGAGAAAAAAGAACCCAAGCTCCAACTTGGGTTGAGCCAATCAAGGAAAAAACCAGTATTGCCGCTGAAACCATTGGTTTTTTGCGTGGTTTATTATGGCAGCCTGGTCATATTTCCTTGTCTGTTCCCGAACAATCAGGACAATGTAGTTGCTGTGGCCATCATGCTGAAAAACTGTTTACAAGTTTCAACAAAGCTAAGTTTAAATACACCATTGAAGGACTTTGGGAGCATCCACACTCGCCGCAGACTCTGTCCATTAAAAAGGGTAAGCCAGAAACACATTATTTTGGTTTCACTCAGTCTATTCCGGCATGGACGCAACTGAGTCGATATGTCGTAAAAAGGGATTTATCGGAAGTCGGTAAAGGTGAGCAGGGACAAAAGCCCGCAATGGTCGTCCAGCAAATTCAGCGCTATTTGCCTAAACAGGCAGAAAAACTGGAGTTGCTAGTTGGCGGCTATCGCAATAATAAGGCTGCCATTATTGAACGTCGGCATGAAGTTCTTACCCTGAATCAGGGCTGGGAAAGCCATTCTAGTTCTGTGCATGACTTGGTTGCTCATGGACTGAAGTACAAACAAGCTTTATGGAGTGCATTATCCGACTGTTCAAAAGGTATCAAAAAAAAGGATCGTAAGCTGAAAGGAACAGGTCTGGGTTTGCATGTAGTAGGTGAAGCGCAATTCTATCGGCGTTCTGAGAATATAATGATGCGAGCTCTCGCTGATATTAACTTCAATGAGCCAGTACCAACTTTCATTCTGCTTGATCAGAGTTTGAAACAAATCTGTGAAAGCATTTTTGCTACACTGACCTCACCTTATGAGCATGATCCCGAATTATTCCGCACATTGGCGATTGCCAAGCGCAGCTTACAAAATCACATCAAAGATATTCGTATTCAACAACCTGTAGAGGATGTCGCATGAATAGCGAACAACCCAACTTCGCAGGCGTTTACGCCGCGTGGCAAAAATTACCCCTTGGCCCGAGAGCAGCAATGCGCCGAATCGCTAAACCGGATGATTTACTGGATTTGCCTGCTTTTTACCGACTGGTTGAGCCTTTTGGATGGAGGGCTGATTTAAAGCCTTGGGACAAGGAGCGTTGGCTGCGTCTGGTTTTTCTCATTAATCACGTGACTGACAGGGGTGAGCACTCATTAGGAAAGGCGCTGGCTTTAGGGAAAGCGAGTGAAAAACGGCTGTTCCAGATAGTTCGTGCTGATTCACCCAATGATATTACTCAACTACGTCGTCTCTTGAAGCAGGTAGAGCCAGAAGTCAGTTGGCAAAAAATGGCTAAACAACTGTGGTATTGGGATCTTCGGCAAAAGCGCAGCCTGCTGGAAGATTTTGTATTGAGTCAAAAAGATTAACGTATTCGAGGATTTATCATGTCACACAACTTTATCAACTTTCACGTATTGATTTCTCATAGCCCATCCTGCCTGAACCGGGATGATATGAACATGCAGAAAAACGCGGTCTTTGGTGGCAAACGCCGGGTGCGGGTTTCCAGCCAAAGCCTAAAGCGTGCCATGCGTACAGGTAAATATTACAAAAAACATTTTCCTGAAAAATCTATCCGCACAAGGCAGTTAAGGTTACTTGCTGACGAACTACAAAAATTACTTAATGAAAAAGGAAATAATATTGACAAATACTGGGTCGAGAAGGGTATCCAAGCTTTTACTAGTAGTAGTGCGACTACGGACGATAGTGATGAAGTAGAAAATGTTGAAGAAGATGAAGATATCGAAGGTGTATCAAAATCAGCTCACAAGAAAATTGCTGTTGCTCCATGGTCATTATCTGAGTTTGAAATTATTTGTCAGCTAGTTAAAGAAGTTTTTGAAGCCCCTTTAGATGACAAAGAATTGTCTGCACTTAAGAAGCTACAGGAAAAGGAGCAATCAAGAAAGGCCACGCCCAAAAAGCCCAAAAGAACAAATGACGAAATCAAAGAGGACTTCCTGTTCAAGAAGGTCAAGAAAATTATAGAAACCAATATTAACTCTCTTACTAGAGCTTGTGGACAAGCAACAGATATTGCTTTGTCTGGCCGTATGGCTACTTCTGGACTGATGACTACTATCGAGGGCGCATTAGCGGTTGCCCATGCCATTACCACCCATGAAGTCAATGATTCCGATATTGATTGGTTTACTGCTGTCGATGATTTGCAGGAACAAGGTTCCGGCCACTTGGACACCCAAGAGTTTTCCAGTGGTGTTTTCTACCGTTATGCCAGTTTGAACATTGGCCAGTTACAGGAAAACATGGGGGGTGTAAGCCGTAAACAAGCGCTGGAAGTTGCGGCTCATGTACTGCATATGTTGGCAACGGTTGTGCCGTCAGCAAAGCAGCAAACCTTCGCAGCTCATAATTTGGCTGATCTAGCACTAGTTTCTTTTTCCGATTTACCGGTTTCTCTGGCGAATGCCTTTGAAAGCCCGGTCAGGCAAAAGGGCGATGGTTTCCTTAAACCGTCATTGGAATACTTGAATAGTTACTGGAGCAAGGTTCACAAAGGCTACGGCCTGAATGAAAACTGTGCTGAGTTTACTTTGGCGGATGGCTTGGATGTGCCAGATGGCATTACCAAACAAGACTCTTTGGAAGCCTTGAAAACTTGGATTCGTCAGGATGGGAAAAGCCATGCGTGACCATTTGATTCTGAAACTACAGGGTGTTATGCAAGCTTGGGGTGAACATAGCTTTGAAGGTTTACGCCCCTCAACCAATTTTCCAACCCGTAGTGCTTTAATTGGCTTATTGGCAGCTTGTCTTGGCATTGAACGCAATAACAGGAAACAGCAGCAGGCATTGGCAGACAGTATTTTGTATGCCGTGCGGCAGGATGAAAAAAAGCTTGTATGGTTAGGAATTAATGATGAATTTGCGTGGAAACAACATAACATCATCAAAATGACCGATTACCACACGGTCAAAGATGCACGGGAAGATTATGTGGGTTTGAAATCGCATGAAACTATTGTTACTCAGCGGGAATACTTATTGGATGCTGCATTCACCTTGGCTGTTTGGAGTATCGAAGGTGGAGCTTATTCGCTTGATCAACTTCAAGCGGCGGTTTGTCAGCCTCGCTATACCCCATTTTTGGGACGACGTAGTTGTCCGATTAGTCGTCCGCTGTTTGAGGCGCGTGTTCAGGCTATCAATGCAGATGAGGCTTTAAAAATGGTTGAATCAGCCGCTGGTATTATTTACAGCGAAGAAGATTTGCCGGAGATAGTGGGAAGAAACAAACATCGTCATCGTGTCCGCGATGTGCCATTGCCGAATCAGCCACGTCAGTTTGCCAGCCGTATGGTCTTTGTTTATGGGAAGGAAAATCCACATGTATCTGAGTAGGGTATTACTGACAGGGGAGCCGTTACGAAATCCTTATGAAATTCATCGTAACTTGTGGTCGGTTTTTCCTGAGGCTCGTAATCAGGCACGTGATTTTTTGTTTAGAGTAGAACAACGCAGTAGCAGAGAGTTACAGGTATTGATGCAATCTATGCGTCAACCTGTTTTTGATAACAGCACTGTCCAGGTAGTAGCGAGCAAGTATTTTGAATTGAATTTACTGCAAGGTAGTCAATTACGTTTTTTGCTGATAGGTAATCCTGTTAAAACTATTGTTGATGAGCAAGGACGGCTTGATAAAAAAAATGAGCTAAAAAAGTGTCGTGTTCCTTTGATTCAAGAAAAAGATCAGGTGGATTGGCTAAAGCGCAAACTTAATAAAGCCGCTTTGATGGGTGAGATGGAAATAGAGAAGCAGTTACCCTTACATTTTTGTAAAGCTGGCAAGTTAGGGAAAATCCAGCCGTATTTATTTAAAGGATTGATTAAAGTAGAGGATAGTTCGGCTTTGGCGGCGTTAATTGAGCATGGTATAGGGCCAGGTAAGGTTTTTGGCTGTGGATTATTATCATTAGCAAGAGCCTAAGGATGGTAGTTGTTACTTAATTTGATGGGTATATTGTGAGCCAGAATAATCCCCCTTTCCTTCCCCTAAAGCCTCTCAGGATGAGTGAGCGGGTTTCGATGATTTTTTTGCAATATGGGCAGATTGATGTCAAGGATGGGGCGTTTGTGCTGATCCAAGAGGACATGGTACGCACGCATATTCCCGTTGGTTCTGTCGCTTGTATTATGTTGGAGCCTGGGACACGTGTATCTCACGCTGCTGCACGTTTGGCGGCAGAGGTGGGGACTTTGTTGGTTTGGGTGGGTGAGGCGGGGGTACGTTTGTATTCATCTGGTCAGCCGGGTGGAGCGCGTTCGGATCGTCTGTTGTATCAGGCTAAGTTAGCTTTGGATGATGATTTGCGTTTGAAGGTGGTGCGTAAGATGTATGAGTTACGTTTTGGTGAAGCTGCACCTGCCAAACGTAGTATTCAGCAGTTGCGTGGTATTGAAGGTGCTCGGGTACGTAAGACGTATGAATTGTTGGCCAAGAAGTATGGTGTGACTTGGAAGCGGCGCGATTATGATCCAGAGCATTGGGAGGCGAGTGATGTGCCCAATCGCTGTATGAGTGCGGCGACAGCTTGTTTGTATGGCATTACGGAGGCAGCAATTTTAGCAGCGGGTTATGCGCCCGCGATTGGTTTTATTCACTGGGGTAAGCCATTGTCGTTTGTATATGATATTGCTGATATTTTCAAATTTGATACGGTAGTGCCTATTGCTTTTCGGATTGCAACAAAGAACCCTCGTAACCCAGATCGGGAAGTTAGGCTGGCTTGCCGTGATGCTTTTCGGGCGCAAAAAACCCTGAAGAAAATTATTCCCATAATTGATGAGGTATTAGCGGCTGGTGAGATTAATCCTCCTGAGATGCCACCGGAGTCTGTGCCGCCTGCTATACCACCGGCGAAGTCTATTGGTGAAGTGGGGCATAGGAGTAAGTAGATGTCTATGTTGGTGGTTGTGACCGAGAATGTTCCATCACGTTTACGGGGGCGTTTGGCGATTTGGTTGTTGCAAGTGCGCGCAGGTGTTTATGTGGGTAATGTTTCTCGGCGTGTGCGTGAAATGATTTGGGAACAGTGTAATGCGTTGAGTGATGGGGGTAATGTGGTGATGGCATGGGCAACAGATACTGAGTCAGGTTTTGACTTTCAGACACTGGGTAAAAATCGGCGCATACCTGTAGATTTGGATGGGTTAAGGTTGGTTTCATTTCTTCCAGAGGTATATGGAAATGCTCTGTAGTAATGTTAAAAAATTAGGCTTTTGGTGTGGTGGAAATCTTACGGCGGAATTTTTAATTTAAAACCAATGATGTAGAATTGGTGTGTTCCCCATGTGTGTGGGGATGAACCGCCTTCTCTGGCCTGTGTCATTTCCCACTCGGTGTGTTCCCCATGTGTGTGGGGATGAACCGTATTTCATTTTCAACCTTTTGCTTGATTTATAGTGTTCCCCATGTGTGTGGGGATGAACCGCCTGAAGGCGATACAGCCGCTGAAATGATGCGGTGTTCCCCATGTGTGTGGGGATGAACCGAGTGCAAGAGTATAAAGTTATGATCATTCGGGTCTATACAGGTACGCGCCCACCCATCGCTTCTTCCAAGGGCTTGAGAAGTTCTGACGCCTTCTTCTCTCTGGCTTCCTTTAATGCAGATGCACCAAGCAGCACGCAGGTATCTCTATAGGTTTCGTCAAACTCCAGATAGTGATTATCATAGACAGAAACAAATCCCGCGTAGAGCGTGAGCAATTCTCGGGTCGGTAAAAATACCGGGGGCTGCGACACCTACGTTTTGGGAACACGATCAATTTGCACTTTCGCCTTCCCTCCAACTAGGCAAAAGAGCGTTCAACTACCCAGTGTTTCGGCATGACCTTTAAATCAAGCACACGGGGTTTTGTATATTTGCGCCCAACTTCTAGCAATAGACGGATTTGTTTAAATTTTTGACGGCTTATATTACTTGGGCACGCTTTTCTCACCGCTAGATAGATCGGACAATTGAAAATGCCAGTTTACACCAATAAAGATTTTAAACAGGCTCTTAGCGTCTTCCTGCTCGTAAGAAGTCTTGATATTCCCGCAATCTATCCCAATTCTGCTTAGCAGCCAGTTCAGCTTGATAAGGCCAGGATTTTGGCTCGTAAGCGCTGAAGTCGCCATTAGCATTGTCCAGCAGTGAGCGTAAATCATCCCTATCCATGGTTGCCAGTTTGGCGAAGCTTTTAATGCCTGCCTGATGTAAGACTTCTTTGGCTGCTTCAGTAATCCCATCCAATATACCCAGATCATCTTCCTGATCCTCTGAGGGCATATCTAGGAACAAATTATGTGTCGGTTCGATGTCTACAGGGGTTGAACTATCCAGAAAACGGCCACTGGATGGCGGTGCAGATGCAATGGCGGCTGCACGTCGCTCAAAGGGGCTTAAGCGCGGCTTGGATACGGATGATTCAGGTGGTCTTGCACGGGTTTCTCTGGCAAATGGGTGCTCCGCTGTTGACGCAGGGGCAGGGCGAGTGGGTGAAACACTAGCTGCTCTGCTACTGGAAGGTGTTTCAGGAGCGGAACGGCCACGTAACAAGCTGCCTAAATCAGCCTCATAAGTCATACTACCACCGCTTAAACCTGCGGGAATTTGAGTAGATTTATGAGGTGGCGGGGGAATAGTCATGCTTTGCGTGTCCAAGCTGAGGTGGAAAGCACTTTCTTCTTCCTCATCCATTTCTTCTCGTTGACGACAACACCAGCCCTGTGCTTTTAAAACGTAACACAGCAATGCGCCCAATATAAAGGCAACAGCCAGTAAAATTAGGATTTCCAAGCTGGCTGTTCCAAACGTGTATTGACTTTCGTTCACGGTATGCTTCCTTATCTAGCGTTTGGTTCAGTGGTCTGACTTATTTTGTACATAGCAAAACAGGAAGCCTAACAGAAACGCCACGGCCACCATGACCAATACTTCAAGTCCGGCGTTGCTCAGGTCATAACGGGTAGTAATGTCTTGAAACATATCTCGTCTCCTTAAGATTATTGGGCCGGAATGAGTTCAACACGGCGGTTTTTGCGACGGCCTTCATCGGTTCGGTTGTTGGCAAGCGGTTCAGTTTCACCTTTGGATGCCGTCGTAATTTGTTGACTGGAGGCACCTAGCTTGACTAGTAAATCGCGGATTTCGTTAGCGCGCTCCAAACCTAAGCGCTCATTGGATGTAGCACGGCCTACGCTATCGGTGTGCCCCACTAGTTTAATATTGGCTCGTTTATTTTTCTTCAGATAAGCAACAATCTGTTCGAAATAAGTGGCAACATTATCAGACATGCGTGGCTCATTGGAGCGAAAGGGAAAGTACAGTAAAGCACCTTGTAACTGGCTACCCGGAAAGGTTTTGCTGGTTTTTTCAATGCTAAACTCACGGTCATTAGTTCTGGAGTGTCGTTGTGTAGCATTGCTTGTAGTTTGTGAGGCTGGCTGACGGGTATTGCTGCTAGTGCTTGTAAGATTACTGGTTTTATCTGTTTTGGCTTGCTCCGCGTTTGAGTCATTGACTTCAGTGTTATCAGTGTGTTGCTCTATTGCAATATCCTTATCCTTGGTGTCGCTGACTGTATCTTTATCTGCCTGCTCCGCATCGCTTGCTGACGTTTGCGCATCTGCATCTGTTTTGGCAGTGTCACTGATAGCATCCTCATTTTCTGCATCATCGCTATCCTTGGTGTCGCTGGCTGTATCTTTATCTGCCTGCTCCGCATCGCTTGCTGATGTTTGTGCATCTGCATCTTCTGCGACTGAGATGGTCGTTTGTGGTTGTGTTGGGCTATCAGACGAGGCTGGGTTTTCTAGCTGACTGTCTGGCTCATCTTGCGCTATATCTTCTTCAGTAAGAGCAATGTTTGGGTTGTCATGGCTTGTTTCATCAGTCGTTACTAAGTCAGTTTGGCGCTCCCAATGGTCTTTAATGGCGTCTGGGGTGTGGTCTGTGCTGTTGGTTTCTGTGTCTGTTTTATCCGTTTTGTTTGGCTGATCCGTGTCTACGAAGACACTGTGGGTACGAGTATCTTCTTCAGTGATAGCTGCTGTATCCGCTGCCTCAGTGAATGGCTTATCCGTTGCTTCGGTATTAGCTAGGATCAAGGCTTCTTCGGGCGTATTATTGTCTTTGCTGTCATAGGTGCTGAAATTAGCCGTATCCTGATCCTGAGCACGGTTTGCTGCGGTGCTTGTTGTGGTATGAGTATCGTTAGCGGAGTCTGTGCCGGCGACGGTCAGAGGATCATGTTTGGTATCATTGCTACGGTTTTCTGTACTGGCGTGATGGCTAGTATATGGGGTGCCACAAAAGCCTTTGATCTTACAGGTATACCACCACCAACTGCCGATACCCCAGGTTCCGGCAATAAACAGTATGAGCAGGGTTCTGAATTTCATCGTCCAGGGACTCCTTTTAATATTATCCTGACGTAGGGTTGCGGGGTTTCAGTCTGAATGCTGAATCGTTGTAAGTATAGTAACAAAAAAGCAGCAAAGCACACGTCTATCTAAATGCATCTCAATTATCCATTCGGCAAGTCGCTAGCGATCTGCATCGTGTAAATACCATCAAGCACCTGATCCTGCCCACGAACAGTGGACACGTCGTTACGACATATTGTGCCTCAAACGCTTCTGGGCTGATAAAACCGTTGGCGCTGCGTCGGCGAGTCCGATTGTAATCTAATTCGATATATTCAAATACCCTTTGGCACAGTTCTTTTCTGAGGGCGAATGTCTCGCCGTGAATTGCTTCGACCTTGAGTAAATGAAAAAAACTCTCTGCGCAGGTATGTCGTAGCAGTTTTCCTTGGCGCTATACTTGCGAGGCTCGGCTTATTGGCGACACTCTGAAAGTGCCTTGATATTTCTACAACTACTTCACTTCAGGCTTTTGGCGAAGTAGGTGACCGCCTTTTTTACGATAGCCAGCTCCTCTTTCTGCTCCGTCAAGCGGCGTTTTAAGCGTGTTATCTCAGTCGCCTGTTGCTGCTCAATATCGCTCTGCTCACGTCCTGCTTTGGCTTTCGCCATCCGTATAACTGTGAGCTATGGAGCCCGAGTTCACTGAAATAGACTTGCCTCGCTTATCGGCTTAATTTTTCTGGGTAAATTTATAGATGTATACTATATTAAACGATTATAAAAATAATGTGGGGCACAAAATGGAAAATAATGAAGCGCTTAGCAATACTTTGGCTGATAAAAATGATTGGGTTTATGAGGAGAGGGCTGTTCAAGATTATGATAAAGAAAATGAAGAAATAGCAGAAACCAATCATATAAAACCAGTAGAAGAAAACTCGCCTATACAACCATATAGTTCTCTTGATAATGATAACAATGACTGTGTATCAGCTTTTAATGATATTGATGTTACTCACCAAGAATTATTAGGTAGTATTACAAAAGCTAAGCAAGCACATGATACATTAACTCAGCGTATTAGCAATGTAAAAGCTGGAATTGAAAAAAAGCAAAAAGAAAAAGAGATATTAAAAATAAATATCCAAGAAAAATTAGATCATCAGTATAGTGATCCTGAGTTATCATTAAGTGATGAGCTAAATATAAGATATATAGATGTAAGAGAAGAAAACTGTGCTCAAATTATAAGTTATGCGGAAAAAATTGGTTATAGTATTTCATCTGACTTTGATAATTGTGAATCTCTATTTTGTAATCTTGACAAGGAAGTAGGTTTGCTAAAATCGCGTATAGAATATATTAAGACTCTAAAAGCACTTGATTCTGATATACAGCTTTATAAAGAATATTTAAAAAAAGAGGAAGAAGCAAAAAAGCGATTTCAGACCCTGGCGGAAATTTTTCGTCTGGGTATTCAGAAATAATAAAAAGAAATAATCCCAATAATACTCTTAGTAAACCCCTATTTTTGACTGGCCTCGAATGTTATTATTTGAGGCTCTCTTTGAGAGTACTTTTATTAAAAAAAATAAAAAATGTGAGTGTCACTATGAAATACTATAAGCATCCTGAATTTATTAAATCTGTTTATGAGTTGTACAAGAAAGATGGAAGGTATCGGAAGGCTGCAACAAAAGTACTGGCTGTTCTTGCTAAGATACAAGAGCAAGGATTTTTTTCAAGAAATGAAATTATACATGGAATTAATAAAATAAGAAATGGGGAAAATAGATTATCAAGTTGTATTAAATATGATATTGGCAGTGGCTGTCGTTTAATAACTACTAAGAATGACAATGAGCAAGTTTTTCTTTTTGCTGGAACGCATGAAGATGCGGATAAGTGGTTAGGAAATCATAATAATAAAAACTTTAAAAAAATAGATATTAGGAAAAAAGAAAGTGAAATTGCTATCTCAGTAACCCCTTTAGAAAATAATATTGATATACCTACAGGAGTTAATGATATTGTCGGGGCTGCATTTAATAATTTATTAGAAGAATCTAGAATTAATCAGCAGAAAATTTCATCTAGAAGAAAAGAAATTGCGGAGTTACGTCAGGAAATTAGAATAAATAGAGTTACTTTGGTTGGTGGAGAATTAAAAGAGCTCAATAAAGGCTATAACGAGGAAAGTGAAATAAATAATGCAAAAGTTAATATTAGTAAGCATAATTGTCCTGATATAATAGATGCTGTTGAAAAAGTTGATAACTTTGTGAAAGAGAATAAAGTTAAAGATGCTTTTAAGCTGTTAGAGCCTATAGAAGGGAATGTGACTCTTCTTAAGCTAAGATTAAAGTATGTTCAATCACTTGAGAGTCTTGTAGGTGAGATAAAAGCCGAGATCGATATTGAAAATAAAATACATAAAGTGGCTGTTGCATTGGATTTGGATTTCAATCCTGTTGAGAAAAATAAATGTAAGGAGCTTATAAAATTATGAGGTTTTTAAAATGGCTGAAATGATTCCAGATAGGTTGCCTTCAAGGGTTAGTAAAGGTGAAGAGAAGGTTTTTGGTATATTAAAAAAACTTCCTGATGATTGTGTTATTTACTATGAACCGATAGTAGCACAGAGATTTCCTGATTTTATTGTTATATCACCAAGATTGGGAGTTCTTATTATAGAAGTTAAGGGTTGGTACTCTAAAAATATTGTTGAAGGAGATCCTCAAAATATAAAATTACGTATTCAAAGTGACCAATCAAGCAAGCATCCGACACGGCAAGCTAGAGAGTATATGTATTTACTGATGGATGAATGTAGAAAAATAGAAGGTATTGATAATCTGTTGAATAATACAAAAGGAGAACATGAAGGAAAGTTCATATTTCCATTTGGAAATATGATTGTGCTGAATAATATAGAAAAAAGACAATTGCAGCAACATGTTAATGGAGATATGACTGTTCTTTTTCCTGAAGCAAAGACTCTTTATAGAGAGCAGTTAAATGAGCTAATGAATTTATCATCTAACTTGTTAGAGTTGAGGTTAAAGGATTTTTTTGATCCTTGGTGGAAATTTCCTTCTTTGACAGAAAAACAGGTAAGTCTGATACGCGCAATTATTCATCCTGAAATAAGTTTAAATGACTTTAATAAGGTAGCAGTTTCATTAAAAATACTGGATCTAGAGCAAGAAAAGAATGCTAGAAATATTGGCGAAGGACATCGACTTGTAAGTGGTATAGCTGGTTCTGGAAAAACAGTTCTTCTTATTGCAAAAGCTAAATTATTGAGTCAAAGAGAGGATAAACCTGAAATATTAGTGCTGTGCTATAGTTTACCTTTAAGCTTTTATTTGAAAAATGTTTTTTCAGAATATATAAATATTAAAGCTTTACACTTTGATGGATGGGCAAAATCTTTGCATTGTACTAGGCATAAAGACGAGTCAAATGATGATTTAGGAGAGCGCTTATTGCAGCGTTTGACTGATGGATGTACTGATACAAGGCGATATGACGCTGTCATGATTGATGAGGCTCAGGATTTCGATCCTACTTGGTTCAAGTGTGCACTTGAATCAATGAAGGATTGTTATGATGGAGATCTACTTATTGTCGGTGATCGTAATCAAAATGTCTTTAAAACTACGGATAATAAGAAAATTATATGGAAAGATCTTGGCATTAGTGTTACGGGTGGGAGGTCTACTATTCTTAAAATAAATTACCGAAATACCAATAGATTATTAAAGCTTGCTTCAGTATTTTCTAGTAAAAATATGTCTGAAGAAAATGATGGCGGCTTATCTATAGTACCAGTCGATCTTGATTGTTGTAAACGAGAAGGAGACTTTAGCCCAGATTTTATTGAATGTTCCACACGTGAGGAAGAAGTAAATACTATTGTTGAGACTGTAGACAAACTACTGAGCAGCAAAGAGTTACAAGGCAGTGAAGTAGTTGAGCTCAAGCCTAGTGATATTGGTATTCTATATAGACATGCAGATAAGGAAATTAAATGCTATATTAATGATTTATTAGATCGGCTTAGACAATTTACTGATGTTGTTTGGCTTAATGAAAGTAGTGATTCACGTCAAAGAGTCAATGAGCCAGGTGTTAAGATACAAACCGTGCATAGTGCAAAAGGACTTCAGTATAAAGTTGTTATCATCATGGGGGCTGATTTGTTTCCTGCTAGGTTTGCTAATACTGATGAAGAGCAAGAGCGTAACTTATTTTATGTGGCTTTAACAAGGCCTGAAGAATACTTAATGATTACGGCTACAGGTTCTTCGCCATTCACGCAACTAGTTAAAAAGTATCTTTCTTGATAGTACCATATAGCTTGCGCCGAATCAGTTATTAGACATTATCCCAAAACTAGATTTGATCAATTAAATTAGAATATTTAATGGTATACAGCGGACGATTATCTTTTCAAACATTATGAATGAGTTCACTTACTTCGCTCTGGTCGATCACCCTGCCACATTTCTGGCAATGACCGGCCTGAAGCCTAATGCTGACGGCTTGTCAACCTTGTTCCCAGGGAAGTCCGTGGAAACGCCAACCGCCGAGTGTGCTACGGTGATTGTTTTCGTCACGCTCACCTTCAAAGCCTTCATCTACGTGTAACACATGCTTAAAGCCCGCTTCGAGTAAGGCAGCGCCTGCGTCACGGGTTCGTTTGCCACTGCGACAGCACAAGACAACTGAAACCTGTGTTTTAGGATCAAAGCCTGTACAGCGCCGTTTTAGCAGCTCTTCTACTGCTTGGGCAAAATGCGGATTAATATCCCAGTCGGGCTCATCTATCCAAGCAATGTGTACTGAGCCTATGGGGTGACCGACAAATAAATACTCTATGTAGGAACGTATATCTACCAGCACACTGTTATCAGGGTTGTCCCGCAAATATTGATAAGCTGTTTTAGGAGATAAATCGATCAATTCCGCCATGCTTGCCTCTTACGCTCTATTAATCAACTGAACTGCCTGATTTTAGCAGTGAGTGCCTGATAGTGCTTCGGCACAGCTTCCAGTTCAAAAATCCAAGCAAATAATTGTGGATCCTGAAGTTCGAGCAATTCATCAAAACATTGTTTTTCCATCACATCAGCTTGTCGAAAAGCCCCTTTTAAATAGTGCTCTAATACAACATCCAGTTCTTTCATGCCACGGCGACAGCGAAAGGCATACTGTGATAATTCATTCATGGAAACCCCTCAGTCCAGTCCTCCGCTATCCCCCCTAAGCATAAGGGGGGATTTTGTTGGTAAACGGTCTGGTTTAGATCCGCTCCAGCATTTTTAATTTCAACTGACCAATCGCCTTGGCAGGATTCAGTCCTTTAGGACAGGTATTGGTACAGTTCATAATGGTGTGGCAGCGATACAATTTGAACGGGTCTTGTAAACTATCCAAACGTTCGCCGGTTGCCTCATCACGGCTATCAATTACCCAGCGATAAGCTTGCAGTAAAACAGCAGGTCCCAAATAGCGGTCGCCATTCCACCAGTAGCTTGGGCAGGAAGTGGAGCAACTGGCACACAAGATACACTCATACAAACCGTCCAATTTTTTACGATCTTCGGGTGACTGTAAACGTTCGCGGTCTTGAGGTACGGGGCTAGTCGTCTGCATCCAAGGTTTAATGGAAGCATACTGCGCATAAAAATGTGTGAGATCAGGCACTAAGTCTTTAATGACTTCCATGTGTGGTAATGGGCTAATAGTAATGTCACCCGCAAAGTCATCAATTGCCTTGATACAAGCCAGCGTATTCGTGCCACCAATATTCATGGCACAAGAGCCACAAATCCCCTCACGACAGGAGCGGCGGAAGGTTAAAGTAGGATCAATTTCGTTTTTAATCTTTAATAGTGCGTCCAATACCATAGGCGCACAATCGTCTAGATCAATCTGGAAGGTGTCCCAGCGCGGGTTTTGACCGTTGTGAGGATCATAACGGTAAATGCGGAAATTTTTAATACGCTTGGCTGTGCTAGGAGCAGGCCAGGTTTTACCTTCTTTGATGACCGAATGAACGGGTAGTTTGAATTCTGCCATTATTTTGCTCCCTTAATAGACACGCTTCTTGGGTGGAATGTATTCAATATCGTCAGTCAGGGTGTAGGTATGCACCGGACGGTAATCAATAGATACTGTACCTTTATCATCCAGCCAAGCAATGGAATGTTTCATCCAGTGCTTATCATCCCGATCAGGATAATCTTCACGTGCATGGGCACCGCGACTTTCTGTACGATTGAGCGCACATTGCACCGAGGTTTGTGCACACTCCAGCAAATTGGCTAACTCAAAAGTTTCCATGAGGTCTGAGTTCCAAACCAAGCTACGGTCTTTAATAGAAACATCTTGATAGCTAGCATAAATCGTATTCACCTTACCCACGCCTTCTTGCAGCGACTCACCTGTACGGAAAACGGCGGCATGTTTCTGCATGGCGTGTTGCATGTCATCACGAACCTCAGCCGTAGAACGGCTGCCACTGGCATGATGAATCTGATTAAAACGATCCAGCACTTTTGCTTTACTGTTGCTAGGTAATTCGGGTTGATTAGCACCAGGCTTGATCGTTTCAGCACAGCGATTAGCGGCGGCACGTCCGAAGACCACAATATCTAAGAGCGAGTTAGAGCCTAGACGATTTGCACCGTGCACAGAAACGCAAGCACATTCACCTATGGCCATTAAGCCCGGTACGACACAGTCAGGATCACCCTCCTTTAACGTCACTACTTCGCCATGGTAGTTGGTTGGAATACCACCCATATTGTAATGCACCGTAGGCAAGACAGGGATAGGTTCCTTGGTAACGTCGACGCCTGCAAAAATACGTGCACTTTCAGCAATACCCGGCAGACGCTCATGAATCACTTCAGCACCTAAATGCTCCAAGTGAAGGTGAATATGGTCGGCTTTTGCACCCACGCCGCGACCTTCATTGATTTCAATCGTCATGGAGCGGCTCACCACATCCCGCGAGGCCAAATCTTTAGCATTTGGCGCATAACGTTCCATAAAGCGCTCACCCTGAGCATTCGTCAGATAACCGCCTTCACCACGTACACCTTCGGTAATCAAACAACCAGCACCATAAATGCCAGTCGGGTGGAATTGGGTAAATTCCATATCTTGTAAAGGCAGGCCAGCACGAATAATCATGCCATTACCATCCCCTGTACAAGTATGTGCTGAGGTAGCCGAGAAATAAGCGCGACCATAACCGCCGGTGGCCAAAACTACCATTTGTGCACGGAAGATACGTAGTACACCCGTTGCCAAATCCCAAGCCAGTACGCCACGACAAACGCCTTGTTCGTCCATGATCAAATCAGTAGCGAAATGCTCAATATAAAACTCAGCATGGTGGCGAAGCGATTGTTGATACAAAGTATGTAAAATAGCATGACCTGTACGGTCAGCGGCTGCACAAGTTCGTTGCGCAATGCCTTCGCCATAATTGGTGGTCATGCCACCGAAAGGACGCTGGTAAATACGACCATCGTCTGTACGTGAAAAAGGAACACCTTGGTGCTCCAGCTCAATCACGGCTGGAATGGCTTCCCGACACATGTATTCAATGGCATCTTGGTCGCCCAACCAATCAGAACCTTTGACCGTGTCATACATATGCCACTGCCACTTGTCTGGGCCCATATTACCTAATGCGGCTGACATGCCGCCTTGTGCTGCAACCGTATGACTGCGCGTGGGGAAAACCTTGGTAATACAAGCTGTCGATAAGCCCTTGACCGCCATGCCGAAGGTAGCACGCAAACCAGCCCCGCCTGCGCCAACCACAACGACATCATAGGTATGGTTTTCAATTTTGTACTCAGACATGCTTATCTCCTCAGTTTCCGAAAGCAGCACGTAAAATAGCAAAAATACTGGTAGCTCCTGTCACTGCTAAGAAAAACTTCATGCCAATTAAGGCAGCAAGCTTCCTTGTTTCATGATGGATATAATCTTCAATCACAACTTGCAAACCGAGGAAGGCATGATAAAAAGCAGTCAAAATAAATAAACTGGCTATTGCTGCATTGAATGGCGATATAAAGTGATTCAGTGCTACTTCATAAGGCTCACCGTTTAAGGCGATGATTGAATATAAGATCCATAAAATTAGTGGAATCAAAGCAATAGCTGTTACCCGTTGCATCCACCAATGGTGTGTTCCTTCTTTGGCGGAGCCCAGGCCGCGTGCTTTTTTTAAAGGTGTTACAATACTCATGCTGTTTGCTTCCTCCAGCTTAGACGACGAGCCATAACAAAATAGTGAGTACAACTGGCGCGACTACAGCGATTTTTCCAGTCAGATAGGTGGTCGATAAATCAAAGCCATTACCACTGTCCCAGATCAAATGACGAATACCATTACACATGTGATAGAAAAGTGCCCAAGTCCAGCCAAACAAGATCAATGTGCCAAACCAGGAACTCAGTACAGCACTGGCTTTGGCGTAGGCTTCGGGTCCAGTTGCCAGTGCCGTCAGCCAGTAAACCACCAGTAAGCTGCCAACCGCCAAGGCAATGCCGGTGACGCGGTGTAAAATGGATAAGGCGGAGGTTAATTGCGGCTTATAGATACCGAGATGAGGAGATAAAGGTCTATTAGTGGTCTTCATATTTAGTGAAACCTATGTTGGGCATGACTTTAGATTGAAGCATTGGATTGTCGACAGGCTTGCTGACAGGGTGCTAATAATAGCTCGGTTTCGGCATGTTTCCAAGTGTGCATATGCAACATTGTTGACATATCTGCATTTATTAAACAGCCCATTAACAGCAGCACTATCGGAACGTGTACATTGCTAGTTTTTTAAAACAAAGCGGGATTATAACGCGCTGTCAGTTTATTTGTTGGTGATTTTTATAAAGAATACTGATGATTGTCGACAGCTCCCCCGAAAGGAGAAGCTGTGTGCTGCGTGCATGAAAGGTAAATGGTAAATAAGCAGGCTTGGTTTTACATACGCTCAAAAATAGCCGCAATACCTTGTCCGCCGCCAATGCACATGGTAACTAGAGCGTATTTGCCATTAATGCGTTGCAGTTCATACAGTGCTTTAGTTGCAATAAATGCCCCAGAGCAACCAATGGGGTGACCGAGTGCAATAGCACCGCCATTAGGGTTGGTTTTTTCCATATCCAACTCTAAACCACGTGCTACAGTAATTGCCTGAGCAGCAAAGGCTTCATTGGACTCGATCACATCCATCTGATCCAAACTTAAACCTGCTTTTTTTAAAGCCATCTTGGTCGCTGGAATAGGGCCTTCACCCATAATTTCATTGGGTACACCCGCTACTGCATAAGATACCAAGCGCGCCATGGCTTTTTGTCCTGCTTTTTCAGCAACATCAGCCGCCGCCAGTACAAAGAAAGCTGCGCCATCATTCAGACCGGAAGCATTACCCGCCGTGACGGTTCCGTCCTTTTTAAAAGCAGGGCGCATTTTTGCCAAGGTTTCCAGCGTAGTATTCGCTTTGACATGCTCGTCTGTATCGAAAGTGATTTCCCCTTTACGGGTTTTAAGCGTGACTGGAACAATCTGTGATTGAAAGCGACCTTCTTTAATCGCATGGGCTGCCCGTCGTTGCGACTCTAGTGCCAGCTCATCTTGCTGTTCGCGGGTAATATTCCATTTTTCGGCCAGATTTTCTGCGGTAATGCCCATGTGACCTACGCCAAAAGGGTCATTTAAGCTTGCAACCATTAAATCTATCATCTGGGTATCACCCATACGTGCGCCACTGCGTAGGGCGGTTGACATATAGCCAGAGCGGGACATCACTTCCACACCGCCACCAATGCCATAATCGCAGTCATTCAGCATAATACTTTGGGCAGTGGAAACGATGGCCTGTAAACCGGAGCTACACAGTCGATTGACTGTCATAGCGATAGATTCTTTGGGCAAACCCGCTTGGATGGAGGCAACACGCGCGACATAAGCATAGCGAGCATCTGTCGGAATACAATTGCCTACGGTGACATAATTGATTTGTTCGGGGTCAACACCCGAGCGCTTGACTGCCTCCTTCATGACTTGGCCACCGAGTTCACTGGGTTCTATGCTGCTCAAGGAACCCCCAAAAGTGCCAATAGCAGAACGCACAGCACTCAATACAACAATATCACGACTCATAATCATTCACTCTCTATAACAGATGGATACCTTTCTCAAAGCGTCCTCCAGCATAGCCCATATCCCGCAGGAATGCAGTAATGTTTAACACTTAAGCAAGGCGATGTTCCGCTGCTTCTACAGTATGGCGAATCAGTGTGGCAATCGTCATAGGGCCAACACCACCTGGCACAGGGGTATAGGCCAAGCAGCGTTCTGGGACACCTGCCATAGCTATATCACCGATTTTACCGGGGTGGTAGCCTGCATCCACCACAACAGCGCCGTCTTTAATCCACTCAGCTTTAATAAATTCTGGTTTGCCGACCGCTGCAACCACAATATCTGCTTGTTTAACTAGATCCGATAAATTACGTGTGTGCGAATGACAAACCGTAACGGTCGCATCAGCATTCAACAGCATCATTGCCATCGGTTTACCTAAAATAGCACTACGCCCAATCACAACAGCATGTTTGCCACTCAGGGGTATATCGTAATGTTCCAGTAAACTCATAATGCCGCTGGGTGTGGCTGAACCATAAGCAGGCTCTTGCATGGACATACGCCCAAAGCCCAAAGAGGTGACGCCATCTACGTCTTTATGCAGAGCAATGCGATCAAAACAGGCACGCTCGTCTATTTGTAGTGGCACGGGATGTTGTAGCAGTATGCCGTGTACTTGTGGGTTTTCATTAAAGCGGTCGATTTCCGCCAGCAGTTGTTCTGTAGTGGTGTGTTTGTCCAGCTCTACTTTAAGTGAGTCCATACCAACTCGACGACAGGCATTGCCTTTCATTTGCACATAAATAGCTGAAGCAGGATCATCACCGACTAAAAGAGTCACTAGGATCGGAGTAGCACCATCCATTTTTTCTTTAATGTGTTTCACACGATCAGCCAAAAGGCTTTCCATAGAGCTTGCCAGCGCTTTGCCATCCAATACGATTGCGTTCATGTTTATTCCTTGGGAGTTGATATAAGTAATGGGTGCTTGGATCAAGTAATGTAAGTGTAAGCAGCCAGTAGGACAAGTTTTGTAATGCTTTTTTGCTAAGGTGCTGCTCTTGAAAAATGGTGATCCGACAAAATCTAAGTGAGAAATAACCAGCAAGGATTTGAACATGCCTGATTTTTCTCTGTTGTTGCTATTGCTGTTGATTGTGGGTGCTATATTGGCCTTTGCTTGGCCTTATTATCGCCTCAAGCAAGCTATATCTCGACCTTTTCCTAGTGAGTGGCGACGTATTTTGCAACGCAATTTGCTGGTTTATCGGCGTATGCCGAGTGACCTGCAACTACAATTACAGCGTCTTATCAAACAATTTCTACACGAAAAGCAATTTAGTGGTCATGCTGGGCTAAGCATGACGGATGAGATGCGCGTCACGATTGCAGCCAGTGCTTGTTTGTTATTGCTAAATCGCCGTACTAGTGTGTATTCCGGTTTACGTTATATTTTGGTTTATCCCAATGCTTTTGTAGCGCGTGAAGAAAGCATTGATGAGACTGGCTTGGCGTCACATCGTTTGCGAGGCTTGCTAGGGCAGTCTTGGAGTAATGGTAAGGTCATTTTGTCTTGGGAAGATGTTTTACAAGGTAGTCGTAATTTTAGAGATGGTAAAAATGTGGCTCTGCACGAGTTTGCGCATCAACTGGATCATGAATCGGGTGCTACCAATGGTGCACCCTTTTTAGGAAGTCGGGCGCGCTACCATCGCTGGGCGAGTGTTTTAACGGCAGAATTCGAAACCTTACAACAAGCGGCTTTTCAGGGAGATGCCACCTTATTGGATCATTATGGTGCAACAGAGCCAGCCGAATTTTTTGCAGTCATTACGGAAACATTCTTCGAGCAGCCTGTTGAAATGGCAGCGGAACATCCGGCTCTTTTTGATGAATTAAAAGGCTATTATCGCGTCGACCCCCGCGAGTGGCTGGATTAATTGTATTTATTTGCCGGGTTAATACCATGAAAAAAATAGCATTAATCACAGGTGCATCGCGCGGCATCGGTGCGGCAACAGCCGAGTGCCTCGCTAAAGCGGGCTACGATGAATTCAACGCATTGAGCCGTTAATACCGATGAAGCGTGCTGGCGCAGCCGAAGAAGTAGCTAACGCCATTGCGTGGCTACTCTCTGAGTCCAAAGGATTTGAGTGAGGGGGCGATTTCATCGGTTGCGTAGCATTAAATAAGGTAAAAAAGCAAAAATAAAGTGATTAACACTATGAAACAGTTGTTATGCTGATGCAAGATACTTTTATTTATTGCCAGAGCAGCTCGGGGAGGATTTCGTGAACGATATGCCTAATTCAGTTCATTCAGCCCATTTGTCAACACTACGCGAAACGATTAATCAAGCCTGGTTTTTGGATGAGGCCGATGTGGTGAGCGCGCGCCTTACACAACATGGCTTGGATCATGAAGCTCGTCAAAATATTGATCACAGGGCTATCCAGTTAGTAAAAGCTTTACGCGCTGATCCAAATCCTAATTTAATGGAAAGTTTTTTAGCAGAATACGGCCTATCCACGGATGAGGGCATTGCTTTAATGTGTTTGGCAGAAGCTTATTTGCGGGTTCCCGATGCGCCGACATTAGATGCCTTGATTCGTGACAAAATTGGTAGTGCCGACTGGGCGAGGCATCGCGGTGAGACGGAGTCCTTATTAATTAATGCTTCTACTTGGGCGTTGATGCTGACTGGGCGTATTTTTCGTAATGATGAACGTACTGAAGCGACTAAAATGGGCGGCACTTTACGTAAGTTGGTACAGCGGGTGGGCGAGCCTATGGTACGCACGGCTGTTGGCCAAGCGATGAAGGTCATGGGGCAACAATTTGTTTTGGGGCGCACCATTGAAGAGGCGTTTAAACGAGCCGAACCCATGCTAGACAAAGCTTATCTGCATTCTTTTGATATGCTCGGTGAGGCTGCCCGTACTGAGGACGATGCCAGACGTTATTTTCGTGCCTATGCCAAGGCGATTGCAGCAATTTCTGAACATGCCAAGGCAGATTATGTACATGATAATCCGGGTATTTCTGTCAAATTATCTGCGCTACATCCGCGTTATGAACGTGTTCATCGTAAGCGTGTGATGGCTGAATTAGTGCCACGTGTCGCTTCACTGGCTGAGCAGGCGCGTAATGCCAATATTGGTTTTAATATTGATGCGGAAGAAGCTGAACGGCTGGATTTATCACTGGATGTCATGGAAGCGGTATTGCGCAATCCTGATTTTAAAGCATGGGAAGGATTTGGCATTGTTATACAGGCTTATGCTAAACAGGCTATGCCTGTATTAGCGTGGGTCAAGGCATTAGCGTCTGAATTAAAACGCAAGATTGCTGTGCGTTTAGTAAAAGGTGCTTACTGGGATATGGAGATCAAGCAGGCACAAGTGCTAGGTTTGCCAGCTTATCCCGTGTTTACCCGTAAAACGTCTACGGATGTGTCCTATTTGGCGGGGGCGCGTTTTATGTTAGATAACCGCGCAGTGATTTACCCTCAGTTTGCCACCCATAATGCGCAAACGATGGCAGCGATTCTGGAAATGGCAGGCAATAACAAAGGATTTGAGTTCCAACGCTTGCATGGTATGGGCGAGGCTTTGCATGAATGGGTACGGCAGCAAACTGGCCACCGGACACGCATCTATGCCCCCGTTGGTGTGCATGAAGATTTACTGGCTTATTTGGTTCGACGTTTATTGGAAAATGGTGCGAATTCCTCCTTTGTTAATCAATTATTAGATGACGATGTACCTGTGGAAACCTTGGTGCGTGATCCTATTACTGTCACGGAGCAACTGGATCAGATTGCCCACCCACATATCCCTTTGCCGACGGACTTATACGGCGCGGGGCGTGTTAATTCGCAAGGTTGGAATATTAATCAACCCGTGATGGCTGAGAAGCTGGAAACAGGCATGAGCGCTTATCGTGCCCAGCAATGGCGGGCAGTGCCCATTATTGATGGCATTGATAGTATTGACGCTGAGACACTGGCAGGCGAGGGTAGGGTGATTTTTAATCCAGCCGAGGCTAATGAGCACGTAGGTACTGTCTTGGAAGCGAATGGCGAGCAGGTTCAGCAAGCCTTGCAAACAAGTTTGGACGCTTTTCCTGCTTGGCGCGATACATCTGTCATAGAACGTGCGTACATTTTAGAAGCTATCGCGGATCAGTATGAAGCGCATACCACTGAATTGATGGCTTTATTGAGTCGTGAAGCGGGCAAGACACGTTTAGATGCTGTGTTGGAAGTGCGTGAAGCGGTGGACTTTTTGCGTTATTACGCGCAGCAGGCGCGGCAAGTGTTAGCTGATGAAACAAGACAAGGTTTGGGCGTGTTTGTGTGCATTTCACCTTGGAATTTTCCACTTGCTATCTTCACCGGGCAGATTGCCGCCGCGTTGGTCGCAGGTAATAGTGTGATTGCCAAACCGGCTGAACAAACGCCTTTGATTGCTAGTCGTGCAGTAGAGCTTATGTTACAAGCTGGCTTGCCTAAGGCTGTATTAGCTTTATTACCCGGTGACGGCGCGACAGTGGGGGCTGCTTTGACGGCTGATTCACGGATTGCAGGTGTGTGTTTTACGGGTTCTACAGAGACAGCCGTTTTGATTGATCGGGCAATGGCTAAAGCCGGTAATGCCCGTGCTCCCTTGATTGCCGAAACGGGTGGCCTAAATGCCATGATTATTGATTCGACCGCACTGCCAGAAGCTGCGGTGCGCGATATTGTGAACTCAGCCTTCCAAAGTGCGGGGCAACGTTGCTCGGCTTTGCGTGCCTTGTTTATACAAGAGGATATTAAAGACAAAGTGTTGAAGATGTTGGAAGGGGCAACCCGTGAGTTACAGGTGGCTAACCCTTGGGATCCTGCTACGGACGTCGGGCCTGTGATTGATGCCGAAGCTAAGCAAACAATTGTTGCTCACTGTGAAGCTTTCCGTGCTAAGGGACAAATATTATTTGAATATCCACTGGAAACGACAGGTCTGTTTGTTGCACCCACCGCTATTGCATTAAAACAATTCAGTGAATTGGAAAAAGAGATTTTTGGTCCCGTATTACACGTGATTCCTTTTAAAGCTGAAGCATTGGGAGAAGTCATTGCTGAGATTAATGCCAGTGGTTACGGTCTGACCATGGGTATTCATTCACGCTTGGATGATCGTGTGGAGGATCTGTGTGAACGAGCGCACGTCGGTAATATTTATGTTAATCGCAATCAAATCGGTGCTGTAGTCGGTGTACAACCCTTTGGAGGTGAAGGTTTGTCCGGTACTGGACCCAAAGCGGGTGGACCTCATTATTTAAGCCGCTTTAGTCAGCCCAAGCAGTCTCAGTTTGAATTTAAAAAGCATTTATCTTGGTTGCATAACAGTGGGCAGATTGAAGCGATTTCAGTTGCAGATTTTGTTAATAAAGCGAGTATGGCTCAAGTGGCTTGGGATCGACGCCATGATCGCGCCCTTGTATTGGAAAAAGCACTGGCTAAGTTGCCTGCTGAATGGCAGCAACAGGGAGGGCAAGCTTTAGAGCTGGCTAAACCATTATTTGAGCCACAGGCTGATTTGCTAGGGCCTACCGGCGAAAGTAATAATCTTAGTCTGCATGGACGTGGAATTGTTTTGTGTTTAGGGGGAGGGGCATTTGATCAACAAGCTTTGCTGATTCAGGCAGTTTGGGCATTAATGGCAGGCAATGCGGTAGCTTTACCGGATAATATCTTGGGACAGACATTCTTGGCGGCGCTACGTAAGGCCAGTGTGCCAGATGCAGTGGTGGGATTAGTTGCTTTACCTGCTGATAATGCGCAGGCTGTAGCAGATTTTCCAAGGCTGGCTGCTGTAGCCTTGGAAGGCGATGAGGTGTTGGCGGTGAGACAAGCGCTGGCGCAGCGTGCGGGGATACGTGTGCAGTTGATCGCATTGGATGAGGGTGTAACGCGCTTTTGTACTGAACGGGTGGTCAGTATTGATACCACAGCTTCGGGTGGCAATGCTTCCTTGCTGACATTGGCGGCTTAATGGCATATCGGGCTTGCCAGATAGGTGATCCCTTGTCGGGCTAGTGGTTGCCTGTTGCCTCAGTACTTGACAAGTACCGGCATCCATAAAAGAATCGTGTTAGTCTCACTATTTAAACCTTGGATTAAGCTTTGAATTAAAGCTGATTTGATGAACCATTGAGGAGGATGTTCGTTCATGAAAAGACGTGACCTGTTGAAAGGCGCTGGTTTGGGGGCGATGGCCGCAGCGGCTGGTGTGGCAGCACCAGCGATTGCAACGGATAAAAACAAGCAAATTAAAGTCAATATGGTGTCGACTTGGCCACGGGATTTCCCGGGGGTGGGTACAGGCGCGCAACGTTTTTCGGAGCGCTTAAACAATATGACGAATGGTCGTATTGAAGTCACTTACTTTGCAGCAGGTGAGCGCGTTGGTGCCTTTGACTGTTTTGACGAAGTCGCTTCTGGCAACTCTCAAATGTACCACGGTGCTGAATATTACTGGAAAGGTAAGCATCCTGGTTTTGCCTACTTTACCACAGTACCTTTTGGCCTGACCTGTAATGAACTGAATGCCTGGATTCGTTTTGGCGGTGGGCAGGCGCTTTGGGATAAGCTGGCCGCTGAATACGGTGTTAAGGGTTTGATGTGTGGTAATACTGGCGTGCAAATGGGGGGCTGGTTTCGTAAGGAAGTTGAAAGCGCTGATGATTTCAAGGGTCTGAAAATACGTGTGCCTGGTTTAGGTGGCGACGTATTGGCAAAAATGGGCGCTTCTCCTGTTTCATTGCCTGCTGGTCAGATTTATGAAAACTTGGTGTCAGGTTCTATTGATGCGACTGAGTGGGTTGGTCCTTGGAATGACGAAGTGATGAAGTTCTATGAAGCGGCCAAGTTTTATTACTATCCTGGTATGCATGAGCCAGCTTCGATGCTGTCGCTGGGTATCAACAAGAAGTTTTGGGATAGCTTGTCGAAAGAAGACCAGATGATTATTGAAGCCTGTGCTGCTATGGAAAACGAAATGTTGATGTCTGAATACACGGCTAAAAACGGTGAGGCATTGGATCGTTTGGTTAAGCAGCAAGGTGTCAAACTGCTGGAATTCAGCGAGGATGTTTATGATGCCTTTGGTGAAGCTGCTGATGCTGTGTTTGAAGATGTTAAAAAGCACGGTGCTCTAGCCCGTGAGATTCATGAAAGCTTTTTGAAAGCGCGTGCTATCTATGGCGGCTGGACGAAGATTTCTGATCAGGCTTATGTCAAACAACGTAACCGTGTATTGGGTTTATAACTTAGCGCTGTAATTGGCGATATACTGACAGGAGGTTTTTCTCCTGTCAGGGGTAAACCTGTGCTAGCTGCCTGCATTTAAACCTTTTGCAGACATTCTTTTCCGCATTTCATCACCGCTCAAGAGATGCAAATGACAAGCAATATTTCTTCCGCACCACGCTCCACCTTATTTTTTCGCACTGTTGCATGGTTACTCACCGCAGCAGTTTTGCTGTATTTGCTGGATCGTTATCTGGTGTATGGGCAACAGTGGCCGAGTCTGACCGACACTTTAGATTTTGGGGGGCGTGACACTGAAGTCAGTGGTTTGCAATGGTTTCTGGGATTGCTCCTGTATTTTATTGATCTCAGTATGATTATTTTTATCTTCTGGTCTGTGCGACGCACTGATCAGCGAAGCTTGCGTCAAGATGCGCAGTTGATTGCGCGTTGCTCGGCTTACTTGGTACGTGCTGCATTCTGGTCTGTCTTGTTGATAGGTTTGGCCGATACGGTGCTTTCCTTTATGCGTATTGAAGCCATAGCACCACCTAGCTGGGTTAGCCAAACGTGGTGGACAGGTTTGGAGCAGGCGCATACACGCGGTATGACAGTGCATTATCCGCTTATGGCTTTGTCTTTTGTGATAGCTTTTTTTAACCGTTCACTGGGTTTTATTTGGTTGGCTGTGCTAGTGGTTTTTGCCGAGTTTGCAATTGTGCTCTCGCGCTTTATCTTTTCTTATGAGCAAGCTTTTATGGGGGACTTGGTGCGCTTTTGGTATGCTGCCTTATTTCTTTTTGCTAGTGCTTATACCTTGGTTGAGGATGGGCATGTGCGGGTTGATATTATCTATACCCATTTTAGTAGAAAAACCAAAGCCTGGGTGAATGCCTTGGGTTCGTTATTGCTCGGTTTGCCGCTGTGTTGGGTGATCTTCATTATGGGCATGGGTACACCACAAAGCAGCCTAATAGCGCCTGTTTTAAGTTTTGAAATTTCTCAGAGTGCTTACGGCATGTATGTGCAATACCTGATGGCGGGTTTTTTGATTATATTTGCGTTGTCCATGGCTTTAATTTTTATTAGCTATTTTCTTGATAGCGTGGCTGATCTCAGTGGTGAAAGTGATCGTGTCGATGATAATGACTCAGAGGCTACAAAAGCCGTCTATCCTGAACGGGATACGCTGAAGGAGCTTGCCTGATGGAGTTGGTTTTTTTAGGCTTATTATTATTTTTAATGGTATTCGCCTTGTCTTCCGGGTTTCCGGTGGCCTTTTCTCTACCGGGGGCTGCGATTGCCACCATTACCCTAGCGGCCTTGACAGGTTATGTATTAGAAGGCAGTACGGATGCTTATTTCGTTGGAGGCGATGGTCCACAACAATGGCTGAGTGCGGGGGTCACTAATTTCCGTAGTCTCTATTGGGGCGTGGATAGGGATACCCTGATTGCGGTTCCATTGTTTATTTTCATGGGGATTGTTCTGCAACACTCCAAAATAGCGGAAGACCTATTAGTTGCGATGGCGCAGTTATTTGGTCCTATTCCGGGTGGTTTAGGTATTTCTGTTGTTATTGTAGGCGCATTATTAGCGGCAACCACTGGGATTGTTGGTGCTACAGTGATTGCAATGGGTTTGATTTCATTGCCAGCCATGTTGCGCAATCACTACTCCAAATCGTTGGCCACTGGTACTATCTGCGCTTCGGGTACACTAGGGCAAATTATTCCTCCCTCAATTGTTTTAATTATTTTGGCAGATCAATTATCCAGCGCTGCGGATCAGGCCAATACGGCTCGTAAAGAGCTTTACCGTGCGGTCACGGGTGAATACGCCATGCCTTCACAGTTTGAAGTGGTATCTGCCAGTGCCGGTGATATGTTTATGGGGGCGCTAATTCCAGGCTTAATATTGGTCGGTATTTATATTTTATATATCTTCGTATTTGCTTGGTTGAAGCCAGAAAAAGCACCGCCCGTCCCCTATAAAGGCAAGTATGATCATCGTTTTGCAGCGCGTATCTTTATTGCCTTGATTCCACCTTTAGCGCTTATTTTAGTGGTGCTGGGTTCGATTATTTTGGGGGTTGCCACGGTTAATCAGGCGGGTGCAATTGGTGCGATCGGTGCCATGATTATGGCGGGTTATCGTTTGCATACGGGTTATAAAGCGCTGACTTATATCCCTTTATTATTATCACTTATTGCTATTGTGGTATTGGCTTTTTTACTGAGTCAATATGATTTGAATGTGCGTAATATTCAGACTGAATTACAAGGCAAAGCTTTATCACAAGCCATAATAGCGGTGGGTGTGTTGCTGGCGGCAATTGTCTGGAGTATGTGGCGGATTTTCCGTATTGAAAACACCTTAAAAGTGGTCATGACCGAAACAGCCAGAACGACTTCAATGGTATTTGTTATTCTATTGGGTGCTGCCATGTTGACGGCTGCTTTTCGTGCTTTTGGCGGCGAAGAGCTGGTTAAGCAGGCTTTGCATAGTTTGCCGGGTGGGTTCTGGACGCAGTTTTTGGTAGTCATGCTGGTGATTTTCTTCTTGGGTTTTTTCCTAGATTTTATTGAAATTGCTGTCGTAGTTGTACCCATCGTAGCGCCTATTCTATTGATGAATCCAGAGGCGAATGTTACTGCGGTTTGGTTTGGTGTTATGGTTGGGCTTAATATTCAAACCTCCTTCCTTACGCCACCTTTTGGTTTTGCACTGTTTTATTTGCGTGGCGTGGCAGACAAGGTGGTCAAAACGCTGGATATTTACAAGGGTGCAACGGTCTTTATTAGCTTACAGTTAATCGGTTTAGCGATTGTGGGTTATTTTCCTAGTTTGGTGAATTATTTGCCAAATCGCACTTATTTGCTTTCGGAAAATTCACCTCCACCTATTAATCCGAAATTGCAGCTCTGTCTGCAAGATTATACCAGTGAGCAATTGGCGAAAAATGGTGATGCAATTCAAACAAAATTAATTGAAATGCAACAAGCCGACTTGTCTGTTTTGCCAGAAGCAGCGCGTAATAGTTTATTGGAGAGCAATCAAAACTTCCAACGAGGTTTTGAATTACTGGCTAAAGCTAATAAAGCTCAGCAAGCTTTGGATGCTTTTGCGGTGGATTATGCACCTTTACATCATGAGGTGCGTGCGATTCAAGCTAATATCGCTAAGTTAGAAAAGCACATTAAAACTTACGAGAGCGAGATTCAAAGCTTGCGATTTAACCGTGATAGTACTGATGCCGATGAGACAAAGCTGCGGGTACAAATTGAAGCCTTGCAACAGCAAAAAACGGCTCTGGAAAATAGCATTCCTGAAACATGGGAAAGCCAGCATGAGCAGTATAAAGCGCTGAATAATGAGCTAACAGTGGCACAGCGTGATTACTACAATACGGTTGATCCTGCTTATCAAAGTATGGATAAGCTTTATCGTAGTATTCAAGATGCACCAACGCTACAAACACTATTAACGGCTACCGCTGATTTGCAAAAACAAATCAGTGCTGGAGCCTCTGCTGAGGCTATGATTGCGGCTATTGAAGCCCAGGAAGGTGCTTTAGCTCAGGTGGAGGATACGGGTAGAATTAAGAAATTGCTGGCTAAAGCCCGTCGGACGCTCAAAAAAGCGGAGACTTCAGACAGTCGAGTCAAGTCAAATGAACTACTGCAACAAGCTTATGAACAACAGCAACAGGCAGTTCAATGGCGGCAATTAGCCAAACAAAACTTTATGCCAACATTAGCAGCCTACCATGCGCAACTAGCGCCAAGCTTGGGTATACGTTCACAAGAAAAACTGACCGAGCCACAAGCTAAACATGTGGCAGCTTGTTTAGCCCAGCATCGGGATATTTCTTTAAATTTTTAAGTCAGCCGTTCACCCTTCCAACTGGGTTGTCAGCGGGAAGGGTGGGGTTAGCTTTATCCACAAATCCCCTACAGTTTATTTCATGGCTCTTAATCATTCCTATGCTTTTGTATTGCGTCGTAATGCTTACCGTGATAACAGTTTGCTCTTGGATTTATATACCGAAAATGAGGGACGTATTGCTGCAATAGCGCGTTATACTAAAAAGCAATCTACCCGCATTAAAGGAATGTTAGAGCCGTTTCGATTATTGGATGCGCGCTGGAGTGGGCGTGGTGATGTGTTCACAATGGCACAAACTGAGGAAAAACGACGTTATGTGCTCAAGCAGAAAGCATTGATCCAAGCGACTTATATTAATGAGTTATTGCTGCGTGTGTTGCAGCCGCAGCAAGCTATGCCCGAGATTTTTCTACTGTATCGGCAAACCTTGCAGGCTTTGCAACACGGTGCAGATAGTTTGAGTTTGATGTGTTTTGAGTGGGCTTTATTGGAAGTGGCAGGGTATAGCATTAATCTATGGGAAGACGATGTACAAGGTGTGGCGATTCAAAGCAGCCAATCTTACTGCTTTCACCCTGAGCGAGGCATTACGGTGCTAGGGGATGATGTAGCCGATCCACAAGATACGCTGATTTCTGGTAACTTGCTCATCGCTTTGCGCGAACCGGAACTATTATCACTGTTTCAGCAACAGGAATTACGCGCGGTCTTAGACCGGCTATGGCGTATTTTATTACAAGGTCGCAAGCTGTACGCGCGGCCATTGTTGGGAGATAGTGTGTGAGCTTGATCGGTATAGGAACGGATATTGTCGCGGTGGAACGTATTGAGCGCTTATTGGCTGAGCAGGCTGAGCGTTTTGCCCAGCGTTTATTACATGCCAATGAATATAAATATTTCCAAACTTTGCCATCCACTCAACAGGCAGCTTGGTTAGCCAAGCGTTTTGCCACCAAAGAAGCCGTTTCCAAAGCCTTGGGAACCGGCATTGGTCAGTATGTGCAATTAACCGAAATTGAAACGCGACATAATGCCTTGGGCAAACCAGAATTGTGCTTGCATGGTACAAGTTTATTAACAGCCGAGCGCTTGGGTGTGACTGAAATGGCACTCACCTTGGCGGATGAACGTCACTATGCAGTGGCTTTTGTGATTTTGATAGGACAATAAGTGATGAGTTATCCCACTATTGAGGCTTTTATTGGCAATACACCGCTAGTACGTTTGCAGCGTATGCCCGGTAATACTAGCAATACTATTCTGGCGAAGTTGGAAGGCAATAATCCAGCAGGCTCAGTCAAGGACAGAGCAGCTTTAAATATGATCCAGGCTGCCGAGGCACGCGGCGATATTCAGCCAGGTGATACTTTAATTGAAGCGACCAGTGGCAATACAGGGATTGCTCTGGCAATGGCGGCGGCGATTAAAGGCTACAGAATGATTTTATTCATGCCCGATAATCTGAGTATGGAGCGGCGTGCTTCCATGAAGGCGTATGGTGCTGAACTGATTTTGGTCAGTAAAGAGCAGGGTGCTATGGAAGGAGCGCGCGATAGGGCGCTGCAAATGGCGCAGGAGGGCAAAGGTAAGCTTCTAAACCAATTTGCTAATTTGGATAATCCCGCTGCGCACATTGCCACTACTGGCCCTGAAATTTGGCGCGATACGCACGGTAATGTGACGCATTTTGTGAGTGCAATGGGAACGACCGGCACGATTATGGGTGTGAGTCAATATTTGAAATCACAGAATCCAGCAGTACAGATTATCGGCGTGCGTCCTGCTACACAGCAAGACAGTATTCCGGGGATTCGACGTTGGTCAGCAGAATATTTGCCAGATATTTTTGATCAGACCCGAGTGGATCAGGAGATCGATGTCACCCAAGCTGAAGCGGAGGAAACCATGCGCCGTTTGGCCGTGGAAGAAGGTATTTTTGCCGGGGTGTCCTCAGGTGGCGCGATTGCGGCAGCCTTGCGTTTATCGCAGACACTAGAGCATGCCACCATTGTGGCGATTATTTGTGACCGAGGGGATCGTTATATTTCAACTGGCGTATTTCCGGGCTAAGTTTTCGGGCGCAAGTAGTCATTTTTCGCATCCAATGATAATGCTTATTGTTAACGTGACCTTTCGAAAACCGATTAATATCGCGGTAGACTAACTGATAAGGTCTATCGGGACTTAAGGGTCTATTTGTCTAGGCACATTCCCCTAGTTGTAATTAAGTACACTCTAACATGATATCCCCTTATTACTTTATTAAGCTTTTCGCTTATTCAGCGTAAACAGATATGGCACTAGTGTAGATCATGAAAAAATAATCTACCCCCCCCTGTTTAGGGGGGTATAGAACAATTTTTTACACTTGGTTGAATCTTATAATTTAATTGATTACTCAACAGTCGTAAGTTTTTTCCCTTCTATCTAGCCAATGAGCATGGAATCCCCTAATTTGATTCGCAAACCGGTGATGAGTACGAATACCGCATAGTTGGACATTTTATTGGTGGCTTAATAGCGACGAATTAACATTGTTGGAAAAGGCAGCCAGTCAAGATATTTCGAGAGTACGTGTCATTGTTGAACAATACTCATCAGCGGGGTAAAACGTTGCCACTGTGTAAAAGATATATTCTGCAACGGGCAGGGTGGATTTGATGATTCAGTGATGGAGATTGCCTGTAGATTGCACCATCTGCACACTAATTTTCGAATAAAAAATTATTAATTCCGATTAACTGAGATTTTGGGATAATGTCTAATAAAGGTAGGGCTTTGTAGTGCGTATGCGACAGGAAAGCCACTCCTTTATTTCGTTGAGGCTTGTAAACTATGTTGAATAACATTCTATAAGATTTAACTTATTTTTTAAAATCAATAACTTATTATTAAAATTACTAGTCATATGAAAATCATTAAACCTATAATATTTTATTATTAGGTGTTTTTTTTGCTAAAGTAAAGAATTTTTAATATAGGTGTGCTATATATAACTAGATCGCTATTGATAGGCCGTCTATGCAGGTGATTAAAAATGTGTGCTGCCCCATCTTAAGTAGGTAGGCGTTAGACCTAAATAAATTCTAGGAGAGTGTTAATTATGGATCAAGCAACAGAAACAAAAATTTTAGATACGCTTTATGATAGAATATATCAGGCAGTTATATACAGCCCAGCTGATAAGCAAAATGAAGTCTTTATAGATGAAAATACATTTCTCCAGTTTGCACAAAATCAAGCTTTAAATCCAGCAGACTTTTCAAACCTAGTTACACCAACGAATCCATCGGGGAATCTAGGAGCTTCACAGACATTTGCAAATCTTGTAGATAAAATGCCGTCTCAGACATCAGCTTATTTGCCATCTGCTACACTAATTTCAGAAACTTATAAACAGATTGTTGATGGAGCTAACTCAACAACAACGCCAGACCCTGCACAAGAAAAAAAATATAAACAAGCTTTCGATTACTTAAATACCATATCTACTATTAAAGATTACACAGGAAAAGAGACTACCCAAACTGATAATTCCCCTGTTTATAAAAACTACCTCAATAATCAAAGTGCTTACCTTACTGCAATTAGTGGGTATCGTACTGCTTATTTAGGTTATGATCTAACAGACCCGGCACAACAGCGCCAATGGCAGGCGAATGAACCCACGTTAAGAAATAATATCGATCGGAGTTATAATACTTGGCGTTCTCAAGGTGCTGCTCAGGTTGAGCAAGCTTTGGCTGCAATGGCCTCAGCTATAAATGATGCTGTTGGCAATATTATTCGCGATGCCCAACAAACGATGGCATCAGGCATGGCATCATCAACAGGTGATGGCAGTCGTTGGTATTTTTCCTATCCAATGCCATCAGACTTTGCAGATCCAAATGCATCGGGCTTCACACGTATGCTTTTAACCGAAAAGAATTTGGAAGAGACTGCAAGTTCAAAAGCTACTGATTGGAAGGCGAGTGGTTCTGTGGGTGTTGGGCTTTTGAGTATAGGCGCAGATGTAAGTGGCCACCACTCAGAAAAACACTATAATATGGATTCAAATACATTCACACTTGACGCAGAAATTGCCGTAGTACGTATCTTTCGGCCTTGGCTTAATGACCTTTTATTTAAAATTAACAGTTGGTATACAAATATGACATCGGCTCATGGGATATCAATTGGAGAACTTACCAGTGACCCACTTATCTTACCTTTGATTCCAAAAGCTTTTGTAGTTGCCCGTAAGGTGAAAATTACGGCTGAATGGAGTTCAGATGAAAAGAAACGTATTGAGGACAGTATTGCCGCAAAAGGCAGCGTAGGGTGGGGGCCATTTAGTATTGGAGGGGGGTATAAAGATAGTTCATCGAGTGATTATCATAAAGCACAGTTTCAAGGTAACACTTTAGTAGTTCCTGGTAGTCAGATTATTGCTTGGGTGAGCGAAATTACGCCAGCAAGTCCACCAGAAAGTGCTCCAGCTTAAATAAGTAAAGTTCTAAGACACTGTAGATAAAAAGTGCAGTAGTTCTGGTCATGCTGGAGTCCATATTAGATCCAGGTTTCAAAATTAACCTTCTGTGAAGATTTTGTGGCTATGGCTTGGTGACTATCAGTTTTGACCGGAATTATCTGTAAGAAATACGTAAGGTAACCTATACTTTATAACATATTATTTCTTGTGAGTTAAATTTTGTCTTCCAATTTTACAGAAAAATTAGGTAGGCTTATCGGAGCCCCTGAATATTCACCAATACTTGTGGCTGATTATAATAGATCAGCAAGGAGGATGCCACTATTAGATAGAAGGCCAGTATTGCAAGTTAACGCATTTCCAATTACTTTAAATCCAAAAAATTACGAGAATCCACATTCAAACACGAATCCAAATGGAAGTTATACGTCTCTTTATGAGTTCTCACAGCTTGTAAATCCTATACCCAGTTTTACAGAGTATTACTCACCTAGCTTAAATACCATATCTTCAGTTTACAAAAATTTATTACATGGAGCATCGGTAAGAAGAGGAGAAATATATACAGACAGTGTTTTTTCTAGTGCTTTAGAGTCTTATGATTCTGGTCATTTTTCAAATATGGGTGGAATTCCTGGAAATTGGTATCCAACTTATGCCACTCCTGTTGATTGGTATGATACAAGTAACCTTGGAAGATTCCGAGAAATATCTATAAACCTAACTAATGATGATTCCAAGGATGATAAACCATACCGAATAATAAAAAGCAACAATAATGATACTGTCTTTTCGACGATGACAAAAAGCCTTGATGGATCATCTAAACTGATTGACAAGAATACTTTATTGAAGTCAGTTGAATTCAGGTATTTAGAAGTTCGTTTAAATCGTCCATGGCTTAACTTTGAGATTTTCAATTTAGATGGATGGTTTATTAGTGGGCAAAATGCAGGATATTTTTCTAATGGTAGTGCGAAAAACAATAATGGTACTATTCCACTGATAACCACATCAATACTAATTGGTATAGATGTAAAATTAGAGGCAAAATGGAGTAAAAAAGATAAAGATATAATCGATAATGCAAAAAATAAAGGAGAACGTATAACAGTTGGTCCTTTTGTAACAAATTCCGAGATGATCTCTAAAAATGAACTGCATATCATTGGTCGAATTAGTCAATTAGTACCTCTTTCTCCTAAAGTTGACGGATGATAACTGTTCTGCTAGAAAAGCAGGAACACGTTGATCCAGCCAATAAGCTATTTGCCAAGGTTTATGGGCTGTCATAAAGCCGACATGCCCGCCATAGGGGCTGATTTCAAGCCTGACTGTAGCACTCACGTCTTGAGGTGAGGGGATCACCTCGGGAGGCATAAAAGGGTCATCAGCAGCATGAATAATCAGTGTTGGGGTAGCAATTTGTTTTAAATAAGGAAAGCAACTACTATGAGCGTAATAATCATCTGCACCTGCAAAACCGTGTAAAGGGGCGGTAATCTGATCATCAAACTGATACATGGTTTTAATCTGATCCAGATCGATGCCTTGGAGTGTTGCGGGCATAGCTACTTGTTGGGATTTACGACGGAAGGACGGTTTGAGTTTATTGAGTAAATAGCGTGCATAAACCCGCGATAAACCCTTTTCCAGTTGTTTGGAACATAAGGCCAGCTTGAACGGGGGAGAGATAGCCACGGCTGCTTGTAAACCAGAAGATTCAGCCGTCTCGCCTAAGTATTTCAGTAATAAATTGGCCGTTAATGAAATGCCAACGGCGGCGACAGGCTGTTGGCCGCGCGCTCGAAGCTTGTTTAATACTGCTTGCAAGTCGGCTGTTTTGCCTGAATGATAACTTTCAGGCAAACGATTTAGCTCACGTCCACAGCCACGCAAAGTCATAAAAACGACGGCGAAACCTTTGTCATATAAAGCTTTGATAAGTGGTGTGGCGTAGTGCGACTCCAATGAACCTTCCAAACCGTGCATGAGTAAGACCAGTGGTGCATCCACACGCTTGCACCAAGCCAGATCAATAAAATCACCATCGTCTAGCTCCAGTCTTTCCCAGTCTAGCTTGAGCTTAGCCCTAGAGCGGAAAAAGCTTGGCCAAATCGTTTGCAAGTGGGCAGAACGCAGCCACCAAGGTGGACGATAAGGCGATAATGTGCTTTGGTGCATAGCGATCCTTAAACTTTAGCGCCAGCCCCACGCTTTTAGCGGATTGAGCTGCCTTTGCCGGTCTATTCAGTTATTCCGTCGCTGGACGGATCACAAAACTATGCGTGCAGTTATACGTCTCTTGTTGTGGTGTATTATCAGATGCGGGTGGTGTTTCGGAAATGTAATTTACATTTTTGCTATTGGCCGACGTATTGCGCAAAGGTGCTTTGCTAGCAATGAGTTCCATAGTATTTTCTCCCGCCGGCCCGTCAATACGTAATCTGCCAGCATTCGGTGGTGGGAAACGATAAGTGCTACCTTTTTTAATAAACACATTCTTAAATAGTATATGCCCGCGATGCGGTACAGCCGGATCAGAACCATGATCAATAATACTCAGATACAAATCACCCTGCGCCTCAATATCTAAGATCAAATTGTCACCGACCTTGAAACTGCGCTGGTTGCGCTGCACTGCAAATGCCAGTTCAGCATGAGGATTTTCCGCTAGGGATAAATCACAATCCAGTGTACCGACTTTGAAACCACGACTATCCACCGCGTCACTGGCCAGCAGCCCCCAAGGCAAACTCCATAGTACACTCAGTATCGCCAGTTTTTTCAACATAGTTCATACCCTCCTAGAAATAAGCATTAGATTATTAAGTATAGCAGACAGGCATGTGAGCGAGCTCCCCAGCCAACCTTTTTAGCAGCGACAACTATTGCTGCTAGCGTACTTTGGAGCATAGTCGTTCTTGTATGTTACCATGCTTTTCCTGATTTTCAGTACAGGATAAAGGCATGCAGGTTCGCGCGGAGCAAATAGAAACCCATTTGCAGCAGGGTTTAAAGTCTGTTTATTTGATTACCGGAGATGAGCCGCTACAAGTCATGGAGGTGGCAGACGCGGTGCGTAAACAGGCGCAGGTGGCAGGCTTTACTGAGCGCGAAGTGTTAACAGTGGATCATCAGTTTGATTGGGGTGTTTTGCTGGAAGCTAGTGAAGCTTTGTCTCTGTTTTCCAGTAAAAAGTTGCTGGATATGCGTTGGCATTCGTGCAAGATTGGGGCAGCGGGTAGCAAGGCTTTACAGCAATATTTATCGCATCTTCCTAGCGATAAAATTTTGTTGATTCAATGTTTCCAATTTGAAAAATCCTGTCGTAATGCCGCTTGGTTTAAGGCTATAGCGCAAGAGGGTGTGACAGTACAGGTGTGGGCGCTGTCTGCTGCACAAACCCAAGCTTGGGTGGCCGCACGCATGCGAGCAGCCGGTTTACAGGCGGATGATGAAGCCGTGCGTTATTTGGCTGAACGTATTGAGGGGAATTTGCTGGCGGCGGCGCAGGAAATCCATAAGCTACAATTATTGCACACGGGCGGTGTGCTGACGGTTGAGCATTTAGCCGCAGTGATTGCAGATAGTTCGCGTTTTAAGGTGTTTGATTTGGCTGAAGCGATTTTGGCGCAGGATATTAAACGCTTGCATCATATTCTAGCCGTTTTGCGTGAAGAAGATACACCTCTACCCTTGCTAGTGTGGGCATTAGGTGATTTATTGCGCCAATTGAATGAAGCCACTGAATTATTAAAACAAAATCGCGCTTTGCAACCCTTACTGGCGCGGATGCCACGCAACCGCCAGACGCTGTTTCAGAATGCGGCTAAACGCATGATGCGGGCAAACTGGGCTATGCTTTTTCGTCGTGTGGCTTTGTTGGATCAGCATAGCAAAGGTGTCGGTGAGGGGGTATCGTCCAGTCAAGACCGCTTGTGGGATGCTGTATTTGATGTGGCGCTAGCGATGAGTGGTAAGCGCTTATTTGGCTAGCAAAGCTATAACCAGTACCGTCTGTCTGCGTTTGTCAGTTCGGCGGGGGGCAGACTGGAGAAAATCGGCAAGCAAAAAGCAACAGTCAAAAGCGATTGATTTTAAGAAGATGCAAGAATAATGGAGTCATTGCTTGAGCTATAAAGTCTCCCTCTAGGCTAATATAAGCTGATTTAGTGCATAGAGGGAGCGTTAGGAAAGGCTTTACAAACCGCGAATTTTCTCTAGTTGCTCCTGCAATTGCGTTAAAGCAGCCTGTTGTTCATCCGCTTGCTGACGGGCGCTTGCTACAATGGCGGGCTTGGCCTTTTCGGTAAAGGATGGGTTATTTAAACGTGCCAGCAGCCCGTTTAGGTTTTTCTCCAGCTTTTCGATTGCCTTGGCAAGCCGAGCCATTTCAGCTTCTTTGTCAATCAGACCCGCTAAAGGAATCAATATACGCATTTCACCGACTAAAGCAGTCGCTGATTCGGGAGCAGCCTGTTCTGGACTTAGCCACTGCACCTCGCCAACTTTAGCTAGGCTTTTTGCATAAGCAGCACTATGACTAAAGAGTTTTTGGTCGTTTTCATCCCAGTTTTGCAAGAGTACATTCAGCGTTTGAGCGGGTTTAATATCCATTTCTGAGCGAATACGTCTGATGCCCATAATGAATGCTTTTACCCAGGCTATTTCAGTTTCCGAGTCAGTATCGATGCGGTGCTCTTCTGCTTGCGGCCAGTGTTGCAGCATGAGGAAATCACCTTGTTGATTAGCCAGAGCCTTGATGTTCTGCCAAATTTCTTCGGTAATGAAGGGCATAATAGGGTGCAGCAAACGTAAGCTGGTTTCCAGTACTTGAAGCAATGTACGGCGTGTGCCGCGTTTGGCGGCTTCATGGGTATTGTCTTTGCTGAGTACGGGTTTGGTGAGCTCCAAGTACCAGTCGCAGTATTCGTGCCAAGTAAACTCATACAAAGTTTTGGCTGCTAGATCAAAGCGGTAATGCTCAAGGTATTCGTTAAGGTTTAATATCATGCGTTGCTGTTGGGAGATAATCCAGCGGTCAGCACTGGATAACTCCAGCGGCACATAGTCATCTAAGCCATTGTCTTTGCCTTCGCACTGCATCAGTACATAGCGGGCAGCATTCCATAGTTTATTGCAAAAGTTGCGATAGCCTTCCAAGCGCTGCAAGTCAAAGCGAATATCACGTCCAGCCGTCGCAAACGAGGCAAAGGTAAAACGCAAGGCATCAGAACCATAAGCCGCAATGCCTTCGGGGAATTGCTTTTGTGTGGCTTTGGTGATTTTCTCTGCTAAGTGTGGCTGCATCATGCCACTGGTACGCTTGGCAATGAGTGACTCCAGATCAATGCCATCAATAATATCCAAAGGATCCAGCGTGTTGCCCTTGGATTTGGACATTTTTTGACCTTCAGCATCGCGCACCAAACCATGCATGTAGACATCATGGAAAGGCACTTGCCCATCCATAAACTTTAGGCCAAACATAATCATGCGAGCGACCCAGAAAAAGATAATGTCAAAGCCAGTCATCAACACTTGGGTGGGATACCATGTTTGCAGGTCTACGCTTTGTTCCGGCCAACCCAGCGTAGAGAAAGGCCACAAAGCGGAAGAAAACCAAGTATCTAATACATCATCATCTTGACGTAATACCAGCTCATCAGCGAGTTGATGTTTGCTACGGACTTCTGCTTCACTGCGTCCCACATAAATATTACCCGCATCGTCATACCAAGCAGGGATACGATGTCCCCACCACAATTGCCGTGAAATACACCAATCTTCCAAGTTGTACATCCACTGGTAATAAGTCTTGTCCCAATTGGCAGGAATAAAGCGAATACGACCACTTTCTACGGCTTCGATAGCAGGTTGCGCAATGCTTGTTTTACCCCCCGGGCGGCCATCATCCAGCGTTTCACGGGTTAAATCGACATACCATTGATCCGTTAAGTAAGGTTCAACCACCGTGCCGGAACGGTCGCCACGTGGCACCATGAGCTTGTGTTCCTTGACTTCAGCCAGCCAGCCTTGTGCCTCCATATCGGCTACAATTTGTTTGCGTGCGGTATAACGTTCCAGTCCCTGATATTTTGTAGGCGCTAGCTCATTAATATGTGCATCAATGGTAAAGATATTAATTAAGGGCAATTGATGTCGTTTGCCGACCTGATAGTCATTAAAATCATGGGCGGGGGTGATTTTGACGCAGCCTGTGCCTTTTTCTGGATCGGCATATTCATCAGCGATGACGGGAATGAGCCGACCCACCAAGGGCAATACTAAGTGCTGACCAATCAAGTGTTGATAGCGCTCATCCTCAGGATGAACTGCAACGGCAGTGTCACCGAGCATGGTTTCCGGGCGCGTGGTGGCTATAGTTAGGTATTCATTGCTAGGTTTGCCATTTGCATCGGCAACAGGGTAGCGAAAGTACCACATATGGCCGTTTTCTTCCTCGGATAAGACTTCTAAGTCAGACAAGGAAGTATGCAAAACAGGATCCCAGTTAACCAGCCGCTGACCACGATAAATCAAGCCTTCTTCATACAAGCGGACAAAAACTTCGCGTACTGCCGCCGATAGACCCTCATCCATCGTAAAGCGCTCACGACTCCAATCGGGGGAAGTACCCAGACGGCGTAATTGACGGGTGATCGTATCGCCAGATTGCCCTTTCCATTCCCAGACTTTATCCAAAAAGGCTTCGCGCCCTAGGTCATGGCGGGTTTTACCAATCGTATTCAGTTGACGCTCGACCACCATTTGGGTGGCAATTCCGGCATGATCTGTTCCGGGTTGGTAAAGTGTATTATTGCCGCGCATACGGTGATAGCGGGTGAGTATGTCAATCATCGTCTGATTGAAGCCGTGTCCCATATGCAAAGTGCCGGTGACATTGGGTGGCGGGATCATGATACAATAAGCTTGCCCCTGCCCGGAAGGCTGGAAACAGCCTGCCTGTTCCCAAGCCTGATAGCGGCTTTGTTCGATTGCTTGTGGTTGGTAAGTTTTATCCATGTTCGCGCCAGACATTTGTAAAAACGGTGCATTATAGCGCGGATTCGCATTATTTTAACATGGAAGATAATTCATTCAGTAGTTCGTGGCGGCGTTGGTCAATTTGTTGTTCATAGTCTTTGGCTTGCGGTGCGACTTTGTCTTCTTGATGCTCGGAGCGAATGGCGTGGGCGCGTGCCAGTCCAGTGTATTCATCTTGCCCGGAAGCTTCTTGTAATTCAGCAATACGCTCTTTGAGACGGCGTTCAAAGTGTTGCTGGTATTCTGCGGAAATACCGGCACGGGCACGGCGGATGACTTCGGGATTGCCTGGTCTGACCAAATCGGTGATTACCGGAATGCGAATGGTTGTGTCAAGATTACGTTGCTTGCTCATGCTGTTTACTCTTGAGTGGCCTGTACGGATGATTGACTTGTTATTATTTGACGCTTGTCTTTTAAACTTACTGCCTACAATGGATAGTAGTCCAAAGTATAGCCCCTGTCGCGGTAAAACTGATAACGCTGGCGACCAGCCAACAAGACTTTTTGTTCTTGATCAAGGACTTCGGCCATGCGCTCAAAACGTGAAAAAAATTCGGGAACGCTATTGGACAGGTTGATCAGAAACTTGCAGTTTTCCAACGGCTCCCAGTCGTGGCTGATTTGTATGGTGCATGTTTTATCCTGACACGGTGCAACTGCATGAGGAATGAATCCAATATCATTATATGTCCATAAAAGATCATCCAGATATTCTGTGGTTTGCAGACTGTCTGTGTGGATGTGCGTGTACAGGGATTGTGCCCAGGCTTTTTCTACCAGTTTGCAGACTAGTCTCAGTCTAGCCTGCAAGCTGCTGCTTTGACCTACATAAAAGGCAATGCGTGTCATAAATAATGCTACTGGAAGTTGGAATTAGGCGCGCTCACTGCGATTGAGTAAGACCTGCGTGAGCAGGGGAACAGGGCGGCCAGTAGAACCTTTAGCTGCGCCACTTTTCCAGGCTGTTCCCGCGACATCCAAATGCACCCAAGGGTAGCTTTCGGTAAAGCGTGACAGGAAACAGGCTGCGGTAATCGTTCCACCAGCCGGACCGCCAATATTAGCCATATCCGCAAAATTGCTTTTAAGCTGTTCTTGGTATTTATCATTCATGGGTAAACGCCAAGCTTCATCGAGTGCTTCTCGACTGGCGGCTAAGACACTGTTGGCTAGTTCATCATTATTGCTTAATAACCCTGAGGTATGATGCCCTAATGCTGTAATACAAGCACCTGTGAGTGTAGCAATATCAATGACAGCGGCGGGCTTGAAGCGCTCGACATAGGTGAGCGCATCGCACAAGACCAGACGACCTTCAGCATCGGTATTAAGTATTTCGATCGTTTTACCGGACAGACTGGTCACAATATCACCCGGCTTGCTTGCGCCTGCATCCGGCATATTTTCAGCAGCCGCAATCACGCCGATCACATTCAAGGGTAAATTCATTAATGCGCAGGCTTTGAGTGTACCCAGCACGCTGCCAGCACCACTCATATCATATTTCATTTCATCCATTGCCAAGCCGGGCTTGAGTGAAATTCCCCCAGCATCAAAAGTAATGCCTTTGCCCACTAACGCAATGGGGGCGACAGCAGCATCTGTGCCGCAATAGTTGAGGATAATCATTTTACCTTCCTGATGACTACCTTTGCACACAGACAAAAAAGCACCCATGCCAAGGTTTTCCATATTACTTTCGCTGAGAACTTCGACACTGGTTGCTGTAGATTCACCGGCTAATTCACTGGCAAGCTCCGCTAGATAGCTAGGTGTGCAAGCATTCCCGGGCATATTGCCTAAATCACGTGCTAATTGCATACCTTGTGCAATAGCATTGCCTTGAGTTAACTCTTCGCTGAAGTCTTCGCTAGTGGTATGGGCAATAAGCCAGCTTTCCAGAGAGGGCTTGTCCTGATGATCTTGCTTGCTTTTGTATTTTTCAAAGCGGTATAAACTGCCTGCTACAGCCATAACCGCTTGGCGTACTGCGGCGCGTGCATGTTCACTGGCTGCTTCATCGCTCAGGAAAGAAGCAACCTTTTCGACCTTTGTATTTTTTAAAGCATTAGCGGCATGTGTATTGGCCTGCATCATGCCTTCCTCAGTCAGCTTGTCACGTTCACCCAAGCCGACTAGCAAGACACGCTGAGCGCTGATATTGGGCAGGTGATACAACAGACTAGTGCGTCCTTTTTTTCCGTTGAAATCACCCATGTCTAGATGCTGTTGCAAAGCGCCTTGACTGGCTGCATTGATTTGAGCGGCGGCTGCCGATAACTGTCCACCTTTGAAAATGCCCACGACAACACAATCAGCTTTGACACTTTCTGCATTGGCAGCAGCTTGGAAGTCATAATTCATTTAACGCAATCCTTTTAGCTAATGCGATTATTATCTCGCGTCAGTTTAACTAAAGTGCAAACTAACCGCAAAGCAGCTTAAACATGCACTAAATAAGTGCGTGAAAAGCGGTCATGCCAAGTTTTATTTTCTGGATCAAAGGCGGCTATCCAGAAACCTGCTCCAGCGGCTAAGCAGCTAAATAGTGCAGCTACAAAACGGAAAAAAGATTGTTGCCAGTTTAGCGTTTTACCCTGTTCATCCACGACTCTGATTTTCCAAGCACGCATACCTAACGTTTGTCCACCATGTGTCCAAAACCAGCCAAACAGGGCAAATGCCATGCCGATCTCTAGGATAAAAAATAAACGTGCCAATAGACCGGCAGGGTCAAGGTAGTCCATGCCTAATAAACGAGTGGTGATGGTGGACAAGATACCACCCATAATGAGCACTGTAGTGCCAATTAATAAAGTGTCATAAAAAACAGCGCCCAAGCGTCGGGCTAGGCTGACAGGTTTGGAGGTTGAGGTATTCATGTCAAACGGGGGATTAACTGTGCTTTAAAGCAGCACACTTTAGACGCATGTGCACGGAGTAGCAAACAACCTTTGCAGTTTGATGAGTATAGGGCAGTGCTTAGATTGCTTAATAACAGCAGAGGTCATATAGACTTCAGTTTATCAATTAGTCAATTTATGTCCTCTAATCAATGTTTTGGGCGATTTTATCTTGATCTTAGTCTTTTGTGTCTGAGGCTATCTATGCTTGAAAGCGTAACTGCATGAAGCAGTTTTACTGGTCAATAGTCATGGAAGAGGTATGGTCTTATGGTTTCGATACGTCAATTCGTTTACTACATGGGGATGTATTTGAGTGTCTTCATGTTATTTGCCCTGGTTAATTTAGCTCAAGCGGATGAAGAAGACACGAGCTCCGCAGCAGAAGCCTTTATTTTAACGGTTTTAGAAGATAAGCCTAAAGCTATTATTGAGCATTTAGCAGCGGGTGCTGATGTTAATCAAGTGACGGGTACGGGGCAGTCGATTTTATGTGCCGCCAGTATGTTGGGTAAAAAGAACGCCGTCAAAGTGCTGATGGATCATGGGGCTAAACTCAAGAATGAGTGCTTGGTGACTGCGGTCATTAATGGCCAAGCAGACATTGTGGAGCTATTTCTGGAGCGTGGCAAAAATCCTAATCTAGTCGCTTCTGCGGCTCATGGTGATCATTTATTGCATCTGGCTGTTCGCGCAGCTTATGTGGATGTTGTTGTTGTGCTATTAGAAGCTGGGGCAGATCCTGCTTTGAAAAATAATAATGGTCTGAATGCCCATGATATTATTCGTCAGCGTGGTGAGGTTATCGATTTGATTAAGCGCTTACTCGAAAATGCGAGCCGTCGTGAGGCTAATAAAGATTAAGCCTTTGATTATCAATAATTATTAGGGGTGGGTTGGTTGACTGTTAGATGATGTGTGCTTTTCCACCACAAAGCCCACAATATTGCGCTGCTCCTTACTAAACTCCACCCCAATCAAATAAATTGGTTGCTGGAGGGCGGCATATTTCTCCGCATAGCCCTTCGCTTTAATTTGCTGCAAAGCTTTGCCTTCAGGGGCTAATTCAACCACTTTAAACTCAAACAAATACACCTGCTGATTAAACAGCAAGACCATATCAATCCGCCCCAGATTGGTACTATCCTCCACCGTGACATCCAAACCGAGTGAAGCAAAATAGGAATAAAACACACTGGCATAATAGCCTTCATAGCTTTGAATGGCATTATTGGCATACCAGTG